>SDBT01012533.1_pt1 | contig 13621 bp, 15 predicted proteins | sample 2277101 | NCBI WGS metagenome assembly SDBT01 (sample SAMN10404973, study PRJNA504765) | marine sediment metagenome | isolation source: marine sediment core GS10_PC15, 103 cmbsf | place: Arctic Ocean: Southern Knipovich Ridge | collected 2010
TGGAATGCGCACGCTTGAGAATATACGAATGAGAGTCTCCAATCGGTTGAATTGCCCGATAATAATTTCACCCGCTTTGTTAGAGAAAATAAAATAAAGAACTAATAATTATGAATCATACTCCTTTTTAAATGAAAAAAGTTAAAAAATTTATTGTAATCATGAATAAATAAATTATGAAAAGAGATGTTAAAATAAAATGCCAACAGCGACATTAGATGGGCCAGAAATTGATAAAATAGAAGTTAAAAGAAAATTGGTTAAAGATATTACAGATGCTCTTGAAAAAGCCTATAAATTACCAAGAGAAGCTTTTATTGTGACAATCAGAGAACATAAGCCTGAGAATATAGGACTTGCGGGTCAATTAATTATAGATAGACATAAGAGCTGAGAATTTATCAGAAATATAAAAATTAAAAAAGATGAGTTAATTGGCGGAAATTAATATTAAATCATTAATTTTAGGAATTATTTTTGGATTGGTTAATTGGCTATGGGCATTTTTTCTTGTTGGCTCAGCCTATTATGATTGGGTGGCAAATAAACCAATTGAAAACCCTAGTTTCCTAACGTATGTGATTTTATTAATCCTCACTCTGATTATTTCCATTATTATTGCTACCTTATATTTATGGAAGTATGAACAGAAAAATCCAATAATTCCTGATAAATGGGCGATTGATGCAATCAGTCTCGGTGTTATTATATGTGGGATGAATTTCTTAATGGATATTATTTTCTTTGGCATAATATTGCAAGTGAACTTAATAAGCTATTTCTGGTTTACATCGACCGCAGGGTACTTTTACCCGTTAATAATTATTGAAACGTTAATCTTAGCGTATTTGATTTACGGAAGAAAATAATAATTTATAAACAATTAAATTTTTTTTTATTTACTTAATCATTTTACAAGTCGTTATCAAGCGCTTTTTGCCATGTCATCTTTTTTAGCTAATTAGTAAATTAAGAGTGAAAAAAAATAATCAATTATAAAAAAAAAAAATTGAAAAACCTGTTAATTACGGTTATTATGGTTATTATTTATATTTCTAACCAAAATTTTAAAGTTTTCCTCTTCAAGTTCTTGATACATTTTTAATTCATCTGTTAAGAACTCCTTTAAAGCAATTCTAATTGCTTCAGACCTTGAAGGATAAACTCCTTTTTCATTTAGAATTTGAATTGCGGCGAGGTACTTCTCTGGAAGGTTTATTGTAATAATTTTCATGCTGTCTTACCTTTAATATGGAGTTGATTATTTTAACTTATTAAGATTTTTGTCGGATCGCATATAAATTAGACTTATTAATCGTTTAATGGTATTAATGAGTTAATTTCTTACGAATAAAATAATTTACTAATTATTAAATTAATAAAATATTCAAAAAAGTAGGAAAAAATCTTGTTTTTAAAAGATTTTAGCTAATAAGGCTTATTTAGTGATTTAATATGTACAACAAGCGAAAACGCAGACTTGTAGAGTTCACCATGTGAAATATCTTTTAAATCTTTCATATAAGATAGTTTAAAATCTTCTTTCTCTTTTTTCAGGTATGTAATTCCTTTTGTTTTATGGTCTTTGTCTAAATAAGCATCAATTTTAAAAGTGTTTTTATTTAATTTGGTTGGTATTTCTGGCATCATATTTAACGTAAACAATAAGTCTGGTTCTGATTCTTTTCCATCTATTACGAATAATAGATTAGGTTCTACAATTGCTATGAAACTTTCTAAAGAATGAAACAAATCATCAATTTTAATAGATAATTTTGAGGAATCTCTGTCTATTTCAAAACTGCTACAATCACTTATTTTTGGCAATAAAAATTTCTCTTTGCCCCTAAAAGCTAAATTCATCTCATTAGGGCTTAAATAATTCTTAACCAGGGGATCATCTTTTTCAACTAGAAAATCGTCTTTAATGGGATCACTCTTAACATATATTATTAGTGATCCTGACGAAAGTAAATTGATTTTTTGATAATAAATATTAAAAAGAGGATTGTAAGGGAGGTTTATTGCGTCCTTACTACCCCCTAATCCCATTTGGGCAAGAAAATTTGATGAAATTTGTGAGTTAAGTGTAAATAGGAGATATGAACGAAAATCTTCTAATTCAATAAAGCTTATGAAGTTCTTGAAATATTCATGAACTTTAAGTATAATTTCTTTTAATTTTTCTGACATACAAATCATGTATAATAAAATTAAAGAATTTAAAAATTCATTGAATTATCTTTTAATTAAATTTCTTATAAATAATTTGACATGAAATCTTTAAAGGCCTCTTTTACATCTGAAGTTATATGATGCTCTATAGCACATGCTAGATTTTCTACAACATTATCATCTGTGATCTTTAATACTCTTATAAAAAATGATCGTAATAAGTCGTGTGTCTCATCCAATTGCCTAGCTATTTTTTTACCTTTTTCCGTAAGTCTTATCGATTTTCTTGGCTCCCATCTTATATACTTTTTATCTTTTAATTTTTCTAACATTCCACTTACGCTTGCTGGTTTAACATTTAGATTACTGGCTAGTTCTTTATTAGAAACCCACCCTCCTTTTTTTTTGCGTGAAATGATATAAATTTCATCTAAATATCTTTGATAACTCTCCGGAACCTTTTCAGATGTACTTTTAATGTCTTCTTTATGTATCATTTAGAAATTTAAAGATATTGTATATAGATTTTGGCATTTAATTTTAACTGCTAGATTTATAACATTAATTATTTATAAAAAGGTTTTTAATTTTATCTTCTATTAAATATGATGTTAATTTTTATCTTAATTAAAGAATAAAGAACATTATCAAATTTTTACTAGGTATTATTATGAAAAAAAACTTTCCAGGCGCTTTATTTCTAATAGTAGGAAACTCTGGTTCTGGAAAAGATTCGATTATCTCGGGAGCAGTCAAAAAATATCACAAAAAATATCCATATTTAAAAGAAATTCATTTGACCAGAAGGTATATTACACGCCCCTCTTCCGAAACAGAAGATAATTACTCTGTTACCCCAGAAGAATTTAGTGAAATGGAGATGCATGAAAAATTTTCCTTAAAATGGCATATTTACAGCTTGGATTATGGTGTTCCTATAGAAATAGATGACTGGCTAAAAAAAGGGCATCCTGTCATCGTAAATGTTAGCAGGACAATCATTAAGGAAGCTCGAGAGATTTATGAAAACTTAAAAGTAGTTTTTATCGAAGTGCCTTTCGAAATTACTCTCCAACGAGTAAAAGATCGTGGAAGAGAAACAGGAGCTCTTTTAAATGATAGAATAAAACGAGCAAAAACACACCAAAAATTTCCCTCAGCGGATTTTGTTGTTGATAATTCTGGAGATTTGAATGGCGCAATTGATCAGTTTTTAAGTTATTTGCTAAATGTTGTTAGTTAATAATTTATTCGATGAAATAAAATTCAAGTGATAAGATATATTTAATATCTTTAATTACAAGGTAATTAAAGCCGTCTTGGTTTATATAAATACGGCTCGATTTGTATAGTGGTTAGTATTGGGGACAATTAAAGTAGAATTTAATACTTTAATCCCTAATGTGAATCCCTAGAGGCGGGTTCAATTCCCGCATCGAGCCCTCTATTCTTAAAAACTTTTTAAGTTATATTATCTTACATAGGCTCCTAATTTATAAGATCCTTCAAATATCATGACCTCTATGAAAAAGCTAAATTAAAGAATTAATTATTACTTTAATTTTTACTAGAAAAATTTCCTTCATTAAGTTTTAGAGCATAACCCGTTTTCTGTTTCACTTAATTTTTTAAAATCTAAATATATAAAATTGAAATCTAATTTAATATTATTAAGGTTATACTATTTTTTCAGTAAAAAAACGGTTCAAAAATAGGCAATGTTATAATGGTAGACGTTGATCCGGAAAAGCTTAGAGACATTCCAGGATGGGAAAAAAATGCTCCTGTTCCTATATGTATGGGAGGAGATTACCGTGCGTTATCTTTTTGTTGTAAACCGGGATCAGCATTAACTTTTGGATTTAAATGCAGGAGAGATAATGTTTTAAAAGATATTGGCCTTAGTCCCGAAGAATTTATAAAAATCAAGGAATCCTTCTCAAATGAATGTGAATGGGATTCTGAAATGGTTTGTTTCGGCTCACTTTCTTATTGTTGTATGAGACGTGGTGGTTGTCCAAGAAGAGATCCGGCATTAAAAAAAAGGTACTCTAATCCAGGAAAGAATTCGGAAGAAATTATGAAAATTTATTTTCAAAATAAAAAAAAACTATCTAAAAAAATTTTAGAAAGTATAAAAAATCCCGACGGAAAAAAGAAAGTAAAACCATATTTAGATTTACTCTGAAATTTCTCCGCTTCAGCTATTTAGTTAAATTCCTTTTTCTCCCTTGACAAAATGGTAAAAGTTAAATATAAAGAAATAACTATAAATTTAACCGAAATTTTAGTACAAGTCTATTGAATATGATTTTAGAAGAAGTCCAATCTCATCAATTCAGGGATGATATTTATATTAATAATGTCATTACGTCCCATGAATCTGTTCAGGAGCGAGATAAGCAATTAGTTAAAAATATTTTATTAAAAGAAACTTCAAGAACTTCTTTTCTTGAAATTCTCAAATAAACTGTCTATATAAATTAGAAAAAAATTATTTTCGATTAATTTTTATAAGAATTAGCGGAACAAAAAAAGCCAGTATAAATGAAATTAATGTATACCGAATAAATCTTAGAACTACGTTTCCACTTATAAGTAATCCTAAAGCTAAGTAAGTAACGATTAAAATCACGATTGTTATTATTAAATTCACAACCTTCTGTTTATTATTTAATTCTGTAGGTTCATAATTAATATACTCATTTTCTAATAAATATCCTACACCTAAGCCTAAAATAACTCCTCCTACCTGTCCATAGGCACTAGCATCAGAATAATACGGAGGATTATTAACAAGTTGTAATCCAGATGTAGGAAACAATAAAGTCCCAATTATAAATAATGAAAGAGACACAACAGTAGTTATGATTATTTTTGAAGTTAAATTTAGCGCATTGACTTTTTCTGAGATAAATGGTTCTAAATAAATAAAAGAAATTAAGAATCCCATACCAATTAATAAACCCCCAATAATGTCCTGCAAATCATGCATGCCAATAATTACTCGGGAAATTGCGATTAGAAAGATTAAAATTGAGAGAATAACTGGAACAATAGGGGATTTAGATTTGTCTTTAAATTCATATGAAATATAACCCCATGTTGCTACAGCATTTTGAGCATGCCCAGATGGAAAACCATAACCAGTTTCTCTTAAGCCATATTCGGTATCTGGATCGGCGTTTGTTGGTGGTCTTGGATCTTGAATTATATCTTTTATAAACTGATTTAAATATACAGAAAAAAGAAGAGAGAAAGCCATATTTTTTGCAAATCTTTTATCATAAGCAACATAAAAGATTGAAATTAAAAGAATAAAAAAAATTGCTTCGCCGGTAAAAGTGATTATTTCAAAAATGACCTGAACTAAGGCGTTGTCTACATAAAACGCCTCATTATATCCAAGGGCTAGTAAAGTTATTCCTACGACAAAAATTATAACTGAAATTATTCCAATAAGTATTAAGCTATTTTTTGACAAAAATTCTCTATCATCAGACATGAAAAATTACCAAAACTAAATTATTTTCAGTATTATTTATATTTTACTTTTAATCTAATAAATGTTACTTTTAATCTACTTTAATATTTTTATGCTGGGCATCAAGCTTTTTTAATTTAATTTCAAGTATGCCATTAGTGTAGCGTGCCTTAGCATAGTCAGAATTTATTGCAACTGGAAGCTCTATTTCTTTAAAATATTTTCTTCCCAGAGCACTTGATTTCGTTGATATAGTTAGGGAATGTGTAGTAGATTTTAATTCAATATCTTCTTTTGTTACACCTGGCATTTCTGCTATTATTATTATTTGATCTTCGAGTTCCTCTACTTCAACTAATGGATCCCTGACTTTTTTAACCTCTGGCTTCCCATGTGGTTTAGTTTTAATATTACCAAAGGAATCGAATGTTGGTTTGCCATCAGGACCTATATTAACATTAAATCCATACATAAACGGCCCCTTAAATCCGAATTTATCCTTATTTTTCATAAATTCTCTTCTTATATCTTCTGGTGAAAGGTTTTGAAATTCAGGCGGTAAGTTTTTTGAGAATTTTTCAAAAATTTCCTTAAATAAATGCTTAAATTGTTTAGAATTGAATAATTTGTTTGGATCTGAGAGTAACTTAGAAAAATCAAACGGGCTTTCACTATCATCTTCGTCCTCATCATCGTAATCATCATTTTTTGACATATTTAATCATCTCTAATTTTTTTTGAAAATGTGGTAATATTGTGGTAATATAAAGCTGTATAAAATGCATTTAAATATAGTGTATTTAAATAAAAAACTTAATAACTAAAAAGCATTTATTAGGTTAATAATTTTTTCCAATTAAAAATTTCCAATTAAAAATATCATAAAGTAGATTGAAATGTACTCGGAGCTAAGTGATGATGACAAGGAAATGTATCTAGAGGTTTTAAGAGAAACACCTATGATGCCATTCTCTATTTTCGTATCAAGGGGTGATATTCCTGATAAAATTGATATCGCCAGACCGAGAAATTATATTGATCGTGAAATTTATAGACTGGTTCGTCAAACATATAGAGATAGATCATCACGTTTAATTCCAATTTTAGGTTCAGCTGGAACAGGAAAGACTCATGCCTATCATTCTTTTAAAGATAAGGAAAGGGAAAACCGAAGAAAATTGGAGCAAACAGAAGAAGCAGAAGAGCTTATCATAAACCAGTTTGAACCTGTTGATTGGACAATAGTTTATGTTCCTTCTCCTCCCGCAAGTATCCGTGTTCTGCTGCATGTTTATACTTGCATTATTGAAGATGTTGGACCAGAAATCCTTTCTGATGTTTCAAAAAAATTGGTTGAAAAATGGGGTGGCGTTAAGAAAGGTTTGTTTCAGAAACCCAAGATCGATGAGGTAATACAAATGGGAATAAGAGAATTTCCAGGAGTCTTTGCAGATTGTGTTAAAGCACTTGTAACTTACCAATTAGATAAAAATAAACAAGGTTTAGCGGAGAGATGGCTTTTAGGTGAGGATTTACAACCTGAAGAATTAGCAGATTTAGGTATAAATTCTGTCGTAGAAGAGGATGATGTCTGCCTTGCCTTAATTAAAATTATTACAGAAAATTTAGATAGAGTTCTTATTCTCTACTTTGATGAACTGGAATCTCCTTATCGTATGCATGGAGAGGCCGCTGAGAAAAAGTTCCTTGAAATACTAAAGAGATTATATAATGAAGTTAAGGGGTTAGTTATCTGCATAGCAGTTTTAAAAGAGGTATGGCCACGAATTCTTGAGATTGCTGATCCTCCTTTAAGATCAAGAATGGAACCCGAACAAGAATTGAAACCATTCAGTTTAAATGATTTGAAAATTTTCTTTAGTAAAAGTATGGAAGAGTTTTGGGATGAGAATAATCTGAATCCTCCGTTATATCCATTATTTCCATTAAATGAGAAACTTATAGAAATGATATTCGATAAAACTAAAGGAAATCCAAGAAATTCAATTAAACTCTGTAGAAGATTTATAGATAAAGTGGTTATGGAAGAAATGACTGTTGAAGACCTCATGGAAGCTGGGGTCGAGATAGTTGCTACGGTAAAACCTCCATCTGAAGCCGGAGAGGATATAATTGATTTTTCAAAGCCAAGAGATGAAATCAGAAAGAAAATAGAAGAAATCTTAGCTGAAGAGGAATATACTGTTGATGTAAATCCTGCTTCAGTAGCTGGAGCTGCATTAAAAAGTATAAATATGATTGGAGAAAGTAAAGGAAAAGAATTTAAGACACAGATGGAATTTAAATTCTTGCTTGGTAAAAGAATGCAAACTTTAGCAGCATTAATAGAAACGGGTGGGAAAAAATGGGGTTTGGAAATTCCATCAATCAAAACCTTTGACAGGAGTGCAGGAGTAGCGGGTTATTACGCAGCTAAAAGATTAAAAGATGCTATTGGTGAAAATGCTATTAATGAAGCTATTTTAATAGTGCCTCAAGGCACAGGAGGAACTAAGTATGAGATGATGCTCCAAAATACTCCTGAAATACATAAAGTTGAATTAAATAACGAAATTGGAGAAAGATTAATTGAAAGTGCCTTAAAATATCCTACAAAGGAAGCTTGGGAAATAGCAAGAATAATATTTTCAGATATTGGAGATTATATACCTGCTTCGGTTGAAGAACCTCCCTCAGAAGAAATCTATTCCGATATTAGTGCTAGTGAAAATTTGGAAAATAAACCAGGTGAAGAATAGATTCTCCTACATTTAATTTGAATTATGAAAAAACATTTAAGAAATTTAGAATTTAATTTAAATCTTTTTCAAAGCTTTAATAATTTCTTTATTGAGATTATTCAGTTCTTCTGATTTTCTAGCAGCTTTTACACAATTTTTATTTAATTCTATTAAAATTTTCGCGGAGTTATCGTCTTCTAGTGAATTTGATAAGTTAATATTTTTTTCTATTAAAGGAACAACTCTATCATATATATTTACTTTTTGAACTTTTACACCATCTAAACCTTTTTTAATAGCTTTGTTTAAAGCTTCAAGGGTTTTTAAAATATCGGGTAAGTTTGCTACCTTTTCGGCTTTTTTCTTTAAGAATTCTACTATTTCCGTTTCTTGAATTTTTTCAGCATATCTAGCTGCTTTTAAATAGCTTTTTTTGGCTTTTTTGAACAGCATAACATTGAAATATTCTGAAGCTTGATTTATTTCAGCAGCGAGTTTATCTGGAATTTTTTCTCCTAAATCTATTAATTCTCTCGCTTCTTGAAGCCTGCCCTCATCCAGCATTTTTTTTGTTTTCTCATTAATTGCCTCTTTTATAATCTTAGGTTCTTTTAGTTTTTCTAATAACGAGAGAAAGGAGTTTAAGTTTCTTTTAAGTAATAATTGCATTTTTTTTTTATCTTTAGAATAATTTTGGACAAGATTATCTTCAATTTTTTCAAAGCGGCTCTTTAAAGCCACTAAATCCTCGTCTTCTTTGATAATAAATCCTAAATATAAATTATTTTTATTTATGGCATCAGCATTCACCGAACTAGAATAATACTTAAGATTATTCTTGCTGGTTGTAGCATCAACAAGATTTTTTTTACGATGTTTATTAGCAAATTCTTTTAAAACATCAAGAGTTACTTCTTTTTCGCTGATATAATAATCTGCTATAATATTTGGACCAAAAGACTTATCTATTTCATAAAGGAAGATTCCAGATGGAATGTTTTAAAACACCACTATATTTATTACTAATTTTACTTAATATTAGACAGTTAATAAGTATTTGATTTTAAATTTTAATTTAATTAAATTTTTATTTGATCTTAATAATATCTTTTCAATAATTAAAGAGAAGAGAAGAACACATGACTGTTGTTGAAGATACTTATTGTGAAGCTTTCGAGGGGCTTTGCGTTCAATTAATGGTAACTGCTCAAGATGCTGATTTCTTGATTAGAGCAGCAAATGGGTTCACTGCTTTACCTTCGACCGTATTTGGTGATGCTGAAGGAGGTATAGTAAGATGGTTATCTAAAAATGAAACTATTGACGGAAGAGTAGGGGCTGTCGTCCAATTATGGGTTACAGGAGGTTCTAAGAAAACTCAAACTAAATTCTATGAGCAACTGGGAAGGCGAATGCGCCAAGGAATATTAGTTGTTCCTACTACTGCTGTATTCGATTACTATCCAAAAGATACTGACATGAAATTTAATATGATGACAAATGTTGGACATTGCGGTGATGGTTATGAAGAATTTATTGAAAAATATAATCGAAAGCTTATTTCTGTACCAATTATGATGGGCCATGATTTTTTAATAGAAGAACAATTATCTTATGCTAAAGGAGTTATGGGAGGGAATCTCTGGTTATTTTGTGACTCTATAGATTCTGGAATTAATGCCGGAAGAGAAGCTGTAAGAATAATTGCTGAAATTGATAATGTGTGCACTACTTTCGATGTTTGTTCAGCCGGTTCTAAACCAGAAACAAATTTTCCAGAAATAGGGCCCTCAACTAATCATCCATATTGCCCAACCCTAAAAAATAAGTTAAAGCCCGGAGAATATAAAATCCCAGAAGGAGTTAAATCTGTTCCCGAAATCATCTTTAATGCTACAGATGTTGACGCAATAAAAGAAGCAATGTTTAAGGTTATACAAGGCATAGGAGATATGAATGGTGTTGTTAAAATCTCAGCAGGAAATTATGGAGGTAAACTCGGAAAATTCAAGATATATTTAAAAGAATTAGGACTAAAGGATAGGTATTTTAGTTAAATTTTAAATGATCTTTCACAAAATTATTATTAAATTAAATAATTGAATTTTTTTATTAAATATATAGTGTTAAAAATTCTTTTATTCATTTATTAGTTGAATACTTAATAATTAAGTTAAATGTCAATATTTAATTCCAAAAAAGTTAGAATTGATTAGATTTTTATATTTTTTTATTAATTTTAAATTAAGTCTTATATTATATTAAAAAAAAGTGAAAATGAATGGTAAGGAAAGGAATTAAAGATAAAGTAGCTGTTATTGGGTGTGAAGCGACAAAATATGGAGAACTTTGGGATAAAAACCAGTATGACTTACTCGCAGAATCTTGTCAGGGGGCTTTTAAGGATGCGGGAATAACAAAGGATGAAGTTGATGCAGCTTGGCTAGGGAATTATTATTTTTTTACAGGTCTTTCTGGAACTACGCTCGAGGATTCTCTTAGATTAGATGGCAAACCAATTACAAGATGCGAAAATTATTGTGCAACAGGAATGGATGCTTTTCGTAATGCATGTTTTGGAATTGCCTCAGGTGCATATGATGTAGCACTTGCGTGTGGTGTAGAAAAACTTATGGATGAGGGAGGAAGTGGCCTACCGGCTACTACGGTTTTTGGTCATCCTGTATTGTCGCGTCCATCCGCACCTGCCATGTTTTGCCTTTTGGCAACGAGAAGTTTTCATGAATTTGGATGGGGAAGGGAAGATTTAGCCCGAGTTGCCGTAAAAAATCATGAAAATGGATATTATCATCCAAAGGCTCATTTTCGAATGAAAATCACAGTAGAGCAAGCATTAAACGCTCCAATGATTGCAGATCCATTAGGAAGATTTGATTGTTGTGCAATGTCAGATGGTTCAGCGGCTCTCATTATAACACGACCCGAACTTGCAGAAAGTTATGCACACGCTGACGACTATATTATAGTAAAATCTAATGCTCTTGCTGTTTATACTGCAACTCCATGGTATTGGCCTAATTACGATTTTGTTCATGCTCCTGCCACAGTAAAAGCTTCTACAATGGCTTATAAGGAAGCTGAGATTACTGACCCGAGGAAACAGATAGATTTAGCGGAAGTTCACGATTGTTTCACAATAACCGAATTGATGAATTGTCAAGATTTACAATTTTGCGACCGCGGCAAAGCGGCCGAAGAAGTTAAAAATGGAACCTTTAATTGGGATGGAGAAACTGCGGTTAATCCTTCCGGGGGGCTAAAATCATTTGGGCATCCTATTGGATCAACAGGATGTAGAATGATCACAGAAGTCACCAAACAACTCCAAGGTCGTGCTGAGGGAAGACAAGTACCTGACGCTAAGATAGGATTAGCCCATAACTTAGGTGGAGCATATTCCGTTTGTTCAGTAACAATACTCGGTCAAAGAGATTAGTTTTAAGTCTATTCATTTACAGGTTTCCTACATCGAACTTGAAAAAATATTGGAACTATTCTCGTATCAATTAAATTCGGATATTTTTCTATAGCACTATCCTCTGCATAGGGTTCATTAAATTCCTCAAAAATAAATCCAATTTTTATCAGAATGTTTAACCATTGACTAAGGGATTTTTCAAATCTTGGAATTTTGAATTTCTTCATATTTTCAGTAATTTCTTTAGGAGCAGCACTAAATATCCATTCTTCTATATCTCCATCTATAGAATAAAAATAATTGCTACAAATCATACCCATTTTTTCATTATTTTCATTATTTTCATTTCGAAGCCATTTCCATCCTTTTTTAAAAAAACAGGGATGTGTTATAGAGAATTGAAAAAAACCACCAGGTTTTATTACTCGGTAAGCTTCGGTCATCACAATATTATTTTCTGGAATATCCATTAAACTCATAGTTGCCATGGCAAAATCAAATTCATTATCCGAAAAAGGTAAATCTACAGCACTTGCTACCTTATAATTAATTTTAAATGGGATTTTTTCTTCCATTGCTATTGCATGTTGAATAAATGTTTTGGATATATCAATTGCTGTCATATTAGCTCCTTTTTGAGCAGCTAATCTGGTATTATACCCTTCTCCACACCCGATATCCAATCCCTTCAATCCCGATATATCGGGTAACATCTTAAAAAATGCAGGAGAATTTAGGTGATCTCTATAAATATCATATCCCATTCGGGCTAATCTAGTCCAGTTTTCAGCATTTTCATCCCAGAATTTCCCAACTTCCTCATGATCCACAGTAATTTTTCTACTCCTTATATATTTTAAAAACTAAAAAATTATTTTCTTTAAATCATATTTGATCAAAATTAAACTTGTTTTTTTTTTAACTCGTCAAAACTTATATAAATTTATAAAATGAATAATTTGATAAGTCCTACAATTTCTAAGCTTAAGCTTGACTTAATAAATAGAAATAAATTTGAACTTGATAAATTTTGGCTAAAAATTAAAGAAAGTGGAACTCCTCTAATTGAATCTATCAATGACGAGAGTCACAAATTAGTGACATTTATAGTTCGAGCAGATAAGGATACAAAAAATGTTGTAGTTATATGCTCATTAGCAGATCAAGATGATGTTATATCAAATAATATCTGTGAAAGAATTGAAAATACAGATATTTATTATAAAACTTTTTTAGTTCTCAATGGAACCCGTACAATTTATACGTTTAGCAAGAATAATCCTCTCATGAATATAAGGTTTTATGATAATTTAATGGTTAATTGGGAGACTTTTTCATCCGATCCCTTCAACCCAACTAAATTTAAACAAAGATATCGAAGGGAAGGAAAACTTTTTGTTATTGAATACTCAGTACTAGAAATGCCTGATGCAAAACCGCGTAAGTGGACAGTTCCTAAAAAGAATGTCACCAAAGGAAAAGTTAAAGAAATGGATTTTTACAGCAATATATTAAAAGAAAACAGAAAAATTTGGGTTTATACTCCTCCGAGCTTTAATAAAAGTGGAGAATTATATCATTTCTTAGTAATATTTGATGGAAAAGCATATCTTGAATTTACACAAACTCCGATAATTCTTGATAACCTACAAGCTGATAACGAAATTCCACCAGTAGTGGCTATATTTATCCATAATTATAGCGGTTATCAAAGAGGAAAAGACTTAAATTGTTATCCTCCGTTCGCAAAATTTATAGCTAAAGAGTTAGTACCATGGACTC
>SDBT01012534.1_pt1 | contig 13621 bp, 19 predicted proteins | sample 2277101 | NCBI WGS metagenome assembly SDBT01 (sample SAMN10404973, study PRJNA504765) | marine sediment metagenome | isolation source: marine sediment core GS10_PC15, 103 cmbsf | place: Arctic Ocean: Southern Knipovich Ridge | collected 2010
CCTTTACGTCAATTTCCTCCTGTCGACGGTAACTGATGCCTAGTTTTTCTAAATATCTGTAGATGGTTTTAAGACCAACCTTGTTCCTTTTGGCTACCTCGTTAATGTGTATGTCTGTGAATTGATATTCTCTTAGGGCGTTAGCCACTCGTTTTTCAAATGTCATGTTTTTAACGTCGTGTTTTTAATGATTATTTTTAAATCGCTAATTAATTCTTCTAACTCTCCCGGCTTCCATCTCTTAGTTTGGTGTTTGAGTCTTTTAAGGTCGTCTACCACCTCCTGCCCGTAATCTTTTAGCATTCGTTTCTCGTACTCAACCCAGTTACCCTTTAGTGGGCCGTTACACCTCTTGCACTGCGGGTGTACTCCCCTTTCATCAAAGAGGATCGAGTTTCCCCTGCCGGGAATGAAGTGCCCTGCGTCTAGCCTTTTAACCTCGTAGCGATAACCACAGGTGTAGCAATTATTGAAGCCGTCCTCGGCGCCTTTGTTTCTAATATAAATAGAAAACAGTTTCCAGGCGGTGTTTTTAAGAGTGCTTATCTTTTTAATATCCTTTTACCTCCTCTGAGTGTCTTTGTAGCCACTCACGGGCCTCCTGCTGAGACTTGTTATATAAGTCCTCTGGGTCGTCTCCTATCTCTTGGGCTATTCTATAAGCTAAATGTCTGGTTCTCTGTGACTGGCTTTTTCCCTTAATTTCCGGCGTTTTAACGACAGAGACCTTATCAACATCTCCTTTTTTCACGTCCACCAGTTCGCATTTAACTAGGTAATCGACGTCCTGGCTTCCGTCCTGGCGGTTTTTGCCCACAACGCTAACCACACTCCCGGACCCCTGAAACAGCACCGTGTCGTCATAATTAAAGCCCTCACTCACCTCGGTGGTTATTTGTCTGATCTTTATTTGGCGGATGTTGATTGGTGTTTTCATTTGTTGGGAGTTAGGTATCCATCACCAAAACAATACTTACCTTCCGGTGATTTGTGGGTCCAGTAGTATTTTTTCTTTTTAGTGCTCCACTCTTGACTCATGACGTTGTTGTGAACTTTACACGTGGCGGTCAAATCGTCTTTGGGGGGTCTCTCGGCAGACTCTTGGGGTTTAGTTTGAGTGTCCTTTCGGGTGTCCTCTTTAGCGTCGGTGTCCTCATCGGCTGCTATTCCCAAAATCGCCGACAGACAGTATCGTCTTAGATAGGTGATTGTACTCCCAGCCGCTTGAGCGTGAGATAAATTCTTTTGTGTCGTAATGGGTAAATAGATCTTGGATCTAATCTCCTCACCACTCACATGAAATAGAACTGTCTCCACCCCCACCATCTCACCCTTGCTCCTGACCAGCTGGGATACCCCTAAATCGTGTTTTTTGAGTATTACCTTGGTATCGTTAATGATTGAGGCAAGGTCGGCGTATTTGTATCCGTAACCTTCCCGGTTCTTGTCGGGGTTTTTCAGTTCGGTTTGAACTTTGATTAGGGCGGTATAGAGTTTAGTCATTTAACTTCTCCAAAGAATTAAATAGAGCGTCAATAATCTGGTTTTTGATCTTCTGGGTTTTCTCAGAGTCGATCCTGTTTATCTCCTCAATGAACAGGACCATTAGTTTGTTTCTGTCTTTTTGTTTAATCATTTTCGTGGATTCGCTTGGCTTCTCGGATGTAGGACTTGATGACTTTTAAGTTTTTGGCGTTTCCTTCCTCTCCAAAAGATTGATGTATTTTTATACTTTTAGCTATTAACTCTAAAGCTAAATCTAGTTGTGTTTTCATTGTTATTTTAGTTGTGCTTTTCTCCCCTAACTTCACTTAAAAGAATTAAAGTAATTTTCTGAACACGAAGCACTGATTTTTGATTAGTCATGACTGCGCTTTGCAAACTAGAAAGTTTTTTAGCTAAAAAGTTTACCCGTTCTTCTAGTTCTTTTTTAGTCATGATTACTCCCCCGTATCTGTCATTACTGCCATTGCTTTTTTATCCAATATAAATTCTTCCATTGTGTCGAAGCCTCCGTACAACCCCACGTCGCATAATCGACACCCCTCCTCATACCCATGAACATCGTGGTCGTCTTTTGTCATTTGTTTCTGAAGATCAGCGTAAATCATTTGCCTCCTTAAAGTGATTTGTGTTAATTAACGCCTGTTTTTTTTGAGTTTATAGCCACTTGTTGTGTGTACTCTTGGGTTTTTAAATATCTTTTCAATCAAATCCTCATCTCTGATTTGTCTACGATACAGTTGGGTTTTTCCCTGCCTGGGGTGATCAATCGCTGTAACAAATGTCATTTTTGATAAGTAGACATTAATCCTCTGCTTGTTCTTCCTCCATGACACCATGTAGGTGTTGGTGTCGTGAAAAAACACCTCCCAGCCGTGTTGGGTGGCGTATTTGTGCAAACAATTAAGATCATCATAAAATTTAACAGGCATGCATCTTTTAACTTTTTCAAAAGATGTCTCTTGGTTGTTTTGATAAACGATAATCATAATCTATTTATTAATTCTGATAGATAAATACTCGGTTTCGGTTTTACTGGCTCCCTCTAGGTCTTGTACGTTATCTTCAATCAAAGCCTTCATGTATCTCATGTCGATGACTTCTTTGGTGAGTACCTGATGCCCCATTTTCTCAAGGTCTTTTTTAACCCTAGCGTCGTCGATAACCCTTATGGTTTTTCTAACCGCCTTGGTGATGATGTATTTGTCTGTTTTAAGGGAGACTACTTTGTTTTTTTTGATTACCTGCATTAATTTCTCTCGGTAATCTTTGATTTGTTTATCTAGTCCGCGCTTGGTGGCCTCTAGGTGAATAATCTCGTCAACCATCTTGATTGCGGGTAGGTCAGTCTTGGGTGTTGGGGTGGTGTTTTGGATAGTCATTTAGTCCTCCTTTTGTTAACTGTGCCTAGTATTGCATGGTTTACCGTCTTTGTCAATCATCAAATACAAAACACAAAAGCGGTCTAGGAGGACTAACTCACACGGACCGCTTTTGGATATTATACCTCGTTTTTTCATATTCTTTCTAATATCTACATTTGTAAGTAGTTTAAAAAACATAAGATTTCCAGAGCCTTGCTGTAGTTGGGTTAGCCTGGTTGGGCTTGTTTTTTCCGACAGCAATCTTCTCGTTTTTAGGCGAGTTTGTATAGTTGAGTGATAAGCTTATCTGGTAGTGATTTCCGTCACCTCGGCCACGGTTTAGAGCTGTGGCAGCCCAGTTTGCAGCTTCACGGCTATCTCTGCTTGGTTTCCCTTGGGTCAGCCGGAGTTTTAACAACTCGGCACTGACAGGTAGGGGGTGTAGGTCGATCTAATCAAATAGGTCACTCCCCCAGTTTTCCGGTCCTGTTTTACCTCCTGCCTACACGCATTGGAGTGGGTCTTGTCCCTGATCTACCTTGTCAGTGTCCAATTGTTAAACTGCTCTACTTGTTTGACACAATTCTTCTTCTGGTCGCCTTAACTTTCTTTTTGGTTTTGGGGTTGTATCCATCCTTCTCATAATCTTCCCATTCAAGAAACAACCCTACACGTTGCCATTCTGGAACCTTGGCTATGTTTATACCAAACTCCTGAAACAACATTTCTTGCCGTTCTTTTGATTTGAGAGGAACGAGTTTTCTGGTCGCTTGCTTGGCGGTCAACCCCGACTCTCTAAGCTTCCAGTATGAATAGCTGTTTACGCACCCCCTGAAGGCGTTTAAACGTCTGTCTTTCTCATAGGCTTCAACATCTTCTTTTGTTGGTGTTACCAAAACCCTGCTATCAAAGTGAGCCGCCCCCCAACCATACTTTTCCACCTCCAAAACAAAGTAGGAGGTTAGAAGCCCGGCAGTGATTGATATTATTTTTTCAATCCTACGATTAAACCAGTCAGAATCTTTTTCAAAATATAAACTCACCTCATCAGAGTGAAAATGAGCTTTGTAAATATCGGGTACATACCCCATTAGCTTGATGGTGCTTTTTGCGATGGCCTGATAAAACCCCTGATCAAAAGGTCTTTGCATTTGGTCTGTGTAGGTTGAAAAACAGTTTCCGTCTAGTCTCACCATGAAGTAGCACTCGTTAGGGACGATCCAATTCCTATAAAAGTCGTATTTTCTGCCGGTCTGTGTGTTAATACTCATAAAATCCCCTAGTAGTGATTTGGGTTAGTCTTTTCAATTACTCCCATTCCCATGCAACGAGAGCAAATTACCTCTACTGATTTTCTGTCAAGCATTCTTTCAACCACGTGATTGGGAACTTGATATTTACCAGATTCCCACCTACTAACCGTGTTAGCAGTCGTGCTGAATCTTTTAGCAAAAGTTACTTGTGATTCTCCCAGCTCTTTTCTAAGGTCTGTTACTAGTTTTCTTATCTTCATAATCTCCTAGTAGTGATTTAGGTTAGTTTGTTTAATTTTCCTAGTCTTTTAAGTGAACCGTAATCAACAATACCATGACTAATGTCGGCAAACCCCAACAGCTTAGACGTCACCATTCCATGACAAACCTTGCACAACCACACCACACACAACGGAAAAACATAATTTGGGTGATGACACTCTGTCTCTTTGGAATTACAAACGGCACACGGCTGAGGTTCAATCATCCAATATCTTTTAAAATCCCCCATCTTTTGATTTGCAGCAAATTGAACTTTATTTCTTAATCTCCATTCTTTGTGCTTCCGACTAAAATATTTTCGATGTTTTCTTCTGTACTGCACCTGATACTTTTTCCTGTCAAACATATTAAAAAACTCCTCTGTGGGATGGTGTCGTGCTGTACGAAACAACAACACCCCACAAAGGAGTCTGTCGTACATTCTCATCCCAATAGCTTACCTATCAGCGTACTCAGAATCCCAAATCTCACACACTCTGTCAATAGGTAAAATCACTATTCAGCAGGTTGTCAAGGAGTCGAACCCTGCTAAGAGCGTTTGGAGTGCTCTCTAATCCCAGATTCCAACCCAAATTGTGGACAGACTGGGAATCGAACCCAGGACTCCTGATTGCAAAACAGGAATGTTGCCACTAGCACTATCCGCCCATGCGGTCTATGCGAGAATCGAACTCGCGCTATCTCCTCGACAGGGAGACAGTCTACCATTAACTTAATAGACCTGGGGTGTCCGACGAGATTCGAACTCGCAACAACCAGGATCACAGCCTGGCGCTCTGCCGTTGAGCTACGGCCACCTTATGTCAGAGTACCAGGAATCGAACCTGGGGATGCCTCTAAGTCCCAAACTTAGCGTGCCGCCTCTACACTATACTCTGGTTGCGAAGGAGAGATTTGAACTCTCAAAACGTAGCTTATGAGACTAGTTTGCTACCTAGCGCCTCGCATGGTGTGAGCTAAAGGAATCGAACCTTTCTTCTCCGGGCTTCAACCGGATGCAATCACCAGAATTGCTGAACTCACGTTGAGATCCGTACTGGGTTCGAACCAGTGCATAGAGGGTTTGCAAGCCTCTGTGTTACCACTTCACCAACGGATCAATTGTGCTGTCTGAAGGAATCGAACCTCCCCACCGATTAGAGGACTGTTTTACAGACAGCCTGCAACACCAGTTGCACATAAACAGCTTGGAGGGATATACGGGATTCGAACCCGTCCATTCACTTTGGAAGAGTGACATGCCGCCATAAACATTTATATCCCATTTGTGCCGATTATAGGAGTCGAACCTATATGCTGTAAAGCAACTACTTTTGAGGTAGTCATGTATACCATTTCATCAAATCGGCATTGTGCTCACAGTAGGAATCGAACCTACACTCCCGAAGGAATACGTTTCTAAAACGCACGCGTCTGCCTAGTTCCGCCATGCAAGCTGGTGCCGTATAAGGGACTCGAACCCTTGATTACTCCTTGAGAGAGAGCCGTGATGCCCTTTCACTAATACGACTGGTGCCTCAACCTGGAGTCGAACCAGGATGTCTCTCGACAGAGGGTTTTAAGTCCTCCGTGTCTGCCTTTCCACCATTGAGGCATGTTGAGGAAGGTGAGGGAATCGAACCCACAAGACTTTTACATCATTCGTTTTCAAAACGAAGTCCGTCGCCAATCGGATGTGACCTTCCTTGGAGGTGGATAGTGGACTCGAACCACTCGCAGAGGTTTACAAAACCCCAGTTTTACCAGATAAACTAATCCACCTTATTGCTCTGCGGATAGGATTCGAACCTATAACAACTCGATTAACAGTCGAGCATTCTACCATTGAATTACCACAGATTATTGTACTCCTGTAGGGATTCGAACCCCAAATCTTCGGCTTAGAACACCGGTGCTCGTCCAATTGAGCTTCAGGAGCTAGGGCGGAAGCGGAGAGATTCGAACTCTCGTTGCTTTTACACATCCTTGTTTAGCAAACAAGTACGGTCAGCCTCGCCGTTTTCACTTCCTGGTTGTCGAGGATGGGATCGAACCATCGACTATTCGCTTATAAGACGAACTCTCTACCACTGAGTTACTCGACATGGTAGTCGGTGAAGGAATCGAACCCTCATTTGAGGTATGTAACACCCCAGCATTGCCTTTATACTAACCGACCTTTTGTACACCATGAGAGAGTCGAACTCCCGACGCTCGGTTTCGAAGACCGACGCTCTGTCCACTGAGCTAATGGTGTGTGAGTCGAGAAGGATTCGAACCTTCGGCTCAAGGATTAAAAGTCCCCTGCTCTACCTCTGAGCTACCGACCCGCTTAGTGTGAATCAGCTAGGATTCGAACCTAGGACGCATGGCTTAAGAGGCCATTGCTCTACCAACTGAGCTACTGATCCTTGGTGCCGTATGGGGGGATCGAACCCCCTACCTCGCCTTGAAAGGGCGACATGATAACCAGTTCACTAATACGACTAAACCACCAGGTTTTGTAGACGAGGCAGGAATCGAACCTACTCTTTCCAAGATATCAGCTTGGCGCCTTACCGGTTGGCTACTCGTCTGTGGATCCGAGGCTAGGATTTGAACCTAGAAAAGATAGTTCAGAGCCATCTATGATACCGTTTCATCACCTCGAATTATGGATCCAGGGGAAGGAGTCGAACCCTCGATAACGGATTCAAAGACCGTTGTGATACCGCTTCACTACCCTGAATTAAATCAAATGATACCGTTAAGTTGGTGCGCTTGTCAAACAAAAAGAGGGACATGAACAAATGTCCATTCCCTCTCTTTCTATCATCTCGACAAGCCGTTAAACCGGCCCAGATGACGTGTGTAAAAGATAATCATTGTAGACCACCTTGTCAAGTTAATTCCCAGTCGCTTCTTTCACGAGATTAACCACCCAGGCGGCCACTAGAGCTAAAACCGTAGATTCAGTGCTAACCCAGTCAAAGACAGGAAAAAACCTTTTTAGTGCCACCAAGCAAATCAGCGCTACTACTACAATAGCTCCCGAAATGACTAGCTTGTTAAACTCTGGTGCTTGCAAACCAAAAAAGTCTTTGATCTTAATTAAAGTGTCAAATTTCATTTTCTTCTTAACTTATTTATAATATAGTCATAGATCGCTACTACCAAATCTCTAATCTCTGGCCTTTCTAATCCAATCGCTTCTTTTCTCTTCTTTTTTAAGTCTACTATGGTTAATTCAAGATTGTCTATTTCAGTTTTAGCCTGTCTTAAATTAGTCAGCACCATTACGTGTGTTTTTCTTTCTTTGGTTAAAACATCCTCAACGGCGACCAGTGAAGCGACGGCCGCTTTAACGGCGGACTCATCTTGGGTTGATTGCAATATTTGCCCAAACCATTCCAGCAAACCCTTATAAGCCTCCCTGTTGAGTTTCGATTCGGTAGCAGTCGCCTCCAGTTGGACCTTAAAGTCGTTTTCAGCTCTTTGGGCCTCCAGTCGTACCTTCTCCAGTTCTTCTTCCTTTTTAGCCACCTTGGCTTTCTCGGCTATGAGTCTTTTTTGCTCCATTGGGTACTCACGCTCATACCACTCTATTTTCTTTTTGGTATCTTCTTCTATTTGCCTTTGCGTCACCCACCCCAAATCAAACGCCCCCACCGGGTCACTTCTTCTACTGGGGTTTAGGTTTTTGTGTAGCAATAAGTGGTCGACGTCCCTAGAAATGTCCCACTTATGAGCTAGGTGATAGGTCAGCCACACAAAAGCGTCTCTCTGTTTTTGGGGGTAGTGCCAGTTTCGATCCCTCTTATCCTCTAGCTCAATTCCGATACTGTACGCATTGGGGTTAACGCCTTTGGCCCAAGCAGGTTCTTTGCCTTTGTCATAGACTCCAGCGTGCCAAGCAATATCTTTATCTAGTACACATTGGGTAATCTCGCCGCCAGCAGAAATGCAATAATGAGCGCTAGCGCCAGCAGAAGGATTCTTAAACCATTGAATTGATCCCGCATAAGTACCCCACATTGAGTGAATTACCAAAGCCTCTATATCACGCGATCTTTTGGGAGTGAAATTTTCCTTAGTTAGGTTTCGCTTGATTGTCATATCGGCGGACTACCGCCATTAAACAAACATATCAACTAATCGGGTGGCGACGAGCGCCCCCACAAAACTCATGATACCAACTACCGCACCGATTTTCCATTTATTTGATTGGATGTCTTTGCTTAAGGTGTCTAGTTTAGTAAATATTTCTTTGATGTTTACGTGAATTCCCTCCACGTCTTTTTTGATTTGAGTCACTTCTGTTTCCATGATGGCTAATCTTTCTTTGTTGGTTTTCATATTAAAACACAACTGCTTGAGGTTTAAAAAGAGGAGTGTCGAAGCTAAACGCAGACGACCCCCCATCGGTTAAATCGTTATCGTTTGATGTTTGATCTAGTAAGTCGTCGTTAAATAAGTATGAGGCCACCAATCCGCCTTCACTGCCAGTAAGGATGCTTTTATAATTAGTCTGCAACTCACCAGCAGTTCTAATATCATTCCACACCCTTGGATAAAAGATCTTTCCATCAAGAGGAACTTGTGGATCAGCGTTGTCTCTTTGAGCACCGATCATAAAATCAGCAGTTGTATCAGCTATTGATGTTCCGGCAGTGTCGGTGGTTGTAGAGGCTATGACTGCTGGTACTGTGCCTTCGTCACCTTTGTACAAAATAGCTGATGGAGCGCTAACATCGACGGTGACTGCAAAATAAGTCCAAACTCCCACATCAGCAGCGACGATAGCGGCGGCATCCGACAGTTCATTTGTAATTGCTGTTTCATCTCCATCGGCGTCGAAAGAAAGTTGAAGAGTATCGTTAGACAACAGCCTAAACATGTAACTTGAAGCTACTGTAGCCGTGTCCTTGTACTTGGAAAAAAGCTGCATAGTAGCGCCAAGAACCGAAGGCAGTTGATCTAACTTAAGCCAGATTTCAAAAGCACAATCTCCTACAAAAGAGAGAGAGGCTGTGTCGGCGGTGTAAACAAAATCTGGAGTGACGTGGTTTAGTATGAGTGATTTGGGCATATTAAGTGGGTCGATTAGCAAGCATTACTTTTAGTCCTTTAGCAGCCGTTCCAGAATGAATTGAGTCAACATCAAAAGTTAAAATATCTCCCGCAGAAACGGCTGTAGTAGTTACATCTGGCTGAGTTGTTGCGGTGGTGGTGTCTTTTTCACCTGTTTCAATGTCTAGCTTATTTGTAGTCATTATTGTCGTCCCGTTTAGGTGGACATCGACAACCATCTCACTAGTAACTCCCGCAGTATCAGTATAGGCAGCAAAGTAGTCTTTGTTGTTGTCGTCTTGAACAATTGCCCCAGCGAAGGGTATCGGCCAATCTCCGCCAATAGTAGTATCAGCAGCAACATTTGTGTCGGCAGCTATCAAAGTGACTAGAAAAAATCTCAAGTTTCTTAGTGACCCTTGTAGCCCATCTGGAGAAACGGCTTTGCCCGCATCAGTCCCGGTGTCAGTTTCAGCAATAGTCGCTATTTCTACGATCCCCTTGTTGGTGATACTGGCATCTTCACCGGCGATAGTAATAGAACCGGCGCCATTGGTGATGTCGATCCCCTCACCCTCAGTGAGAGTTGCTAAAACTGGATCAGTAGCACCGTCTCCAATGGGGATCTGACCGTTGGTCGCCACCCCCAAAGCAGTGATGGCCCCTGTTCCACTCCCGAGCAGAATTCCCCCATCAGTGAGAGACGCAACGCCCGTTCCTCCCTGAGCTACCGTTAAAGGAGTGGTGAGGCCCGTGATAGAAGTTATTGAAGCGACTAAATTAGTAAAAGTGACCCGTCTATTTGATCCCGAAGCAGAATCAGTAACATCTGAAACATCGACAGCGGAGAAGATGTCACCGTCAGCAAGTGAAGTGATAGCGTTTAAATTAGACCATTTTGTGTTAGCCATCAGTTGATATAGTTGGTAGGATTAGTGCTTGGTTTGGTAAAGCCGGTAGGTTTTCTCCCTCCAGACTCTATAACCATTTTGTCTCCATTTTCAAGCAACATTTTGTCTCCATTTTCAAGCAAAAGAAAGAATTCATCACCACCTACGGATTTTGAATATCTACCAGTAGAAGAACTGGGTTGAGCGTAATTAGTAGAAGCCATGACTAAATAATACCTTGGGTTCTCGCCTTGACTGCATCTCGTCTGGTGTTACCCATTGTGGTGACAAAACTACCCAGGGCTTTTATAGCAATGGACAGCTCTGGATCAGTGGGTGGAACTTCAGTTGGCGCCGCTTGTTGAGGCTGTGGAGCAGAAACAGCTCCGGCAGGGATAGCCGCTTGAGCAGACTCGATACTGGAAATAGGCTGTGGAGTAGGTGGTGCTCCAGCACTGGTAGGTGATTGAACTTGAGTGGCTCCCACGCCTCCTGCACCTCTTGCTGCTAGTAATGCTTTTAACTCGCTCGCTCCTTGGATTGGAGCGCCGAAACTCCCGGTATTCTCAGCCATAATTCTCCTTAAACAATAAAACCCCCATCGGGGGTAATTCCATTAGTTTATCTTAGCATAAGTCACCATGTTGGAACTACAAATACTTGACACTCTCGCATCTCTTGTGTTATACTATAGCAACATGGACATACTTACAACCAGAGAAGTCGCTGATTTCCTTAGAATAACCACAGGCACTCTAAACAAATGGGATAGGCAAGGAATCACCAAACCACTGCCTCGACTATCTAATCACCAGCACAAACGCTACAAAAAAGAAGACATAGAAAATCTTTTGAGAGAGGAAGCATGAGAAAACTAACCGATTACCTATTGTGGGCTGCTTTTATTCTTGGATTTTTATTCCTGGGACGTTTTTTACTAGAGAGTTCTTTTAGTATTCAAAACCGTCGACTAGACCTCCAAGAAAACGAACTCACGATAAGCAGAGAGAGATTCAGAATTGAAATTAAAGCAAAGTGTCAGGAGTTATTCGCGATAACAGATAGGGATAATTTTAAATACAACTCTTGTCTCAAAGAACTAGGAGTACACGACAGCCAACAAGAAGAAATTAAGTTGTTGTAGGAGGGAAAATGTCTTCAATATTAGGTGGAGAAAAAGAAGTAAAAACGATTTTGAAGATTTCTCTTTTTATCTGGTTACTTACCCAGCCTCTTTTTTGGGTTTTTGTCTTGGTAACTCTTTCTGTTGGATTCTTGAAAGTTATCTTGTCTGATTAGTTTGAAGCCTTCTTGCTCCGCTTATGACGTTTGGATTCAAAAGAGCGCTCTGAGCAGCGGTAGTCGCTGGTGATATCTGATTAAGACGAACTGCTGTATTTGTGCCAGCTGGTACTGCCAATTCTGAAAAAGCGGCTTCAAGTCCTGGTCCTGCGATTGGAATCTGCGAAACCACGCCAAACAACCTTTTACCTAGTCCAGATGGTTCATTTCTAGCTATTTCAATAATTTTGCTCATCCTCACAAAGTCTCTTTGTAAATTTCTCAATTCTGAGACAGTTTTTGCATTTTTATAGTCCTGTGCCAACTTGGGGCTTACGCTTTCTAGTGTTTGAATTATTTCAGGTGTCTTGTACTGGGCTAAATCTGTGAATTCTTTAGTGGCGCCATCAATCAGTCTACCCAGCTCGTCGGCAACTTCAAATTTTAATTGAGATAACTCCATCGCCGCCGTATCGCCTTTTAAACCAGCAATTCTATGATTAACGGCTTCACTTTGCAGCTGTCTTTCAAAATCAAGCAGCGCAGAGGCATCTACCTCTCCCTTAATGGTGCTGCTTGGAAGCCTTCTAACTCTTCCACTCAATTCAGCTGACTTTTTCCCACTCAAAGCAGAAAACCTACCAAGAGAATCTTCATTTAAAAGTTCCAAAACAGATTTGGTGTTTATGGGTTTTTGTACCTGACCCACCACGTCATTAACTACGTTAGACAATACTCCATTTTTACCAGTAACAGTCTGAGTTGCTCTGAAAATGTCATCAGAGCTTCCACTTATTCCGTACTTAATCATACTAGAAACTGTTTGAGATGGTCTGAGTTTTTCGAAAGCATTACCTTTCCTTGAAATAGCTAGAGTGCCTTGATAGATGTTTCTAGCAATAGGCGAAACTCCCTCTCCAATGTCGGCGACCTTGGCCGCCTCACTCACAATCTTGGCTGTCCTAGACGTATCTGCTGCCAAATCAACCGCTTTTGCCGCTTTTCCTGCCAAAGCCGCTTTTCCGGCCTGAACAAAGGGGAGGACATTCAAAGCGGTGGTCACTGGTTTTTCAAACGCTGTTCCAAGTGGATCAGTAGCCAATTCTTTATACTCATTAATAGTTCCTTCAACTACTTGTTTTAAAGCTTCTTTGGCGGGAATAGTCCCAGTGACTAGCCCTTTGGCTACTCCCGGCAATGCTAATATTCCGCTGATGTTTGTTCCAAGATCTTCAATTACATTTTGAGTAAATTCTCCAAAAGAAAAATCTGACCCTCTGATTGGTTTGTCGGAATCAAGAGCGCTAGAGGCCGCCAAATTGTCTTGAGAGGGCTGAATGTCTACCTCTGTTCCCGGTTCTATGTTTTGGAAACCAACTTCTGTTATAGCGCCTTCATCAGGTTGAGGGGCTTCTGGCGAGACAATGCCCAGTGCCTGTTCCATCTTTGTTCTTATTTCAGTTGGCGTGTCTAATATCCTGCCGGTTTGAGGAGGTACGAAGCCTGTGGCTCTTTGTAGTATGTTTTGTTCTTTTATTTCTGGAGTCAATAGAGTTCCGGCCAAAAGCGCAGCCTCTCCCGAAGTGAAAGTCTTTCCCCCTTCTCCAAAACCCTGAGAGGCGTTATATTTTCCAGCCGCAAATTCTAGTGTGGTTTGAAATTCCTCACCAGTTAACTCTCCACTTTCTCCTCGAGCTAGAACATCTAATACTCCTTGCGCTCTAAATCTAATTTCTTTTTTTGCATCTTGTTTTTTTGCTTGAGATTCACTAAGTGGAGCTTGAAAAGTGCCAGCAGCCACTTCCGATGCCTGAAGACTTAGTTTGGTAGGATCAGTTTGAATGTCTTCAAATTCAACCCCTCCAGCTCTAACATCAGTAGTTGCCTTCATTCGCTGATAAGCAGGAATTAGTTTGGGACTAAAACTGCCCAAATCTTCAGGTGCTACGTCTCTTACCTCACCCGTCTTAGAGTTGAAAATCTTTACTGTGCCATCTGGATTTATTTGTTAAATAGGCAT
>SDBT01012535.1_pt1 | contig 13620 bp, 13 predicted proteins | sample 2277101 | NCBI WGS metagenome assembly SDBT01 (sample SAMN10404973, study PRJNA504765) | marine sediment metagenome | isolation source: marine sediment core GS10_PC15, 103 cmbsf | place: Arctic Ocean: Southern Knipovich Ridge | collected 2010
TCAGATATAGTTTGTGAAAAATGTAAAAAACCGATGGTGTTAAAGCAGGGCAAATACGGCAAATTCTTAGCATGCAGCGGGTATCCGGCGTGCAAAAATACTAAATCTATAAATTCAAACCAACCAGATAAAACTACAGGTGTAAAGTGTCCTGAAAAAGGCTGCACCGGCGAAATTGTTGAAAGAAAGTCAAAAAGGGGAAAAATCTTTTATGGCTGCAACCGTTATCCTGATTGCACATTTGCTCTCTGGGACAAACCCGTAGCAGAAAGTTGTCCGGATTGCGGCGCTGAATTTCTGGTCGAAAAATCCACTAAAAAAGAAGGTGCTTTTCTCACCTGCCTTAATAAGGACTGTGGATACAAAAAGATCCTATAAGCCTAATTGAGCGTAGACTTCTAAAACCAACTAAATTATTTCATAAAAAATAATAATTCAGGGCGAAGGAAAAACAATTCTTGTTGATACAGGTTTGGGCAATAAGCTGTCTGAAAAGATGAAAAGGTATATATCCTTTGGCTTTGTTTTTTCTTCTGTTAAAATAGTTTTTTAAATACAAAAGAATAGGGCTCAACAGGTTTTAGCTTGTCTGTCTGAAACGGCAATTTTTCATGTGATCCAATGGATAGTAATCCGGAAGGAGAAAGGCTGTGGATTATTTTTTTAAAGGCAGTTGGTTTCTCCGGCTCCTGATAATAGGTAAGCAGGTTGTTTCTTAAAAATATAATGTTAAAGCCTGAGCCGGGCGGGTCAGAAAGAAGATTACTTTGTTTCCATATTATATCTTTTTTTAAAAAAGATATAATCTCATAGCTTTTTCCGCCTTTTTTCGGTTCAAAACAGGCTTCTATAAGTTCTTTTTTAACTTCCTTGAGGCTGCTTGACGGATAAATACCTGCTTTTGCCCGATCGAGGCAGACACGATTCATGTCTGTGGCTATTATTTCTAATTCCGGAAGATTACCGATATTCTCTTTCAACTGCTCCCAGATTATCTTTAAGCTGTAAACCTCCTCTCCACTGGCACAACCGACTGACCAGACTTTTATCTTTTCTTTATTTTCTTTGATGAGGCTTGGAAGTAATTCATTCTGAAGGGTCTGCCAGAATTTGCGGTCACGGAAGAAACGGCTGATTGAAACGGTCATCAGAAGTTCATATTGCTTTCTATCTTCACTGTTTTTCTCCAGCTCAGATAGATAGGCTCCGAGATCCCGGCATCCGAGTTCTCTCATATGCCGCCTTATCCTTTTTTTCACGCCTTTCCTGACCTTGCGGTAACCTGCCCAGGAAAGGTTCTGCCTTTCAAGCAGCTTGCGGAATTGGTTATCATCCATGAGAATGTCTTCCATGCTTTGATAATTTTGTAAATTAAGGCTTCGGTGAAGGCTTCACATCTTGACGGGCTGTTGCTCAAAAGTAATTTTGTGATATTTATAAACAATATCGTGGCATAGTGAGAACCTAACTTATTGATTTTATTGAAAGCAGTTCTTGACTAGATTGCTAATTTTTACCAAATTTGTATTTGGGCAACAGCCCGTTGAATTGTGAATAAAGGAATTTAATTCACACGTCCCCCGGAAGCCTGATAATAAATTTCGATCCCTTCCCGGGTTCACTGACCGCCTCAACATGGCCGTTGTGGGCTTCCACAATGCCTTTAACCAGGCTCAGTCCGAGCCCGAGCCCTTTTTCCGTGCTGCTTTGGCCACCACGATACAGGCGATCCCAGATCATAGGAAGTTCTCCGGGAGAAATACCGGTTCCGGTATCCTTTACCCTGATGATGACATCTTTATTGAACCGACCGGCGTTAATATGGATGTGCCCTCCTGAAGCGGTAAATTTCACCGCATTGTCTAAAATATTTGATATTGCCTGCCCCATTCGGTCGGAATCTATTGAAATATAAAGGTTTCCAGGAAGGTTTATATCCATGTCGATTCCTTTTTCTTCAGCCACAAACGCATACATATCTGCAATTTTTCCGATCAGATCACAAATATCCACCTGCTTACGATGCATATTCATTGTACCGGTCTCGGCCTCTGAAATATCCATGAGTGTATCTAGCATTTTCAGGATATGATCGGATTCTTTAATGCTTTTTACAAGAGCTTCCTTCAATATATCAATATCCTCATCATCCTGTAGCGCCATATCGGCAATATTGCGGAATCGTGTTATGGGTGTGCGCAAATCATGAGCTACATTATCCAGGGAGTTCTTCATTCCTTCAATGAGACGATGGATATTGTCGAGCATTTTATTAAACAGCCCGGCCAGTTCATCCATCTCATCGCCTGAAAATGAGCGGGGCACCATCTCCGTCATCTTTTCAATATCCAGGGACTGTACGCTTTTTATAATGTTCCGGATGGGGCGACGTGTCTGGTATGAAAGAACCATGCCGCCTGCAAGCCCTAAAATAAAAAGTGGAATCATAGCGACCAGAAAAAAATTTTGAAGCCTGTTCAGGGTATTATGGGCGCCTTCGCAACTCATGCCGACCTGAATCCAAAAACCAGATGAAAGATGCGCTGATTTGACGGCAAGAATGTATTCATCGTTTACAGCAGACAGATGTATCCAGTCCCTACCCGTATCAGGTGCAATTTTTTCCAGCGCTGCCAGGTCAAAATCCTGCCATTTCTCCGGCGAAGAAATATAGAAGGTCTTGTTTGTTTTGTCGGCAACACGAACAAAAAGCGGATTTGATCTTCGGGAATTGTTGTTTTCAATAACAAAATTTTCAAGTATCCTTATGCCGCCGATATCATATAGCGTTGAGATTTCATCCAGTTCAAGAAGGATCTCCTCATGATTCTGCTTTACCAGTGTTGAGTAAAGAAAAAAATATGCAATTAAAAAAAGGCACAGCGAACTCAATGTAAAAATAAACGCGTACCAGCCAGCAACCCTGAAACCGATGGTTCGGAGCAAATTAATAAGGCGCTTTAAGTACATACCCGACCCCCCGAATCGTCTGGACCATCTTTTCAGGAAAATCTTTATCCAACTTGCTCCTCAACCTGCAGATCAGGACATCCACAACATTTGTCTGGGGATCAAAATGAAAATCCCAGATATGTTCCAGTATCATGGTCTTGGAAACAGGCCGGTTGGCATTTCGTGCCAGGTATTCCAGCAACGCAAATTCGCGGGGCTGCAGCTCAATTTTTTTTCCTGCTCTGGAGACATCTCTTTTCAGAAGATCCACGGACAGGTCACCCACAGTCAGGCTGGAAGGTTCAACAGCCCCACTGGCCCTGCGGATCAGTGCCTGCACACGCACCAGCAGTTCGGAAAAAGCAAACGGTTTTACCAGATAGTCGTCCCCGCCTTTCTGTATTCCCCGAACCCGGTCATCCACCGTGCGTTTGGCGCTCAGGATAAGCACCGGGATATTGATATGCCGCTGTCTGAGTGCTTCGATAATGCTCAGCCCATCCAGCTTCGGAAGCATGATGTCAATGATTGCAGCGTCATACGTTTCTGTGAGGGCCATATGGAGGCCATCCTCGCCGTCCGCAGAATGATCCACGGCAAACCCCTCCTGTTTCAGCCCCTTTATTATAAAAGAGGCAATTTCCTGATCATCTTCCACAATAAGTACTCGCATAGATCCTTCCTGATCTTACAAATTCATTTTATCATTAAAAATTTCCCAAACGACGTCACATCTTGTAATTGTTCAAATTAGCGCGCCGAAGGCGTACCACCAATTTTCAATTTTCAATAGTCAGTTTTCAATCTTAATCCTAAACATTACAAAACTGTAATGTCCATGAAAGGTTTGTGTAATGTTGGCCGTGTATAGTGTCTGCGAGATTAAAACGTAAGACATCATTTACACAATTCAACCTGCCCCTTAACCAGGCATTGCAGGAGGCGATACGCATGAAACTCTTTTTCCACAGGGCTGCGTACTATATAATTGTTTTCTCTGTCATATTCAATGCATTTATAGTGAATGCAGAGGCACTTAATTTTGAACAGATCAAACAGAAAGCATTAAATAACAATCCTGGCCTGTCTGCCGGAAACAGTGCCATAAAAGCGGCTGAAGCAGCAATCCAGCAGGCCGGCGCAATTCTGAACCCGGAACTGGAAATCAGTTCCGAGAATTTTGGTGAAAATGCAATTGAAGTGGTACTAACCCAGCCGGTTGAAATCGGGGGCAAACGCAATGCCCGCATTCAACTGGCCCGGAAAGCCCTTCGTGCGGCAGAGCTTGAAAACGATGCAACCCGTCTCGGGCTGGAAGCGGAAATTATCCGGCGGTGCGTGCCCATACTGGGTTTACAGAAAAAAATAGCTGTCCTTGATTCCCTGGCATCGGTCATGGGGGAAAGCCTTACAGACATAAAACGTCGCATCCACGCAGGCGCAGCCATGGAAGCAGATGCGCTCAGGACCGAAATGGAACTGGATGAGCTTCTCATGGAAAAGGCTGCCTTAAACAGACAACTGAACCAGCAAAAAAAAGAATTGGCGGCGCTGTGGGGAAATACCGATGATGGGGACATACAACTTGCATTTACACTGAATACCGCAATATCGCTGCCGCAGCAGTCGGAGATACTGAAAAAAATTCACGAACATCCGGAAGGAAAACTGCTGAAACTTAACCAGGAAACAGCAGCAGCCGAAATTAGGCAACTGAAAGCAGAGGCATTTCCGGAACTGGCCATAAGCGCAGGTTATCTTCGCAATAACGAGGATGATGAGAATGCAGTGATCGCAGGCATGTCGATTTCTCTGCCGCTTTTTAACAGGAACAAAGGAGCCATTTTGTCAAAAGGTCATGAACTGACGGCAGCCGGAAAGAAATTCCAGGCGTTTTTTGTAGAACATACTACAAAAGCAGGCACGGTCCTTTCTGAGATTGAAAATACCTATGAAGCGTTTTCCGTTTTAACTGAAAAGTTGCAGCCAAAGGCAAAAAAGGTTTATGCGCTTCTTGAGAGTTACTACAAACATGGAAGTATCAGTATCCTTGAAGTTCTTGAAAGCAGACGGAATCTGCTTGAGATTAATCTGCGCAGTATTGATCTGATTACTGAAAATGCGCTTCTTGCCGCCGATCTCATGGAGCTGACGGGAATACCTGTTCAGATTATTAAATAGTGTCCGAACGAAAACCCCGTTCAGGCACTAAATAAAGGAGATATGCATGAAACAAAGCAGATTTTTTTTAATTGTTGTTTTCTATGTTCTTCTTCTGCCGGCTGTCTGCCTTGCAATGAAGGAAACGGATCACGACCATGAAAATTGCGACCACGGCCTTCAAGAGATGCAAGACACTGATAAGCATGACGTTCACAGTAAGCACGACGATACGGATGTAAAGCATGAAGAAGGAGACGATCATGATGACCATGATCATGAACAAGAGGCAGCAGTCGTTTTAACAGACCGGGCCGTGGAATTTGCCGGATTAACCATTGACGTAGTGAACAAAAAATCCATTGGCAGATCCATTGAACTGCCGGGTGGAATCGGGTTTAATGAAGACCGGCTGGCCCACATCACACCGCGTTATCCGGGCATTGTAAAAAAAGTGGTAAAACAGTTGGGAGAAACCATTCAAAAAGGTGAGTTGCTGGCTGTTGTGGAAAGCAATGAAAGCCTTACCGCATATGCCATATCGTCCCCTATTTCCGGAAAAATTGTGGAAAAGAATGTGACGCCGGGTGAATTCGTGGGTGAAGATGCCACCCTGTATATTATCGCCGATCTGGCAACCGTCTGGGTGAACTGCGATGTTTATGCCAAGGATGCAGACCTTATTGAAAAAGGCCTGGAAATTCTGATAACGGCAGTGGGAACGGACAGGCAGGTTAGGACGACCCTGTCATATGTGGCCCCTGTATACAACACAACCACCCGCAGCATGATTGCACGAGCCGTCATCCAGAATACCGACGGGAAATGGCGACCCGGTACATTTATCACCTGGGAAATATCCGTATCCACAGAAAAACCTGTTCTCGTGGTATCGCAGAATGCCGTACAGATTCTTGACGGAGAAACAGTTGTTTTTGTCCCGAGTGAACATAAAAACGGTTTTGAACCTGTTGTTGTGCAGACAGGGGTGGAAAACAATCGCCATGTGGAGATCCTTTCCGGATTGGCGGAAGGTGACACCTATGTGGCAACAGGCGCCTTTGAACTAAAAGCAAAAATTGTCACAAGCACCCTTGGCGATCACGCAGGACACGGGCATTAGGAGACGAATATGATTGAAAAAATTATTGCTCTGTCATTAAAGAAACGGCTGATTATTGTCCTGCTTCTGGTTTCCGTTATAGCCGCCGGCGTTTATCAATACCGCCGATTGCCCACAGATGCCTTTCCCGACATATCACCGGTGATGGTCCCGATTTTTGCAGAAGCCCACGGCATGGCGCCGGAAGAAATTGAACGGCTGATCACGTTTCCCATTGAGTCGGCCATGAACGGGCTTCCGGGGGTAAAGCTGGTCAAATCCACGTCTGCATTCGGCATGGCGGTAATATATGTCTATTTCAAGGACAATATGGATATCTATTTTGCCCGACAGATTGTCTCGGAACGGATGACCGGTGCGATGGCTGATCTGCCGGAAATGCATGATCCGCCGATCCTGGGGCCGATATCAACAGGACTGGGCGAAGTGTTTATGTACTATCTTACGGCTGATGACACGGTTGATACAAATGGCAAGGACAAAAATACCTATCTCCGGGAACTCAATGACTGGTTTGTAAAGTTTCAATTGCAGACCGTGCCTGGGGTGACCGAAATCCTGTCCATGGGCGGTCACATACTCCAGTATCAAATAAAAGTAAATCCACATTTGCTGAATAAGTATGACCTGGGACTTGAGGATCTGGAAGCAGCCATCACCAGCAACAATGCCAATGCCGGCGGTCAGTTTCTTGTTCTGGGTGCGGAAGAGTATCTGGTCCGGGGAGTCGGCCTTATTGAACATCTCGAAGATCTTCGCAATATACAGATAAAAGTCATCAGCGGCACGCCGGTTCGCATCAGGGATGTGGCAGTCGTGGAATTTGGAAATGAAATCCGGCGAGGAGTCGTATCCCGAAACGGAAAAGAGGAAGTAGTTGCCGGAATCGTTATGAAACTATTCGGCGAAAACACATCTGAAGTTATTGCCCGACTCAAGGCAAAAATTCCGGAAGTTCAGACAGCACTTCCAAAAGGTGTTTCCCTTGTGCCGTATTATGATCAAAGCCGCCTTGTGGCAAATGCCTTGGGTACTGTAAAAAAAGCCCTGCTCCAGGGGGCCGGGCTTATCCTTTTAACCCTTTTGCTGTTTTTAGGCAATGTACGGGCTACATTGATTGTTGCCTTTTCGCTGCCGCTCTGTGCACTTATTGCAGTCCTGTTCATGGGAGTGACCGGCATGTCCGCCAATCTTATGTCCCTGGGGGGAATTGCCATAGCCATCGGCATGCTTGGCGATGCCTCGATTGTCATGGTGGAAAATATTTATCGGCACCTGTCCGATGAAAAGAACAAAGGACGCAACCCGTTCAAACTGATCGTGACCGCAGGAAAAGAAGTGGGAAACCCGATCCTGTTTTCCGTTGCCATCATCATTATCGTATTTCTTCCCCTTTTCACCCTGCAAGGCGTTGAGGGAAAGATGTTTTCACCCATGGCATTTACCATTTCGTTTGCCATGCTGGGTTCGGTAGCAGCAGCGATTCTGTTTGCCCCTGTCCTGGCATCGCTTTTATTGCGGGCAAGCCCCGGCAAAGAGTTTATTTTTATCGCTGTTCTTAAACAGATATATGGTTTTCTGCTTACTGTCGCACTGAAAATCAAAGCCTTCATTGTTATCCTGGTACTGGCAGTATTTGCAATATCCGTAACGCTCTTTTTCAGACTGGGGACAGAATTTATTCCGGTGCTTGAGGAAGGAGCAATACAGATGAACGTTACCATGGCGCCTTCCATATCACTTGAAAAAGCGACCGATACTATTATGAAACTTGAACGCAGCATCCTGCGATACCGGGAAATTGATTCAACCATCGCCAAAATTGGCCGTCCGGAAGCAGGCAGCCATCCTCACCCGGTAAACTTTGCCGCCATCCAGATGACATTAAAACCAAAGGAGCAGTGGAAAAACCATAAAGACAAATCTGCATTGATCGCTTCCCTCAATGAGGAACTGTCACAGTACCCGGGAATTCAGCTTAATTTCACCCAACCCATACAGAACCTCTTTGACGAACTTCTTTCCGGCGTCCGAACCCAGCTTGCCATAAAGTTGTTTGGCGATGATCTTGATGTTCTGAGAGAAAAGGCAGAGGAAATACGGGAGACGATTGAAGGCATCCCCGGCCTGGTGGACCTGTCCACGGAACAAAGCTTTGGTCAGCCCCAGGTGCAGATTATTGCTGATCGAAATGCCTGCGCACGATACGGGGTGAATGTATCGGAAATACTGGAGCTTGTGGAACTGGCCGTGGGCGGTGAGGTGGTGGACCAGATATTTTTAAATACCAGACGGTTCGGCATCCATTTGCGGTATGATGAAAAATACCGTGATAATCCGGTAACCATTGAGAACCTGCTGGTTCATACGTCGGACAACGGCAGGATTCCTCTGTCCCAGGTGGCCACGGTTAAAAAACTGGTGGGGCCCATCCAGATTAATCGTGAAAAAAATCAGCGACGATGGGTGATTTCGGCAAATGTCCGCGGTCGCGACATGGGCGGCGTGGTCGCCGATATTCAGAAAAATATCAGGGAGACGATTCAATTACCGCCAGGCTACCATCTTGAATACGGCGGGCAGTTTGAGAATCAGCAGCGGGCCATGAAACGGCTGACCGTCATTGTACCCACAGTGCTTCTTCTGATTTTTCTCATGCTATATCTCAGTCTCGGGTATTTCCGGTATGCGCTGCTCATTTATACCAGTGTGCCTCTTGCCCTTATCGGCGGCGTTTTTGCATTGTTTTTCACCGGAGAATACCTGTCTGTTCCGGCGTCAGTCGGTTTTATCGCCCTTTTTGGTGTTGCCGTGCAGAACGGTCTTGTGCTGGTTTCGTATATCAACCAGCTCCGGGAGACCGGCATGACAACGATGGATGCCGTAATGAAGGGGGCGCTAATTCGTCTCAGGCCTGTTTTGATGACGGCATTGACAACCATTTTAGGGCTTGTCCCGCTTCTTCTGTCAAGTGGGCCGGGCTCTGAAGTTCAGCGTCCACTTGCAACGGTTGTTGTGGGCGGTCTTGTTTCCTCAACCCTGTTAACCCTGCTGGTGATTCCTGTTATCTACCCCTGGTTTGCTGTTCGACAGGATTATGAAATCAACGGGGTTAAAAATAAATAAGGATAAAGGAGCTACAAAAATGCAAAAGGTGGAAGCATTTATCAGGTCTCACCGGCTGGATGAACTTGTTCAGGTCATCCAGCAGATCAACGGCGTAACAGGCATGTCCGTCACTGATGTCCGGGGATTTGGCCGAGGCAGGCCCGACGGCGGCCGGGAACTTTCAAAAAAAACAAAAATTGAGGTTTTTTGCAAGGATGATCTGGTTGACATGGTTGTTTCAGCCATCGAAGAAGCAGCGCATACCGGCCTTCGTAGCGACGGTAAAATTTACATCATTCCGGTTGGCGGGGCTGTTCGCATCAGTACGGGCAGACGGGGTAAGGATGCCGTCTGAGTTACAAAACCATGGCTCGATAAAATAAGCCGAATTCAAAGGAGAGGGCAGGAAAAATCAAACCATTACCATCACTTTAGTTATTTTTTTGCAGGAATTGTTTTGTCCGGGTGTTCGTTTTCCAATATGAATCTTGCGGACAATAAAAAGTATACAGTTGAATGCGAAAAGTCCAGTGACCGGATATCAATACGATCGGTAAAGATTTATGAGGATGACGGAATCACAGTCGTTAGCGGAAAAGTCAAATTGCATAAAAACCTGCCGCAAACCAGCCATGGCCATGTGGATATTGCCTTAATTTCACCTGAAGGCAAGGTTATGGATACTGCAAGCGTCTTTTATAAGCCGCTGTACACTTACAAGACGCATGCGACTTAAAGCAAACAAAGGGTCCTCTTTTACTGCACGGTTCCTCGGATCACTGCCGCAGGGGTCAATTGTACGCCTGGTTCCTCATAATTCAATAGAGGAAACAGCAGATAAAATAGACAAAGGCTTTCACTGCGGCAGCAATTTAGCGGCCCCCATGTGCCGGTACCCCGGCAGACGATAAGTGTCATACCGTCGACCGTATACTTCCCCTGCAGCATCGGATAGGTGAGGCGGACCAGGTAACCGAACGGCCATATCCGCCCGCCGCGGGTGTGGCCAAGGTGGCACCATCTTCGAAAAACCTATTTTTGCGCCTGAATAAATGCTGACACGACGAACTCTTCCGCTCCGCTTCCCGGGAACCAGTCCTTGATAAAATTTTTGCTTTCTTCCTTAAGTTGAATGTGAATATTAACAAAGCCTGTGTGTTCAAGAATAGTCTTTAATTCATTGACTGTGGCGGCTCCTGCTATGCAACCGGTATATTTTTCAAAGTCATTTTTCATAACTTCGGGCAATTCTTGTATTGCAACAATATCGGAAATCGCCAAACGACCACCTGGTTTGAGAACTCGATATGCTTCTCGAAATACTTGTGACTTGTCCGGCGACAAGTTGATTACGCAATTTGAGATAATAACATCTACAGAATTATCAGGAACAGGCAGGTATTCAATCTCTCCTAATCGAAATTCTACATTAAGGTAGTTATTCTTTTGTGCGTTCTCACGTGCTTTGCTGATCATATCTGGTGTCATATCTACACCGATTACACGCCCCTTATTGCCTACCTGCCTTGCTATAAGAAAGCAGTCAAATCCGCCACCGCAGCCTAAATCAAGCACTGCCTCCCCTTCTTTAAGCATTGCGATTGCTTGAGGATTCCCGCATCCGAGCCCCATGTTGGCTCCATGAGGTACTGAATCTATCTCTTGAAGAGTATAGCCGAGTTTGTCCGACAAATCTTTTGTTGAAGAATCTTGTAGTGTACAGCAAGACGGAGAACAGCCACAATGCGCAGAGTCGGATTTTGCAATATCCCCATATCTTTTGCGTACTTCCTGACGAATTTCATCTTTTTTTTGTTCTTTCATTAATTCTCTCCTTTACAACCTTTCCTGTAACATTCATAAGGATAACTCCTTTTAACCGGTGGTGTTTTTTTGCTTTCCTCAAAAATTCCGCTTAAAGTCCCTGGGTTGGCCAGACTGCCTAAGTAAGTGTGGATCATGACAGCAATAATACCAATAAAAGCCGCTATGTTATGAATAGGATGGGCGATCAGCCTCAGATTGCCATCTCTCTGGCCCAAATTATGATAAGACCTGTCATTCCCAAAATAACAACCATCAAAAAAATAAACCAGCAATACGTCCAGCATAAAAAGATATCCACTATAACGGTGAATGGTATTTATCTCCCCCACTGTGCCGGATGAGAAAGGCAGGGCCGAGAAAGTTATCAGTCCGGTGAATGCCTGAATGCCAAATAGAAACAGTAAAGAGTAATGAATGATTCTTTCACCTGTGCTAAAGCGAACAACAGCAAGATTATGGCCGGCATGTTCGACCCTTTTGGGTCCGAAAATGACATAGTGAAGTATGACCAGGATAAAAACAGCCCACGCCGCAATCCATTCATTGACTGTTCGAAAAAAACTTTCCGGCATTGATACGCCTTTTGGAGTAAAGCAAAGTTTTGATAAAATTGAGGTCTGTTTTTGGATTGTAAAAAAGAAGCCAAAGCCCTATAATCAGTAAGGCAACGTCTTTGATCAACGTGTAGAGCATAGTGTTGCCAGCCTCTTGACTGAGGGTAAAACAACCACAACTGATATCAAAGCCCCGGTAAAGGTTGAATCCGAGAGCCAGGATAAAAATGAACAGCAAACTATCTATAATAAAAATGCTCCCTTTGGTCAGCAAGCCAAGGATCAGCAACAGTCCGCACGTTAATTCTATCCAGGGCAAAATTATAGCGACAAGGTTAACCATAGAAGATGGTATTATCTGATAGTTATGAACTACCCTTGCAAACGCTACGGGATCAAGAAGCTTATCCCAACTCGCCCATATAAAAATCAGGCCCATAAATACTCTGAGCAACAAATAAATAGTGTTCCATTTGTTTTTCATGCGGGTTTTATCAACTCCCATGGATCTTCTGCGAGACAACCGGCAAGGCACTTTCCTGCCATTTAGTCAAACCATTGACTAAGTAAAAGACCCTTTCAAAGCCTGACTGGTACAGTTTTTCAGCCACGTTGTGTCCCAGAGAACAATCTTCCCCGTCACAATAGGTAATGATTTCGATGTCGGTATCTGTCCTGGACAGAAAATCGTCAATCAATTCATCAAAGTGATGGTCCGGCAAATTCATGGCTCCCTTGACATGGCCTGCAATATAGTCTTCGTACGACCTGGCATCAATAAACAGCGTTTCCCCGCGTTTGTACTTTTCAATCGCTTTATCTAATGGAATTGCGTAAATAGGATTATTCGCCTCGATCGGTTGCGTAATCGGTATTCCAGTATCAATAAGTCTGAGGCCTGATGGCCTCAAACTGTTCGTAACCAGGGCCAGGGAAATCACCACCATCAAGATGATACCGATTTCCTTTAATAAGCTCTTCATCTTCATAGATATCAATTGCTGTATTTGATGCACCTGCAAACAATTCTTTAGGGGAATACTCTTCTGATGTCTTCGCCCATGTGAGCAATACAGTGCATGGATTGAAAACTTGGATTGCATTCTGGTATAGAGATTTCTGTTGTAGAAGACCTGTTCCAACCGCTTGTATATATCTCCTATGTTCTCTCTCCAGGTTCAGCCATTAAGAAAGGCTTCACTCTTAATGTTAGCCCTTCCACATTTTGAATAACCGCTTTATCACCCGTCAATAAAGGAACATCACTGACAGCCCTCCACAGTTCCCCTTTTACAAAAACCTTTCCTTCGGTTTTCCGCCAATGTTTGACTTCACCCACTTTTCCCAGCATGCCTGTTACGCCACAGACTGATCTTTTCTTTCGGTTCTTGATATACCAGAATAGCGGAAAAATCACATGCTCAATAAACTCAAAAACGATAAATCCGATTAATATAGTCATTATCACATTTTTCATCACAAACTTTCCTCAGTCGCAATCAATCACGTAAATGATCCTAACCCATTGGCTGGAGATTATGAAGCAAACCAATCCCTTGTCCTAAGACAAATCCTGACCAACATAAGCATTAGTGGTACCTCGATCAGCACACCGACCACCGTCGCAAGTGATGCCCCCGAAGAAAGTCCGAACAGCATGGTGGATGTGGCTATGGCGACCTCAAAATGGTTTGATGCCCCGATTAAGGAGGCAGGAGCTGCATCCACATAGCGAAGCTTAAACAGCCATGCCAGGCCATATCCCAGCACAAATATGAAAACAGTCTGAATGAACAAAGGAATGGCAATCCAGAGAATCGTGAGTGGGTTGTTTACAATAATATCCCCCTTAAACGAAAAGAGGAGCATCAGGGTTGCCAGCAGCGCAGTGATAGA
>SDBT01012536.1_pt1 | contig 13619 bp, 11 predicted proteins | sample 2277101 | NCBI WGS metagenome assembly SDBT01 (sample SAMN10404973, study PRJNA504765) | marine sediment metagenome | isolation source: marine sediment core GS10_PC15, 103 cmbsf | place: Arctic Ocean: Southern Knipovich Ridge | collected 2010
AAAGATACTGATGGCGAATTCGGAATTGCTATTCGGTCGGGGTTGGAAAACCCCGACTATCGGTTAGTGGGAACTTTATCGGTTGTAGTGATATTCTCCATAACCACGATAGTCGGGACATTCCTGTCCCGACGGCTTTGGGACATAAACTTTATGCTTGGCAGCCAGCAAATCTACTTGACAGTATTTAATATGTCATATATAATACAACTGCATTGTGGTGGCAATATCAAGTTTTCTATCCTTAGCTAATCGTTGGTTGTTGAATCTCCCGAAGAAAAGGGCATACCATAACTATATCCCAACTGCGTCGCAATATTTTTACTGCCTGGACAGTATGATGCGGTCATTGTGATCTTCTAATGCCAGAAAGTCAATGGCTATATGGCTGAAGCCGGAGCGACACAAGCAGAAGTCGGGATTTTTGAGAGCGATGTCTGAGCCATACTTGATCAACCCGCCAGAAATGGAAAAGCTCCTTGCAAAATACAGGAGCGGCAATGTTCCTCCGCTTGCTGCCAAAGGTAAGGGAAGGGATGGAGGATTGCTTGATGAGGAGCTTTTGGAGATCTTTCGAAAGGGATTTTCTGTCAAATATTCCATTCCGTGTATATCTATTATTTTTGAAAGCTATACAGAAAAGAAGAGCGAAGAGTTGAAAGCGGTGAGTGAAAAATCTCACACATCACACCTTGCCCCCGGTATTCTCAAAGAGCTGTCTGAGCGACAATTGCGCCACCTGCTGACATCCTGCAAATATTTCCAATCATTTGTGGAGAGCGACATAAAAAAAGACACAGGACAGGGGAACGAAGCTTCTAAAGCGCCTGCCGTCAAGCCTGAATTCCTGGCGTCTGAGCCTCGTGAATGCTGTCCTGTAAAGCGCTCAATGATTACGCGCAACGGGGGAGCAAGAGCGTGTATGTGCTATTCCGGAATGATCAGTTTCTTCATGCCCATCTACGTGGCGGGTGAAATCATTGCTTTTATGTCCACGGAATGTAAGAAGCCAAAGGCAGAAGCTATATGGCCCAGGCGGCTAATTGAGCAAATTAGCTTAGCTGACAGCTCACCACTTCCATCAGGGAAAATAGACCTATGGCAGGAAAGCAAGCGCAGGATTCAGAGATATGAGGAGAAGCTAAGCCGCAAGTCAGGTGAACTCCTGACAAAGCTATACGAAAGTGTAAGAATGGATCCGACGGTGGAAGTATCTCCTGAGGACTTTGAGACTATAATGGGCGCATTGGAAAACGCTGGCAAGCATCTGTCTGATATGGCAGACAAAACTTACAGGTTGGAAAAGGAGTCGGTAATAGGTTGGATACGGGCTGAGATGGCTAGCGCTTTATCTTCACCAGATACTTTCTGGGAAAGAATTCAGTGGTGTTTTGGAAATCTTGCACAGCTTGTTGGGGCTGACTATATTCTACTGATCTCGCGAAATAAATCGAACTCAGACCATAGTGACGGCTTGCACCTTCAATGCCAATATGGATTGCCTCAGGAATCTCTTCCCGCTTTACAGTATGACTGGGAAGGCTCTATGTCCCACGTGGATGATCTTATTAAGAGAATAGATGCTACCCAAAACGTTCAGGAGATCAATCTAAGAGAGTATAGAGATGTGCCAATTCTGAGCGCATTATATAGTCTCTATGGCAAAGGCGTGGGTTATCCCGTTCTCGTTATACCTGCAACTACGCTGAGTGGAAATCTAAACTTTGTGATATTGGGAAAGCAAACGCTGGGGGAACTTACTGGGGAACGGCGCGAGGCCATCCAGGGCGAACCTGTGGAAGCGAATGTGGACTCCTACCCGCCAGGCATCGAATGGCTACGGGGAGACGATCGTCAACACTTGATGACTATAGTGCGCGAATTGGCTATAATAGCAAATGTATTCTACTCAATGAATAAACTACAGGAAACGCTGGATGATCACACCAATTTTATTGAATCTGTATCGCATGATTTAAGAACCCCGATACAGAATATAATGATCGCTGCTGAGAACCTGAGAGAACGCCGAATTCCTCCTGAACGCGCTGCACGGACTATTACAGGAGTAGTGACACAGCTTGAGCGTTTGAACCTGTTGGCTCAGAAAGCATGGATGCTTGAGCAGCTTAGAGTAGACAAATTGGTGTATAATGATGGGCAAGCAGTGAGTCCTTATAATCTCTCTCTGGAATGCAGAGATTTGCTGATCGATATGGCAGAGAGAAAAGCTATAGATATCCATATAGGCACCGGTATGAAACATTGGCAAGACATCCATGTCGATGCAGAGATTTTCAGGCTAGTGGTATTGAACCTGCTTCACAACGGCATAAAATACTCGTTTCCCAATACACACATAAGAGTTGGGGGCTGGCAGGATGGCGTAGGTATTGGCGTTGCCATGACGTTTGAGAATGAAGGGATATCAATACACGATGAGGAGAAAGATCGCATCTTCGAGAGATATTTCAGATCCAAGGATGCCATAAAAATGGACCCTGCCGGCAGCGGTATTGGATTAGCACTGGTGAAAGAGTTTGTGGAACATTACAAAGGCAAGATTGATGTAAGAAGCACTGAGGTAGGGTTTGGGCGGTACATGAATGTGTTCTCACTATTCTTGCCAGGGAGATAAATGAATGAGGAAGCGGATATTATTTATTGAGGATGAGAGGTTTTTTCTGGAGCAAATCCAGACAGCTCTGGCAGACTATGATATTACCCCTGCGTATTCTGCGCCCGAAGGTATAGAGCTTGTCCAAAGCAAAGAATTCGATGCTGTTCTTCTGGACATCATGATGCCTCCCCCTGAAGACATGGATCCTGAGATTGTGGATTATGGTCGGAGTACAGGAGTAGAAATCTGTAGAAAGATCAAGGAACTGAAACCAGAGCTACCAGTTATCATTCTTACAGTGGTAAGGGATCCGGGAATACTGGAGAGAATAGCGGAGGCAGGCGCTACTGAGGTAATAAACAAACCAGCGTCATCCAGTGAGGTTCGTGCTAGTCTGGATGAAGTCCTGAACCCAAAGATGCAAGTACCATGATAGCTGAGTCACACCAGCTCTGAAGGAGGTGAAGCTGTGAAGCCGGACGGGAAGCGTAAATTTCTGGATGATGCGCTGAAGGAGTATCACACGGCGCCGAGTTCCGATAGCAAGCTCCATAGCCTGTGGAAGATTAGCCAGCTCGTGGAGGATACCACTGAGGAAGAATTATATGAGTTAGCTTCAGCCGTTGCTGTCGAGGAGGACTATCGATTGCGCGGTGAGATCTGTTATACCATATCGCGTTCCCAAAGACCGAAGCTCATACAGGTATTGCAGGGGATGATACAGGATGAGAATTCCTACGTCCGCCGCTCGGCTATGACGGCAATGGGAGAACTTGGGGGTACTCGTGAGATAACGCTTGCAGCGATAGAGCCAGCTATGGATGATATAGATAAGCTCAAATCGACTGTGATGGATCTGGAAGAAAAGCTTATTCAGCTTTACAATAGCATTGAGAAACTTGATGGTACTGCCGTTCCATCATCAGCAGTACCCGAAATCGTTATGGATGACCACATGAAGTGCTGGGAAACTTACTTACGCTATGAGAGAGAATTACTTCGGGATCACAGAGGTGAATATGTCGCGATCTATGGAGATGAGATCGTGGATATAGATGAAGATCCAGAAAATCTTGCAGAAATTATCTATGAAAGATATGGTCATGTGGAGGCCCTTATCTGCAGGATCGAGGAAGAGGATGCCCCGATCCAGATGCCCCCTCCACGACAGATTATGAGTTGACGTATTCCCAAATTGGCATTGTTATACTGCAATCGGTCACAAACTGAGCTAATCACGAATGGCACAAATAGACGAATTTCACGAATTTGAGCCAGAGGTTTAACCACAGGGGAACATAGATGGATGCAGATTTTCCTATGTGTCTGTGGCTGGATGATACTGTTGGTGAATTTATCTAATACCTGTTTCGGTTAGAAATGAGACTGTAGTGACAGACCTATGTGTCTGTCCATGTGTGCCAAAACCCCGATACCGGGCGCACACACAGGTGCGCCACTACAACGCTAATAGGTATCGTTTCTAACTGAAACAGGTATAACGGGACTGGAAAGTCCCGTCTATCGGTAATAATAAAATCCCCACTAACCGATAGTCGGGGTTTTCCAACCCCGACCGAATAGCAATTCCGAATTCGCCAACAGTATCCTGGATTCTCTGACCCCAAATCATTCGTGTCATTCGTTTATTCGTGTGATTCGTGATTGCATCCAAAAGCGCAATCTATGACCGTGTTAAGTATATCTTAAGTTCGGAGGCGTGTTAGAAAATGTCGAATCTCATCATTAATAATAAGCCTTATGAGAAACAGGCAGGAACTGCTTGTTTTGCACCGTATGTAAACGTCAGTATATCCGCTTTGACCGGGCGAAAATCAGTTGATACTACGTTCAAGGCGCGGCTCGATACAGGGGCTGACATTACCTGTATTCCGGGAAGCCAGGCGAAGGCGCTGATGCCACTTCTCCTGGGAAGACCAATCCGAATAAGAGGTCATGATGGCGCTGTAAAGCGGGCGAGAACTCATCTGGTGATCATTTCGATACATGGCTATCCGGATGGGGAACAACTGGGATTCTTCCGACCAGAGCGGGGAGTGCTTCTGACCGATTCCGATATAGGGCTGATCGGGATGGATATAATCAGTAAGCACTGGAAAGTAATATTCGATGGAATATCGCAGCAGTTTTCCATCTAAGCGTTTGTAAAAAAGGCCCCCCTCTTTTGTAGGGGTGGGTAAATGCTTTTTGATTTGATCAAAAAGCATTTACCCACCCCTACCCGCTCTCTAGCAAAGCAACTTTTTTCTGCTTGACTCTGACTCTGATTTATGTTATACCTATTTTGGTTAGAAATCAGACTGTAGTGACAGACCTATGTGTCTGTCCATGTGTGCCAAAACCCCGTTACCGGGCGCACACACAGGTGCGCCACTACAACGCTAATATGTGTCTGTCCGTATGCGCCGAAACCCTGATGCCCGGCGCACACACAGGTGCGCCACTACAACGCTAATGGGTATCGTTTCTAACTGAAACAGGTATTATCTTTCGCTAAAAGATATTCTCTGGCTTTCTGATATCTCGATTGCAGTCTCCAAAATTCAGCAATTATAGTGTGCTTAGAAGGATAAGCTGATGAAAATATCTGGGTTGATTTTCACTGCCATTTTTGCAGTTATCCTGTGCCTGATGGCAGGCCATGCTGTTGCTCAAGAGGACGCTCTTGCTCCGGTCACCGGCGTGGAAGTCCGGGATACGCCCAATGACGAAGGCAATAGTATAACCATAACCTGGAAATTGTCCCCCGATGATGGTCGGATCGCCCGATACGAGATATGGAGGAGTTCCCCGGGATATGACGATTTTGGCGATGAGCCGGTGGGACAGAAATCAGCCGGAATAACGGAATATGCTGACGAGGCGGATTTAGTCAGGGGAGATTCTTACTACTACAGGATCAGGGCAGTCGATAAACAGAACAACGAAGCACTCTCTGAAATAGTCGGCCCGGTGAAGCCGGTGGCGCAGTGGTTCAACATGAGATACAAATTCGTCGGCATTGCTGTGGTTATTTTCTGCGGGATAATAGTCTACTGCATCTACCACGCGAAGCGCGGGCGGGAGTTCTTTATCAGGCGCATAGCTGGTCTGGAAGCCGTGGACGAAGCAATAGGCCGCGCCACAGAGATGGGTAAGCCCATACTGTTCCTGACTGGTCTGGGAGGTGTTGGGTCAGTCTCCACCCTGGCTGGTCTGAATATCCTCAGTCGAGTGGCGCGCAGGGCTGCGGAATATGATATACCACTACTCCTGCCGGCCTGCGATCCTTTCGTCATGGTGGTGGAGCGGGAAATAGTTAAGGGCGCGCACATGGACGCCGGTCGCCCGGACACCTACAAAGAGGACAATATATACTTTGTGAGCAGTAGTCAGTTTGCCTATACAGCGGCGGTCAACGGGCTGATGCTGCGGGAGCGCCCGGGCGCGATATTCTATATGGGGAGCTTCTACGCTGAATCACTGATCCTGGCAGAGACCGGAAATACCACCGGAGCTATTCAAATAGCGGGCACGGATTCTGTGCATCAATTGCCATTCTTCATAGCTGCGTGTGATTTTACACTCATAGGCGAGGAACTCTACGCCGCCAGCGCGTACCTCTCCAGAGAGCCACTGCTGCTGGGTAGCCTGAAAGGGCAGGACTGGAGCAAATTAGCTCTCATAGCGGCGCTTATGGTTGGAATTATACTGGAAAGCTGCGGAGTTAACTGGATCTCTAATTTCTTCCAGATTATGTAGTGGCGATGCTCGTGATCGCCCTATATAGATGAATACATGATTCGGGCGAATACAAGATTCGCCCCTACGATGGGCAAAAAGAATGAAGTTACGATTACCATTGATATTGTGTTTTCTGTGCGGGTTGCTCATGATAGTCCAGTTTTTCATCCCTCACCCGCCGTTTACCGGTATGTATAATGATCTACTGGATTGGACTATAATCATCGGGATATTTGCCATGGTTATAGGTCTCAGTTCGTTGATAAAGCTTCACTATACCCGTATCCGTCGCAAGACGTCGGATTTGCCTTACAGCATCGTGGTGTTTGTGGGGATGGTCGGGATGGCCCTGATTGGGCTAATCAGAGGTGTTGAGGCAGGTTCATGGTTTGAATGGCTGTTTGATAACGTTCAAATACCGATGCAGGCAACTATGTTTTCTCTTTTGGCATTTTTTATAGCTTCCGCTGCCTACAGAGCTTTCCGGGCGAGGACGCTGGAAGCGACACTCATGCTTGTGACAGCCGTTTTGATCATGTTCGCTCGCGTGCCCATCGGGAATTTCCTTTGGCAACACATCGCTCCCCAATCATGGGTCGCCAGAGCGCCATTTTTGCCTGCGGATGTGTCTGGATGGATTCTCAATGTGCCTAGCATGGCAGCTCGGCGGGGTATTCTGTTGGGAGTAAGCCTGGGTGGCATAGCAACCGCGCTCAAAATTCTACTCGGCATAGAAAGGTCATATATGGGCGCAGGGAAGTGAGTCCATAGGTCTATGGGTCTATGAATTGAATCATAAACAAGTTTGGCTCTTCCGACTTAAGCGTGGTAACAAAATTTGAAACCTCAGGAGCGGGACAGGAATGTCCCGCCTATCGGCTGTTTGACTACACTCACAACGATAGTCGGGACATTCCTGTCCCGATTCTAAGAGGGCTTGAGTACCATTTCTCAAACTTGTTTGGTAGGTGAAAAATGAGAGTTTTTGAAGTATTGGCGAATATTGATAAGCGATATATTTTCATCCTGATCGCTCTGACGGTGATAATACCGCTTCTACGGCCTATCGGTATGCCCATTTTCGTAACTGACGAAGTGAGGTCAGTCTACGACCGCATTGAGGAAATACCACCGGGGTCAGCCATACTGGTCGCGATGGACTACGATCCTGCTGCGTTGGCGGAGCTTTATCCTATGGCCCTCGCGATACTTCGTCATGCTTATTCCCGGAATATAAAGGTTCTTGGCATGACATTGTGGATTACCGGAGCTACTCTCGGCGACAAGGTAATGCGTGAAGCGGCGGCGGGAATCGCAAAAGCAGGAGAAGATTACGTCTACCTGGGCTACGCTCCTGTTCCTGCAAACGTGATAATGCGCATGGGCGAGGATATTTCCGCCATCTTCCCCAAGGATTATGGTGGAACACCTCTGGAGGAAATACCAGCCATGAGCGGCATTAAGAATTATAAAGATATAGAGTTGGTAGTTGATCTTGCTGCAGGAGCTACACCCGGAGCCTGGATCGCCTTTGCCGGGACAACATACAATCAAACTATCGCCGTTGGCTGCACCGCAGTCAGCGCGGCGGGTTACTATCCATACCTGGACTCAGGACAGATAATAGGGCTTATCGGCGGGATGAAGGGAGCGGCTGAATACGAGAAGCTGATAGAAAAGAGCGGAACAGCTACCGCAGGCATGGACTCCCAATCCATCGCTCACATTGCCATTATATTGCTTGTAATAATTGCCAACATATCTTACTTTGCCATCAGGAGAAGGAAAACCGAGGGATAGCTACCTATGGGCACAGTTATTGGATTATGGATCGCGGCGGGGCTTACGCTTTGTATTTACAGCTTCCTCTACAAGGATAATCCCTTCTACAAGTTTGCAGAACATCTATTTGTGGGTGTTTCCGCCGGTTATACAATAGCCATAACATGGCACAAAGTCTTCCTGAGGCTTATATGGGATCCTATAAAAACAGAGGGAAACTTCATAGTTCTTATCCCGGCTGCCATAGGGTTGTTGATGTTTACCCGGTTTATTCCCAAATACAGGTGGCTGATCCGCTGGCCCCTGGCTTTCATGATGGGAGTATTTGCTGGAGCCACCATCCCGCGTATGATGCAAGCCAGCATCTTTGAGCAGATGAGAGCTTCTTTGCAGCCTTTTACCTGGAATGCCGGGACGATTAATCTGGTTATTATATTTGTCGGCGTCTTATGCACGCTGATCTATTTCTTCTTCTCTGTTGAGCATAAAGGGCCTGTAGGCGTCGCGTCAAAAATCGGCATATTCTTTCTGATGGTGTCGTTCGGAGCTGGCTTTGGCTACACCGTTATGGCTCGTATTTCCCTGTTGATCGGCAGAATCTACTTCCTCCTCCATGATTGGCTTCCTATTGTTGATTAAAACTATACTGTCATCGCTGCTGAAAACTGGATTGCTTTTGATCATCGCCGTGATTATTGTGTCGGGCTGTGTCCCGAATAATCCATACCCGCCATCGGAGCGAGGAAAGAACATATACTACAGCACCTTCAACGAAGAGCCAAAACATCTCGATCCCGCTATATCATACAGCTCGGATGAGTATCGTTTCCTCGGACAAATATATGAGCCGCCGCTTGCATACCATTACCTGAAGCGTCCATACCAACTGATCCCTCTGACAGCGGAGTCTGTGCCGTCCCCATCCTACTTTGACGCGCAAGGAAAGGCACTCCCAACTGACGCTTCAGAAGAACTGGTGGCAAAAGCCATCTATGAGATCAAGATCAAACCGGGCATAATGTACCAGGAGCACCCGTGCTTCGCTCTGGATCAGAGCGGCAGATTTATTTATCACCAGTTGGGTAAAGAAGAGATAGAGGGCGTCTATGAGGTTCGGCATTTCCCAAAAACCGGAACGCGCGAACTTATGGCGGCGGATTACGTCCATCAGTTGAAACGGCTGGCAGATCCGACGCTTCATTGTCCCATCCTCAGCACGCTGGAGCGTTACATTCTGGGAATGCAGGAATACGCTGAAGCTCTGACTCAGGATCTGGAAGCGGAACGTGATGAACGACGGGCGGCAGCGGGAGCGTCGTATAATCAGGAGTTGGACGAAAGACAGAATCCCATCAAGCTGGATCTGGACGCGCACCCCTTCCCCGGCGTTCAGTTGGTCGATCGATATAAATACCGAATAATCCTGGGAACGAAGTATCCACAAATCGCCTATTGGCTTGCTATGCCGTTCTTCTGCCCTATGCCGTGGGAAGCTGTGGAGTTTTACAGCCAAGGCGTGCTCAGGGATCGTAATATCACCCTGGATCGGTTCCCTGTGGGAACTGGCGCATATATGATGGAAGTCTATGATCCACACAAGGAGATCATTCTGTCCCGAAACGAGAACTTCCGGGAGGAATACTACCCGGATGAAGGCGAACCGGGCGACGAGGCGGCGGGTTTGCTTCAGGCTTCTGGGGAGCGCATCCCATTCATTGATAAAGCCATATATAAACTGGAAAAGGAATATATACCGCGCTGGAACAAGTTCCTGCAGGGCTATTATGACATATCCGGCATTTCTTCGGACACATTTGATCGGGCTGTCCAATTCACCGATCAGGGCGATCCAGATACGAGCCAGCTTCTTCAAGATCGGAACATAAGGCTTCTCACATCGGTTTCGCCTGTATCCTCCTATCTGGGTTTCAACATGATGGACGATCTGGTGGGCGGTTATACTGAAGATAAGCGCAAGCTGCGACAGGCTATCTCCATCGCTCTCGACTACGAGGAGTATATCCAGATTTTCACCAACGGGAGAGCCATCCCATCCCACAGTCCGGTCCCGCCGGGCATATTTGGCTACGAAGAGGGCGAAAAAGGGATCAACCCTTATGTATACAACTGGGATTCCACAAAAGGAGCGGTCAGAAAATCTCTCGATGAAGCCCGGCGCCTTCTGGCGGAGGCAGGCTATCCCGGTGGAAAAGATATGGAGGGGAATCCCCTCATCATAGGCTTTGACAATGCCTGGACAGGTTCCAGTGCTACTCCATTGTTAAGCTGGATGCGAAAAAAGCTGGATGCCATCGGGGTCACTATGGAGAATCGCACCACTGACTATAACAGATTTCGCGATAAGGTGAGAGGCGGGAATTTCCAGCTTCTGTCATGGGGATGGATCGCTGACTATCCGGACCCTGAGAACTTCCTGTTCCTCCTGTATGGCCCTAACAGCCAGGCTGAGTATGACGGTGAAAACGTAGCCAACTATAATAGCCCTGAATATGATCGCCTCTTTGAGCAGATACGCAGTATGGAAAACAGCCCGGAACGGCTGGCTATTATTCGCCAGATGAAACATATACTTCAGCAGGACGCTCCCTGGGTTTTTGCCACACATCCGGTGAGCTTCGGCCTGTATCAGGAATGGATAAGGAATATCAAGCCGCAGGAGATAGGTCTTGGAAGCCTGAAGTATTATCGCATTCAGGCTTCCACGCGCGAGCTAGGCCGCAGTAAGTGGAATCAGCCTGTGATCTGGCCGGTGGCGGCTTTCATTGGGCTTCTGGTACTGGGGTCTATACCGGCAGTGGTCACGGCATGGCGTAGGGAGAGGGGGCGGAAGAGCTAAATGCTCGCTTATATCATCCGGCGATGTCTGTATGCCATACCCATTATTATCGGGGTGAACCTTATCACCTTTATGCTATTTTTTGTGGTGAATTCGCCGGACAACATGGCACATAAAATATTGGGTGAGAAGAATATCACTCCGGAGGACGTGGAGAACTGGAAACGGGATCACGGCTACCATCTTCCGCGTCTGATTAATACTAAGGAATCCGGTTTAGGTGTTTTTACTCAGACCATTTTCTTCCAGAAATCAGCATCGCTGTTTATCTTCAACTTCGGTCGTTCGGATCGAAACAATATAGATATAGGGCACGAGATCCGGCGGCGCATGTGGGCAAGCCTCGCTATCGCACTGCCCGGCCTGATTATAAGTCTGCTGATAAATATCACGCTCGCGATGATCGTCGCCTATTATCGCGCCACCTATCTGGACATCTGGGGAGTAGTGGTGTGCGTCTTTATGATGTCCATATCCACGTTATTTTATATTATCGGCGGGCAATGGCTGTTTGGGCGGATACTGCGGCTCTTTCCCATATCTGGCTACGATACCGGCGGCAACATGATAAAATTCATTTTTCTGCCGGTGCTCATCGGCGTCATAGGCGGGATCGGTGGCGGTGTCCGATTCTATCGCACTATCTTTCTGGAGGAGATCAACAAGGACTATATCCGAACGGCGCGTTCAAAGGGACTGAGCGAGGCTAAAGTGCTTTTCAAGCATGTGTTGAGGAACGCCATGATCCCCATACTGACGAACGTGGTGGTGATTCTTCCGCTCCTGTTCATGGGCAGTATGGTGATGGAGAACTTCTTTGCCATACCTGGGCTGGGGAGCTTTACTATCGAGGCGATCCAGGCACAGGATTTTGCAGTCGTCCGCTGCATGGTTTATTTGAGTTCTTTACTGTTTATTCTGGGGCTTCTGCTCACGGATATAAGTTACACTCTCGTGGATCCCAGGATAAGATTTGAGTGATAAGTATGAGTGACTATATCGCGTGGATCTGGCGATCCCGCGCATATCATAACATCATTGTAATGGCTATCCTGTGTGGAACCGGCTACCTGATACGGTTGGCTTCGCGGCGGGAATACTGGCGCAGCGCATGGAAACAGGTGCGCGTCAGGAAGCTGGCGATGGTCTGTCTGCTGATCCTCTCCATTTACATAACTGTGGGGCTGTTGGACAGTGTTAGTTGGTCCGATGCTAGTCGCAATACAGATGGAGAACTGCGGCGCGATAGTGATGGTAGAGTAATCTATGAGCCGGTTGCCCTGAGCCTTCTGGATCGGCTATGTACGCCGCTCCGGGAGCGGATGGAGAAGACATATTCAGCGCCGCTGGCAACACACTCTTTCTCGAAGGAGACCATAGAATTCCCTGATGGGCGCGTTGTGCGTGACTATCCCCGGTTGATGTATGGTGGCGCGCACCTGAATAATGAAGACAGCGTCACCGCGGATATACTGCGCCGCATTGCTTTAGGGCTACTGATCGGTGCATTGATAGGGGCGCTGGTAGCCGGGGCTATCGCTGTGGGCACTGGTAGAAAAGAGAAGCTCGCGCGTCCGCGTATCTCCTCCGATGCAATTTTCTGGGGAGTGATAGCTATGGCTCTGGCGTTTGTTCTGGCGGCGATTGTGCTGATCGCCAGGGACTATCACGTTCTGGGAACTGACAAGGTGGGCAATGATGTGTTATATCGGGCGCTCAAAGGCGTGCGAACTGCGCTCATTATCGGCGGTTTCACGACAATTATAGCGGTGCCGTTTGCCATACTCTTTGGAGTGATGGCGGGATATTTCGGCGGGCGTATAGACGATGTTATTCAATATATCTACACAACTCTGGCTTCCATACCAGGCATACTCCTGATCATCGCGTTCATGCTCCTGTTCGGTCGCGGGCTGTTCAATCTGTGTCTGATCATGGGAATCGCCGGCTGGACTGGCCTCTGCCGGCTTCTTCGAGGCGAGACGCTGAAACTGCGGGAATTGGAGTACATCCAGGCGGCAAAGGCTTTCGGCGTAGGGCATGCCCGGATTATTCTCCGTCACATTGTTCCTAACGTCATGCATCTGGTGCTAATATCGTTCCTGCTGAGGTTCAGCGGACTTGTCCTCGCGGAGGCGATGCTGAGTTACCTTCAGATCGGTGTGGAGCCTACAAGAGGAAGCTGGGGCAGCATGATAGACCTTGCGCGCATGGAACTGGCGCGCGAGCCGATTGTCTGGTGGAGTTTGTCCGCGGCTTTTGTGTTCATGGTGGTGCTGGTGCTTTCCGCGAACCTCTTCGGAGACGCCGTCCGGGATGCGCTGGATCCGCGATTAAGGACAGAATAAGTTTAGTTTTCAATAGTCCGAAGTAATTCCGAAAATGTTGTATCGCCAAAACACCCGTAGGGGCACGCTGCGCGTGCCCGGGCACAAGCATTGTGCCCCTACGAATAACAGCACCTATTTCCCGTAGGACACGCTGCGCGTGCCCGGGCACAAGCATTGTGCCCCTACGAATAACAACACTTATTTCCCGTAGGACACGCTGCGCGTAACCGGGCACAAGCATTGTGCCCCTACGAATAACAGCACCTATTTCCCGTAGGACACGCTG
>SDBT01012537.1_pt1 | contig 13618 bp, 10 predicted proteins | sample 2277101 | NCBI WGS metagenome assembly SDBT01 (sample SAMN10404973, study PRJNA504765) | marine sediment metagenome | isolation source: marine sediment core GS10_PC15, 103 cmbsf | place: Arctic Ocean: Southern Knipovich Ridge | collected 2010
GTCCGCTTCCAAACGGCACCACCGCCATCAACAACACCGGCACCGCAACCGCCAGCAATGCTGCCAGCAAGCAGGCCAGCGCCAACTTGAACGCCACCGCCGCTCCCAACTTGACCCTCAGCAAGATGGCGCCGGAAACACTTGCTTATCCTTTAACCACCCTGGCAGTCAGAGCGCAAACCGGCGACACCGTCATCTCGGTAAACGATGCGTCCCTCATCAGCGTCAATGACTATATCGATGTCGGTGGCGTGACAGCCGCGCAGGTGACCGCCATCGACATGAGCGGGACGCCTCACACCGTAACAATGGCCACCGCGATGACCGGAAACGCAAACAATGGCTCCGCGGTGAACCCGGTGATCGCCTACACACTTCGTTACCGGAATACCGGCGATGCCAGCGCCACCAACACGGAGGTCACCGATCCGCTCCCGGCCGGCACCAGCTTCGTTGCCGCCGACAGCGGCGGAGTCCACGACGGCGGCTCGCCGGGCACCGTCACCTGGAGCCTGGGGACGGTGGCGGCGGGGGCGGGCGCCAGTCTCAAGTTCTGGGCACTCCCCGGATCGGCCGGCTCGTACACGAATACCGGAACCATCGACAGCGACGAGACCTCGCCGGTCAACGCGAGCGCCACCACCGAGCTAGGCGTGCTCCAGCCGTCCAAGTCGACAACCACTCCCAACGTGACGAACGCCGACACCGGCGGAGATCCGGTGACCTGGATTCTCACCATCGACAATTCCAGTGCGAGCACTGCCACCAACTTGAGTATCACCGACACGATGGAGAACGGTTTCTCTTTCGCCAGCACCACTTCCACCAGCGGCGGGACCCGGACCAGCACCCTGGAGCCCTCGGTGGGTGACAACCCCGCCACCTGGTGCTGCTGGGACCTCGGTTCCGGCGCCACACTGACCATCGAGTTTGTAGCCAGCATGGACGATCGCGTGGGGCCGGGCACCTACCAGAACGATGTTAGCGCCACGTCGGATAACGTCAGCAGCCTGGAGTTCGATGAAGTCTCGACAACGGCGGAAGATGTGACGGTAGACTCCTGGGTCGGCCCCAACCACGTCGTGCTCTCCTGGATCGAAGCCTTCGAAGAAAACGGTTCGGTGGCAGTGCAGTGGGAGACCGACGCCGAGCATCGCACGATAGGCTTCTATCTCAAACGTCTCAACCTATCGACCGATGAGTACGAGACCGTTCACGACGAAATGCTCGAGGCCCTGGTCGGGTCACCGCAAGGAGGCGTATACCGGATCGAGGACTCAACGGCTCCTCTCGGAATCCCTCTGTCGTACCTGCTCGTCGAGATCGAAAACGACGGCAAAGAGCGAAGCTACGGCCCGTTCACGCTCGAAGTAGGCGCCGGTAAGACCAAACTGCTGTCGTCACCACGCCGTCACCAGCGCTTCTCGGCAACCCCACATCCGCGGCAGCAGATGCGAGCGAGCCGAGCGGTCGGCAGGCGTTCTTTGAGACGCCGGCAACCCACCAACCGTCTCAAGATCGCTGTACGAGATTTTGGCCTTTATCGGCTGACGGCGGCAGACATCGCGGAGGCCTTGGGCCTGGGGATTCGGGAGGCGTCGCATCTGATCCAATCGAAGCAGCTCGACTTGAAGTCCGGAGGCGTTTCGATTCCCTGGCTGCGGGCAGGTTTCGGCGGCTCACCGGCAGTTGTCTTCTATGGCGAAGGAACAGAGAGCATCTACACGCGGGACCGCATCTACCAGCTCGGATTGGGCCGCGGTAAATCCATGGCGAGCGTCGCCGCTTTCCCGGCAGGCTCGCGGCGGCGCCACCGTAAAGATAGGTCAGCGACTCCCGGGCGGAGCTTTCTCGAGACGAGCCACCTCGAAGAGGACCAAGTACCGCTGCTGGTCGTTGAAATGGACGATCCCTCGGACTTCTGGTTCTGGGACCATGTGACCGACGATGGAACCCGAAAGAGCTTCGATCTCGACGTGGAAGGAGTGGTTCCCGGCGGCCAAGCGATGCTCACGGTGCAGTTGAAAGGTGCCACTAAATTAGGAGCGGGTGGCCATCACTTCCGGGTTTGGGTGAACGGTCAGGAAGTCGGCGACCGCCGATTCCACGGCTTCGAGCTCCGTCGGTTCGCTTTTCCTTTAGATCCCTTTCTCCTCAAAGAGGGTCGCAACAGCGTGGAGTTGGCCGGCATTTCCGAGCCGGATGTTCCTTACAGCGTCTTGTTCATCGATGCCTTCGATGTGGAGTACGAACGCTACTACGCGGCTTACGAAGACGAGCTTCTGGCCGGCAACGAAGGCCACGAGCTCATGACTTTCAGTGGCTTTAGCGGGCCGAACCTGCTCTTGCTCGACGTCTCCGATCCAAAGGATACGAAGCTTGTTCGTGGCGCGCATGTCGAGCAGACCCCGGCCGGATCCTATCAGGTCACGTTCGGGCCGAGCGCCGAGGATGCCCGCTACCTGGCGGTGACCCGGTCCGGAATCCGACAGCCCTTCTCAATCGACATCGATCATCCGTCCAACTTATCCGACACTGGAAACAGAGCGGACTACCTCCTGGTGACAACCGCCGAGCTCGTGCCCATCGCCGAACGCCTGGCCTTGCACCGAGCAAACCAGGGCTTCGAGTCGCTGGTGATCGATATCGACGACATCATGGATGAGTTCAACGATGGCGAGCTCAACCCGCAGGCCATCCGGTGGTTCTTGACTCACGCTTACTCTCAGTGGCAAGTGCCACCTCGTTATGTGGTGCTCCTTGGTGAAGGGACGATCGATTACAAGGACATCTGGGGGCTGGGCAACAACCTGATCCCGCCCCTCATGCTGGGAGGTCCCGGGGGCCTCTACGCTTCCGACAACCGTCTCGCCGATCTCGAGGGGGATGACGGCGTTCCCGAAGTGGCCATCGGGAGAATCCCGGTGGAGACAGCGGAGCAACTGACGGCTTTCATCGATAAGATCGTGGAATACGATCTGTCCACTGAAGGCGAATGGCTGCATGAGGTTCTCCTGGTCGCCGACAATCCAGACGAGACCGGCGATTATCCTTCCGACAGCGAGGTCTTGGCGGGGTTGCTTCCGGAAGGTTATCGGGCCAACCGCATCTACCTCTCCGATATGAGTACTGATGAGGCGTTCGAGAACCTGGTTGCGAACTTGAACCGCGGGGTGTCCTTGATGACCTACCTGGGGCACGCCGGTTTGACGCAGCTGGCGAACGAAGGATTGCTCAGAAGCGGTGACGTTTCCGAGCTGACCAATGCCGAACGGCTTCCGGTAGTCGTGGTGATGGGGTGCTACCTGGGTAATTTCTATCTACCGGGTTATCCCTCGCTGGCCGAGGATCTGGTCCTCCATGGGGAAGGCGGAGCCGCAGCGGTCTGGGCGCCGGTCGCTCTGTCTTACAACCCACAGCGACGTCTTCTGGGAGAGGCTTTCCTTCAAACGATCTTCCAGGAGGGCACCGATGTGCTCGGCGACGCTGTGATCCAAGCATTGAGAGCAACCGCCAAGAAACTGGGCGCGTCCCACCGGGAGCTGCTGGATAGTCAAGTTCTCCTCGGTGACCCGGCGCTACGCCTGAAAGGCGTGAATCTCCAGAAGCGCTAACGCGGCGTAGCCGCACCAAATAGGCTCGCCGCGAGCTATCAGCCATCAGCTTTCAGCTTTTGAAGATCGTGACCCTTTTGGCAACAATCTCACAGATAAGCGCCTGAGAACCGGGGCTGGAACATCCCCCGAACCGAGAGTTAAAATGACAGGCTGGAGGTGTGTCCGCGAAGCAAACCAAGGGCGGCAAGACGATGCGCAATCGCGAACGCTTCAAGCGCACGATGCAATATGGTGGGCCGGACCGAGTGCCCTATTTCGAAGAAGGCATAAGGGACGAAGTGCTCGATGTCTGGCGCTTACAGGGCCTTTTGCCGGATGCGGAGGGTTGCCGGCTGTTCCCTTCTGATGCCTGGGTGGAGATCCAGCCGGATTTGATGCCGCGTCCCGAGCTCAGCCGGTGGCCGGCTACCCGGCCCGAGCTGGCGGAGCTCGAGAAAAGACTCGATCCCCTGGATCCCGACCGGCTGCCCCCGGATTGGAAAGAGCACCCGCAAGACACGGTGCGGCTCCTGCGCGTACACCGGGGGTTTTTTCAGTCCATGGGAGTCTATGGCTGGAATCAGTTCACCCGGGTCATGGTCGCACTCATCGAAGACCCTGTTTTTATACGCGAGGCGATGTCGATCTGGGGAGACTTCAATGCCAGGATGGCAGAGCGAGTCTTGAAGGAAGTCGAATGTGATGCCGCCATATTCAACGAACCGATTGGAGGAAACGAAGGCCCTCTCATATCGCCCAAAATGTACGAAGAGTTTGTGCTAAAGAGTTACCAGCCACTATTCGATGTGTTACGTCGATACGGTGTAGAAACCATCATTTTTCGTACTTATGCGAACGCCAAGCTACTGATTCCGAGCATTCTCGAAAAGGGATTCAACTGCCTGTGGGCCTGTGAGGTATTCATCCAGGCGATGGACTACCGCGAACTGCGCCGCGATTTCGGCCGCGACCTCCGTCTCATCGGAGGCATCGATCTGGACGCATTACGTAACGGCCGCCAAGCCATTCGACGTGAGCTCGAAGAAAAAGTCCCGCCCCTCCTTGCCGACGGAGGCTACCTGCCCCTGGCCGACGGGCGGGTGAGAGAGGACGTGACGTTGTCAGATTATGAGTATTACCGCCAGCTCCTGAAAGAGATCATCGGTTGACCGGGAATCCTGGAGTCCTAGTTGAATAGCCGCCTAGCAATCATCATGCGTCTCGTTCAGATCCTGACGGTCGCCGTCAAACAGGCTGTCGGCTATGGGCTCCTCAACCGCAGAACGGGGGGGCCAGAGCGTTTGCGCCGGTTCTTCGAAGACGCAGGCGGCACATTCCTCAAGTTCGGCCAAATCTTGTCCCTGCAGCCGGACCTCATTCCCCGGGAGTACTGTAACGCCCTTTTCGATTTGCTCGACAGCGTGCCGCCGTTCGAGTTCGAAGAAGTCGAGGCAACTTTCCAGGAAGACTTCGGCCGGAAGCCGTCCGAGATTTTCGACTCCTTCGAGCCCACCCCCTTCGCATCCGCTTCCATCGGGCAGGTGCACGAAGCTTGGCTGGATGGACGCAAGCTGGCGGTAAAAGTGCGTCGCCCCACGGCGCCCAAAATCTTCGCCGCCGATCTTCAGCTTATGCGGGCCGTCGCCGACGCCATCGAGTTGCTCGGCCTCAATCGAGCCTTCTGGCTGGTGCGCGCCATCGATGAGTTCACCGCCTGGACCCGAGAGGAGCTCGACTATCGATTCGAGGCCCGATTCATGGAAGCGCTTGCCTTCAACGCAGGAGACAACTCCCGTGAAGCGGTGCCCCGGGTGGTCAAGCGCTACAGCACCCGACGGATCCTGGTAGCCGACTTTCTCGAAGGCCCCACGGTGCTCGACTACATTCGTGCCCTCGAGAAAGCTGACGACGGCTTCGAGGAGATCTTGTGCCCCCCGGGATTCGATGCCGAGACCTTCGCCGGCCACATCGTCGAGAACTTCGTCAGCGACGCGTTTCACAACGGTATCTTTCACGCCGACCTTCACCCCGCGAACCTGATCATCCAACCCGACAACGTGGTGGGTTACGTGGACTTCGGGATCACCGGGACACTTTCCCACTACTCTCGTCGCAACATGGTGGCTCTCACCCTGGCCCTGACCCAGGCCGACGTCGACGCCATTTTGGTTTATTTCCTCAAGATCGCCACCTTCGACAAAGACTCCGACGTTGCCGCTTTCAGGAAGGGACTACGGAAACTGGTAGACAAATGGTACCAGGGCGACGAAAAACGACTGCGCGAGAGTTTTACCAACATCTTTGTGGACATGCTCCAGCTTTCGAGGAAAACCGGTGTCTGGCCCTCACGTGATGTGACCCGCTACATCCGCTCGGTCATAACCGCCGACGGCCTCATCACCCGTTTCGCATCCAATCTGGACATAGGACGAGACCTGGAGCAGATCTGTGAGGCCTATTTGAAAGAGCAGATGTGGAGGCTCTGGCTGTCTCCGGAAAACTTCGCCGATTTGATCTCGGCAAGTATTCGGCTGCTTTCGGAGGGCCCGACCACCGTCACGTCGTTCTTGCAACAGATCTCCGAGAATGGGTTGAAGAGCGCCTCAGGGCAAGACGAGGGCGAGCGCCGGAACCGGCAACGGATTCGCGAGCGGGTGCAGCAGTTGGCGCTCATCCTCGTGACCGCAACCGCCCTCCTCGGCTTTACCGACGGCCCGGTGCAACTGGGAATGAATCTCTTCACCGCAGAGATGCTATTCGCCGGCGCCGGTGCTATGATGCTCTTTCTGACCATCCGCCGGCTGATTTGACGACGGCGGCAGCTTGAAACAGGGGGTTGGACATGCGTGAACTGGCAAAATCTCTCTTCCGCTTCTCATGGGCAATGTCCCTGTTCGGGATCGAGCAAATGGGCAACGTTATGTTTCCGTCTCGATCCGGAAATCGCGAAGATCGTGTGAAGGGAGCGCTCGATGATGTCGCCGGCGCCACCGAAGGGGCTTTCTGCGAAAGGACCAAGTCGGTGTTCGAGTCGGGAGACAAATTGCAGGGCGAAATGGTGGATGCCGTATTCGACGCATTCAAGAGCGAGAACACCAGCCCGAGTAACGTCATGAATCGGATGGCGGATCTGGTGGAAGATTCGGCGGAAGCCATCAGGAAAGTGGCGGGGAAAAAAGAAGAAGAGAAGGAAGAAGAAAGCGCCGGGTAGTTCCCCATGCCACTCTGGCGTCGGGAGACGAATACCGAATCCGCCACTCGGGCGCGAGAGCGGACGGTACGGGAGCGGTTGGTCGAAGCCGGGCTCTGTGGAACGAGACGCCGCGATCCAGCCGCCTCATTGGATGAAGACCCCGCCAGCGTCAGATTGAGGAGGGCTCTCGAAAGCCTCGGGCCGCTCTTTGCAGCCTTCGGCTCTTACCTCGCCACCCGCGCCGACCTGCTTCCTCTTCAAGATTGTCTCGAGCTGGCCAAAACGAATCGATCGTCCCCCCACACGCCTACCGACTGGATTCGAAGTTCGGTCCGGATCGAAGGGAGCGGTGCATTCGAGGAGCTCGCTTCACGCATCGAAGACCCTCCACTTCGCCACGGCCCCCTATACCAGTGGCACCAGGCCAGCCTTCCCGAAGGAGACCGGCTGTGGGTCAAGGTGTTGCGTCCTGAGTTCGAAAAAAAAGTCGCAGAGGATGCCGATCTGCTACCGCTGTTAAAAGAGATAAAGCTCACCGGAGGGGACGGCAAGGTAGTCGACTTGGGCTTTGCCGTAGAGGACTTCACCGCCAGCCTCCGGCGCCAGATGGATCTCGGCAACGAAGCAACCGCACTCGCCGAGCTTGCCGGCGAGCTCGAAGAGGACGACGACCGAACCGTACCGAAACTCTACCCCGAGCTTTGTTCGCCCAAAGTGCTCACTACCGAACCGAGCGATGGAAAATCCATCGTCGAGATATTGCCTCCAAGTAAAGGCGAGGACGATGCGGAAGACCGAGCCTCGGATGACCGGCCAAACACCGAGCTGGCCCGGTGCCTCTGCTTGGCATGGTTGAGGCAGTCCCTCCTCGAGGGGCTGTGCTGGGAGGGATCGATAGAAGAAAATCTGCTCGTTCTCCCCGGCAATCGCTTCGTGGTGACCGGAGGCCAGTTCACTCGGTTGGAAGCCGATGCGCAAGCGAACCTGCTCGACTACCTGACAGCGGTAACAAGAGAGGAACCGGAACGGGCCTGCAAACTTCTGTTGCGAGAGACTCTGTCCGATTTCACGGCAAAATCCCGTGACCGCCTGTGTCAGCAGTTCCGGCAAGGTGAGTCGTTCAGGCTGGGAAGCTGGAGCGACGCTTACGCCGGAAAGCGGCTCGCCGATACCCTCTTCGTCCAGTGGCGGCTGGCTCACCAGGCCGGGTTGCGGGCACCGCCCTACCTCATCGCTTTTTATCGAGGCCTCTTCGAAACGGAGCTTTTGGCCCGCCGCCTGGCCCGCTATCGAGATCCGCTCGGCGAGGGGCTCGACGACTTGCGAATCATCTCCACCGCGGTTCGTCTCCGCGAGCTCCTTGGACCGTCACGGTTGAAGGCCAACCTCGAAAGGTTTCTTCCCGCGATGGAGGAGTTGCTGCAAAAGGTGGGGGACGCCGGCCTTTCGGTCCAAGACGGCAAGCTGCGGACGGGCGACGAGCCGGAAGCGAGGTCCGCAAGCCCAATCTCCTGGACGTTCATCGGCGGGGTGTTGGCACTGCTCGTCTCGCTGGTGGTGATTTCCAACCGTCTGGCCTCGGTTCAACCGGGCGGCCGTTGGGTCGAAGGTGTCGCCGCGCTTAGCTTCGTAGCCTTGGCGGCCATTCTCTTGAGGAAGGTCCATGGTGGCCAGAGCGGTTGAGACTCCAGGGCCAGCCAGTGGGAGGAGAATTTTGACGGAGAATAAGACTCGCGCCGAGGATTTGATCGCCAAAGTGTCTCTTTTCGCACGGCTTCCCAAGAAAAGCCTCAAGAAGCTGGCCGGCCTGTCGGTGCCGAGGAGTTACCCGCCGGATACCGTCATGACCCGGGAAGGAACCACCGGCTTGGGACTCTTTCTCATAACCTCCGGTAGCGTGGAGATCCACAAAGGTGAAGGGGACTCCAAAGTTTCTCTCGGCATAGCCGGTCCCGGTGACATCTTGGGGGAAATGGCTCTCATAGACGACCAGTTGCGCTCCGCGACCGCTGTATCCCGGGAGCCGACCGAGTGCTTCCTCATCACCCGCGACAGCTTCCAAACGTTGGTCAAGAAAGATCCGGATATCGCCTGGTGCATCGTGCCCGCTCTCGTCGAAAGACTTCGAAGCCAGCAAAGTCAAATCCTCGCCGCCGAGACGTCATCAGGCCAAGGCGAAGCGGCCAAGGCCCACCCTCAACCCGAGCCCTCTTTTGAGTCTGAAGCCTCTGAGCACGAGCAAACAGAGGCTTCGGGTGGCTCGCAGGGATCGACCCTGTCGAAGCTCTTGCAGGTGGAGTACGCGCTGGTGATGGCCGGAGTTGCCGGCCTCGGCGGCACGGTGAAGCTCCTCGAGACATTCGCAAGCCGACTGGCTCGTGAGACCGGCATCGAGGAGAACGAGGACCCGATTGAAGTGGCGCGAAAGTTGCCGAAAGGACTCGTATCGGCCGTCGGATCGGTCCTGACCGAAAGTGAAAAATTACCCGAAAAAATGCTCACCCGTTTCCGCCGTACCATGAAACGCGATTGAACAAGTGATCAAGACTGAAACGGGTTCGACTCGAATCGATATTCCAGCCCCGGCGCTCTACGCCCTGCTGACCGACTACGATTCCTACAGCGAGTGGAACCCAGAGATCACTTACTCGCGGACGCTGGCCAAAGAGGGTGATGTCGTCATCGCCGAGTTCAAAGCTCCCCGGTACAGCACCGGCAAGCTGGTCATGGAGTTCGTCCATAGCCCACCCGAGTGGGTGATGTTCTCCCAGACCGGCCGGTACCACGAGCGAGGCCTTTCCGGCAGGTGGGATCTTACCGAAGCCGAAGGAGGGCGCGCGGTCATCCTTCAAGGTCGAATGAATGTCAAGACAGACTTCTACGACTTCACCAGCCGGAAAAAGACGCGTAACGCCCTGGCCGGTCTGTTAGCCGCCATCGCCGAGCGCGCCCGCCGGCCAGGCCCCGACGAGAGTCGGAGAAAGATCCTTACGGTAGTGAAGCGGGGGCAAGATCTGCGGGTGTGGCTGCAAGGTGAGACGTTCGAGCTCACCAGGCGGACAAGGGGCGAAGAGAAATGATCAAAAAGGTCGCCCGCATCGATGCGCCGTTGGAGGCCGTCAAAGGCGTTTTTGCCGACGTTTTGAACTGGCCGCAATGGATGCCTGGGATCCAATCGGCGAAGATCCTGAAAGGTTCCGATGACCAGTTCTTGGCCGAGTTGAAACAGCATCAATTGGGAAGACGGAGCACGCAGGTGATGGAGTTCCGCCTCCACGCCCAAGGCATACATCAACGACAGCTGTCCGGATGGTTCAAGCATTGGGAGGCGGATTGGCGGTTTCTGCAACCACCGGACGGGAAAGGCACCACGGTTTCCTTTGCGGTGCAGTTCGATATGGGGCTGCTGGGATTTTTCGCTTCGAGCCGGATGATCCAGCAGACGGTCGATCGGTTGTTCGACGAAATGATGACCAGCGTCGAGCGCCGGGTGCACTCCTTGTCCATCGATGGGCCCATGTTGGCGCCGGAAACCGACCTGGAAGAAGAGACGGTGCTGGAGATCTTTCAAACCTCGACGGGTCTGGAAGTTCGGATCGATGGAAAAAAGTACCTGCTGAAGCCTGCCGAGTGATAATCTCCCGGCTCAATAGAGCTCTGAAGAATGAAAACCGAAAGTGCAACCCGGCGCGCGATGGGAGCAATCGAGCGCGCCTTGATCCTGACCGACCGACCCGCTCCCTTCAATGTCGTCATCGTTTCCCGTTTCGTCGGAAGCCTCGACCCCGAGCGAATCCGGCAGGCCCTCGATCATCTGCAGGCTCGACACCCCTTGCTTACCGCCCGCATCACCCAAAAGGGTGGCAGAGTCACCTTGGAGACGGGACAAACCGGTCCGATACCTTTAGAGGTGAACCATCGTTTGGACGACAAGCAGTGGATGAACCTCGCCGAGGTGGAGCTCAACCGGCGGTTCGACATCGCCACCGGGCCGCCGATCCGCGCCAGCGCGCTACTCTCGGGCGATCCGGGCGCAACCGCCGGCGAGCTGATCCTCACACTCCTCCACGCGGTGGTGGATCATCGTTCCGGCTCCGCTCTTGTTCAAGAGCTCCTAACATTCTGTGATTACCGGACCGAGCTCGTTTCAGCGCCGGCGGGGATGAAATGTCCTCCACCTGCAGATGCCCTCTTTCCGCCACGCTACCGAGGCTTCGCACGAGCTCGGAAGATCGCCGCATTCCTGTTGCGCCAAATGGCAGATGAAGCCTTTTACCAGCTGCGTTCGCTCGGGGCCCCCAAGCCCACGCTGCACAAGCAGGCCCGCTGCAAGATTTTGCCGGTTCGGCTGTCCCGAGAAGCAACCGCCAACCTCGTCCGGCAGAGTCGCGTCCATCGGGTGAGCCTCAACAGCGCCCTGAACGCCGCCCTTCTTCTCGCGGTGGGCAAACACCTCTACGACCAGCGCAGCTTGCCGATGCGCTACTTCACCTTTGCCGACTTGCGTTCCCACCTCGAGCCGCCGGCGGAAGACGGAACACTTGCCGCTTACTTCTCCATCCTTCGCTTCACCACTCCGGTGAAGGCGGGGATGAACCTTTGGACGCTGGCCGGGGCGATCAACCGACAAGTTCACGCCGCGGCACGCCGCGGCGACCGCTTCGCCGCCAACTTGCTCAGCCCAAAAATGATGGAGTGGACCCTCCGGAGCGGGAAGGCCCGCATGGGGACCGCGGCGGTGAGCTACAGTGGGCCGGCAAAGTTTACCAGTCCATCCGATGCGTTGCGGCTCGAGGAGATTCACGCCTTCAACTCCAATATGGTCCTGGGACCGGAGTACACGGCTCTGGCAAGATTGTGGGAGTCAAGGCTGTGGTGGGACATCGTCTACCTCGATTCCGATATGGACCGCTCGGTTGCCACCAGGGTTGCCGAGGTTATTCTAGACCTGCTCAAGGCCGCCGGCCGGGCGAGTTGACCAGGACGAAAGGAACGGCTTCGATGTCGGTAACGATCGAAGAGATTGGAAATATCGTAGGGGTGCAGCTCGGCGTGAGGAAGGTTTCAGGAGACGATCGGATCGTCGAGGACCTGGCTGCGGAATCAGCCGACGTGGTGAATATCGTGGCCGCCGTCGAGGACAAATACGCGATAACCATCGACGAGGAGGTTGTTCCCGACATCGTCACCGTCGCCGACCTGGTCGAGATTGTCCGTAACCGGATGTAGGACCCTCAGCTCCGCTCATGCCACAAGCTGAATCCGAATCTCTGCTGGAAACCATTGCTCGACGCGCCGGTGACGAACCGGACCGGATCGCTTGCGTCGCCGTCGACGAGCCGGTTCGCTTTGGCAACCTCTGGCAAGCCATCGAGCGTTTCGCCGCCCACTGCCGGCGCCGCGGGCTGGGTCGGGGCGAGTCGGTGCTCATCGCGCTTGCCAACGGATTCGAGTTCTTTGTCTCCTTCTACGGCATCCAGAAGGCCGGAGGGGTAGCGGTTCCTCTCTTCCCGGGTTCGGGAGCCGACCGTCTTGCTGCGGTGGCTGGACTCTCGGAGGCCCGGGCCATCGTTTTGCCGTCATCGTCGCCGACGGCGACCGATTTGACAGCCGGCCCGAAAAAAAAGGCAGCTGAAATCTGGACCGTGAATGAGACCTCGACCTCACCGGTTACAGGTGGTTTTCCCGAAGTGGGAGCCGAAGAGCTCGCCTTCATCCAGTACACATCCGGCAGCACCGGCAGTCCCAAGGGCGTGGAGCTGACCCACGGCAATCTGACAACCAACATCAGCCAGCTCATCGGCGGACTGGAGATCGACGAGGAGGATGTTTTCGTTAGCTGGCTTCCGACCTACCACGACATGGGACTGGTCCTCATGACGATGGTCCCTTTCTTTCTCGGAGCCAAACTCTTTCTCCTTCCTGCGAGTGCCCGTGGCATCCTTCGCTGGCTCGATGTGATCACCAGGCAAAGGGCAACATTCACGGCCGCCCCCGACTCTGCTTACCGCCACGTTTTGCGCACCACCCAGCGCCCGGAGAATTTCGATCTCTCTTCCATGCGGGTGGCCTTGAACGCCGCCGAGCCGGTGCGGGCGCGAACTCTCATCGAGTTCGAGCGAGTTTTTGGTGCTCGCGGGATCATGACGCCGGCCTACGGTCTCGCCGAAGCCACCGTCGCCGTCAGCACCTGGAGCCCGGGTACTCCCCCGAAGGTCGACTCCCGAGGTTTTGTTTCGGTGGGCCACGCCTTCCCCGACGTGGAAATTACGATCTCCGAGGCGGGCGAGATCCTCGTCCGCAGCCCCGCCCTCTGCCGCGGCTACCACCGCAATCCCGAAGCAACCGCCGCCTTGTTCCAACCCGATGGAACCCTACGCACCGGCGACCTCGGCTACTGTGATGAGGCCGGTGACTTGTTCATTGTCGGACGGTGCAAGGACATCATCATCCAAGCCGGCGAGACCATCGCTCCCCAAGAGCTGGAAGAAGCAGTGGACGGGCTTGCCTTCGTCCGGGCTTGCGCCGCGGTCGGCCTTGACCGTGGACGAGCGGAGGGAGAGCAGGCCTACCTCTTCGCCGAGATCCGCGCAACGAGGTCGAGCTCGGAAGACCGGTTGCGAGACATGACGGTCGAGATCGTCGAGTCCATTCGAAGCCGCCTGGGCTTCCGACCCGGACGGGTCTACTTGTTGAGGACCGGCGCCCTACCAAGGACCGCCAACGGGAAGCTTCGTCGCGGGGAACTGAAGCGTCTCTATCTGGAGGGGGCTCTCAGGCAATCGGGGGAAATCTTATTCCCGGATTATTAACAATCCCTCGGCTTAAG
>SDBT01012538.1_pt1 | contig 13618 bp, 9 predicted proteins | sample 2277101 | NCBI WGS metagenome assembly SDBT01 (sample SAMN10404973, study PRJNA504765) | marine sediment metagenome | isolation source: marine sediment core GS10_PC15, 103 cmbsf | place: Arctic Ocean: Southern Knipovich Ridge | collected 2010
TTGGACTGTTTGGGATGCAATTGTTTACGCGACAGAAGAGTTTTCTTGAAGTTTGGTAGATGGAAACCAATGGTCGACTTGAACTTGATTAACAATTGTCTGAAACTGTCAGTATTAGAACTGGAAGTTGAAGTCTTCAATGAAATCGACTCGACAAACCTCGAAGCAAAACGTCGAATTACAGATGGGATTGAACATGACCTACTGATTGTTTCGTCACATCAGACTGCGGGGCGTGGTCGACACAATAGAACCTGGTTCTCACCTGAAGGAGGTCTCTATTTCTCTCTGGTTCTAAGACCTCGTCTTGGCCCTGAATTTGCTCCTCTTTCAGGGCTTCTTTGCGCATGTGCTGTAGCAGAAGGAGTCCAATCTCTTGGAATTGACAATGTAGTTTTGAAATGGCCAAATGATGTCTTAGTCATGGAAGATAAGATTGCTGGGATATTGAACGAGCTTGTAGCAATCGACACTGTTGGCAACTGGGTGATACTAGGAGTTGGAATCAATCAGAATATTTCTGTTTCTGACTTTCCTGAGGATATCTCATATACTGCAACTTCTATGAAAGAAATACTTGGAAAACACACTTCACCTGAATCATTGTTGTGCTCAGTCATTAATTCAATTGATCGATTGCTAGGAGTCGTAGAATCAGAGAAATCATTTAGTTCTATTATGAAGCAATGGAGAAAGATGAGTAGTACTCTTGGAAGAACAGTACGGGTTGACGATGGTACTCAAACCATCATAGGACTAGCCGTAGAATTACTTGAGGATGGGTCGTTAACGGTTAATACAGAGGATGGAACAGTGAATGTAACAATAGGTGATGTTACTCATCTTCGAAGTGATTGAACTTTAAGCGATAATAATCTACAAGAAACCTTAGTAACTTAAGAGCATTAGAGCGTTAGTGCAATTGAGCACCGGAGAGAGTCTACGTGAAGCCCGCAGTTATCAAAGTAAAAGCAGAGGATTTGAATCGAATTAAGGAACTGATTCTTGAAAGTAAACATGCATACTCTGATATAACAATGGACGAATACGAAGCTTTCCGCATCAAATTTGCAGAAGAATCCGTGATTGCATATACAAGTGGAAAAATTGTATGTAATGGTCCACGAGCTGAAGCTGGTGTGCAAATTGCCGTTCTATCTCTGATTCCAGATTCTGCAGAACCTGGATTAGTTATTGGTTCTGATGAAGCTGGTAAAGGTGAATGGCTTGGTCCTATGGTGATTGCGGCAGTTGCCCTCACTCCACATCAATCTCGCCTTTTACGGAGTTTGGGAGTGATGGATAGTAAGGAAGTCCCAATCGAACGAGTTGGAGATCTCGCTATTGAAATTGAATCGGCGTGCAGTAGTAGAAGTATTCTGTTAATATCACCACAGACTTTCAATGAACGTTTTGAAGAGCTACATAAAGAGGGAAAGAATCTCAATGACCTTCTGGCATGGGGGCATTCCAAGGTGATAGCTGAGGTCTATAATGATGTCACTTCAGACACTCCTATCAGAGTCGTTGTAGATGAGTTTGCCAGGAAAAAGACTGAACAGCGACTATCTCGTGTTATTCCTCTTGAAGAAATTGAGTTGATACAACGCCCTCGGGCGGAAGATGAGATTGCAGTAGCTGCAGCATCCATTCTTGCAAGGGAGGCTCGTGAAGTTTGGATAGATCGATTCTCCAACAAGATCGATGTGGATCTTAGAAACCTCAGTGTACCCGAAGCTTACAAGAGAAACGATAAACTGACTTTCTCAAAACTGCAGTATCTGAAGAAGATGGCAAAGCGTAAGTAGAATTTCGTGGTCGCATCCTCAAGAATTATAAGTTATTAACTATAGTTTATATTCATGCTGCTGATATATGCTCTAATTGGTGCGATTGTCCTATCTATGCTGTCTTATGGTTATGGACAAGTAGTTGAACCTAGACATACCAAATTGCGCAATACCGGCCGCAAGGAGTATCCAGATCTTTGGAAAGCTGGTTTACTTGATTGTGAATACTCTCCTACAAAACAATCCTATGGTCCTGCTCGAATATTGCCTGTTACTATGATCAATCTCATGCCCACATCACGTGGGTGCGAGGACTGTTAGTCTAACTTCTTTTTAGCAATCTTGTTACATGGGCTCACCTTTCCAGAAATCTCTCTTTCGGAGGTATTTTGCTAAATACACTAGACCAAGCATAATTGGAATTTCCCAGAACAAGCCCATGGTTGTGCCTAATGCCGCAATAGATCCCACACCATAAATCGCCACTGCTGTAGCTATCGCAATTTCGAAGTGACTGGATGATCCAATGATAATTGTAATGGTGGCTTCCTTGTAAGCTAACTTTGCTAATCGAGTGATAACGAGATTATATCCAACTACAATAATGAAACCTAGCAGGAGTGGAATTGACACTAATACAAGTAAATCTGGATGTTCCAACATAACCATCCCATTCAGTGAGAAAAGCACTACGAGTGTAGTAAGTAATGCAATCAAAGCCAATTTTCCAGCTGCTGGTCGATATTTCTTATGGAACCATTCCTCACCCTTCCAATTAACCAATGTCTTCCTTGAAATTATACCCAAGACCAAAGGAACTCCGATGAATACAAACACTGAGATAAGCAGAAGCATTCTATCAATTGGGATGTTTGATATCCCTGTGAATAATGCAACTAATGGAGCGAATAGAACTAAAATAGTTGCAGTATTTAGTGTTGTATTAACAACATTCTGCTCCTGATTGCCATCAGCTAAGTGACCCCAAACCAATACCATTGCTGTGCAAGGGCTTGATGATAACAGGATTACCGCTACAATGAGTTGTTCATTCCCTGGTAGAAATGTTTGAGCCAAAACATATCCAACAATCGGAGCAACTATCCAATTCGACACAAGAGTGAGAATTATGGGTTTTGGATTTTTTCCTAATTTCTTTAGCTCTGAAGCTTGGATGTTAAGCATTGCAGGATACATCATAAAAAACAGGCAAATTCCAATTGGAACGGAAATACCGCTTACTTGCCATGAATTAATAGATTCTCCAACTCCTGGAATCACTTGGGACAAGAATATTCCCAGCAACATACAGATACCAATCCATAGAGGTAAGTATTTTTCAAAAGTACTAAGCTCCTTACCTTGACTGTGCTCTTCCAATTTTAATTCTTCATTCGACATTGACTAACACCTTGGTTTCAGAGTATGTTGATTAAGTTCAATACAGAGTGAGCAAACAGCTAATGGTTGAGATATTTAAACAGAATGATATACTAAACGGAAAAATCGAAAATAGCTATCTTCCCTTGAGCGTTCGCTTTCTTCTTGTCCGCTCCCAAGCTTTCTTGATATGATAGGCTTGGTGAGCCTTACGCGAATTGAAGACTTGGAGATTTCCATACCGATTATCAGTCTTGATTTTGTTCTGATGATGTACTACTTCTCCTGGTTGAAGTTTCCGTCCTAGTCTTTTCTCAGCTTTCCATCGATGGACAAGTTTCCTAGAATCAATGAATCGGAGATATCCCTGTGCATCTCTGTAGGTCTTTCTAGCCATACCGTAATGTAAACAGCTAGCATTAAAGGAGTATCCAGGAAAGCGCTTGACAATCGATGAATCGCGCGCTTAACATATAATAATCTCTAGGGGTCAATTCAATATTTATTTGGATTAGCAGAACATTCAAAACTATGATAGATTGATTGATACACCTGACCCATTGGAGTGTTCTTACAAATGGCCAAACATAGTAACAAATTTGATGAACTCACAAGACTCAGAGAAGAATCAAAGCTTGGTGGGGGCGAAGATCGGATTAAGAAGGAGCATGAGAAAGGAAGGTTCACAGCAAGGGAGCGAATCGATAAATTATTGGATCCCGAGTCATTTGTAGAGATTGATGAATTTGTTGTCCACCGAGAAACTGCTTTTGGTTTAGACAAGAAGAAAATTCTTGGTGATGGAGTAATCACTGGATTTGGAACAATCAGTGGTCGAAAGGTCTTCATATTTAGTCAGGACTTTACAGTTTTTGGCGGATCACTTTCAGAAATGTACGGCGAGAAGATGGTCAAAATCATGGAATTTGCAATGGAGGCTGGAGTTCCTATAATTGGACTAAATAGCGGGGCAGGCGCGCGGATCCATGAAGGTTTGAAAAGTTTGGTTTCATTCTGCCGCGTTTTCAAATTAAACACCCTCGCGAGCGGAGTGATTCCCCAGATATCGGCGATAATGGGTCCCTGCGCTGGCGGAGCGGTGTACAGCCCAGCGGTGACGGACTTTACGATAATGGTGAAGGAAACGTCTCAAATGTTCATCACAGGCCCTGATGTGATAAAGACAGTCACTGGGGAAACTGTTACCCACGAGGAACTAGGTGGTGCCATGACGCATAACACTCTTAGTGGCGTGGCCCAGTTTGCGAGCGAAGATGAGGACCACTGCTTTGAGCAGATAAAATCGCTCCTCAGTTACATTCCCCAGAACAATCTTGAGGAGGCTCCAAGGATTGAAACAGGTCACGCTCCTGATGATGTTGATGAGTCTATAGACGAGATAATCCCTGATGATCCAAACAAACCGTATGACATGCGTGATGTTGTCAAACTGGTTGCGGATAATGGAGAATTCTTCGAAGTTCATGAGTATTGGGCACTGAATATGATAGTGGGCTTTGCTCGGTTTGATGGTCGTTCGGTGGGAATCGTTGGGAATAATCCTGCACATCTGGCAGGAACTCTAGACATCAATGCATCCGATAAGTGTGCTCGATTCGTGAGATTCTGTGATGCTTTCAACATACCAATTGTCACGTTCATGGATGTCCCTGGTTATCTCCCCGGAACTACACAGGAATGGGGTGGCATCATTCGTCATGGAGCAAAGATACTCTACGCCTTTGCTGAGGCTACTGTGCCGATGATTACCATTGTCACTCGTAAGGGATATGGTGGTGCTTTCGATGTAATGGCATCAAAGCACATCGGAGCAGATCTGGTCTATGCATGGCCAACTGCTGAGATTGCGGTGATGGGTCCTGATGGTGCGATCAATATCATCTTCCGGAAGGAGATTGCGGCTGCGAAGGACAAGGTGAAGAAGAGGGCTGAGCTTGTGAAGGACTACAGGGATAAGTTCGCAAATCCCTATATTGCAGCCGGTCTTGGCTACATTGACAAGGTCATTTTTCCAAGGGAAACACGTCTGCTGATCTGCAAGGGTCTTGATATGTTGGCCAACAAGCGGCAGAGCAGACCTCCAAAGAAGCATGGGAATATACCTCTTTGATTTCAGGAATTCATTAAGATTTGATTCATTCCGTATTATAGTCTGTGTTAGGGTAGTCTAAATCCATACAATTCTTTGTTGAACTCATTGATACAAATACTACCAATATGATTGACGAAAGGTGACGGTTAATTGAAAGGATTATTTCTTCTTACTAAATAACAACTTTGATAAGATTAGGATTTCACTAATCAGTACAATCGTGGGAAAAAGATCTGCATCGGTTCGTATACATTTATTGAGATGAGGTCATGTCACAGCGGAAACTCGTATTGGAATACTTGTATTTTCATTACATCGATAAGAAGAATGTTAAAGGTAGCACTTTGCTTCGAGGAGGCACAGATAAGCTATCAGATCCGGAAATTCAAAAAATATATGGAGGTCATTTCGAAGAGGTAATCATCAGGGGTGATTCTGTCAAAGTATATGACCTATATGAAGCTGATTTCCCGCATTCAAAGAGGCTAATTAAAACTCTAATACAGATGAAGACAGCAACTTCAAGTAAGATGCCCACCCTTTTCAAGAAAGAAGGCCCGTGGCTAGCTAAATTGTTTATGGAGAACATGCATGGCAATTACCCTGGTGTCCTTTTTGTTTGTCGAATGGATCTGGACGGAATGCGGTATGTTGGGTTGTTGAAACTGGATTGGGTTATACCTTCTTGGAGTGAATTTGATCAAAAAAGTGAGGAGTTCGTGATAAAGCGATTAGCTGCCAAAATTCCAATAATAGGCGGCTTTCAGAAAGGTGCAATCTGGCCGCATCCAGCTTCCACTACATACATGCGAGTTTATCAGGAATTCCCTTCATTATACTTCAATAATTTTCTAGCAGGGATTCCAGCAGTTTCTGCTAAAACAGTTGTGAGAGAAACAAGAAAGATCGCTTTGAGCCTGACAGGAGGCTCTCTGAGTGTGAATCAGAGTCTTGATTTACATAACGGTCTATCCAATCACGTTGGACCGCAGCAAAAAATCATACAGAAAAAAGACATTGCTCGAGTGATATCACAGGTTTTACACAGCATTCCAAGACCACAAATAAAAAAGGTAGTAGAAGAAAAATATGAGGCCGAAGGGCTCCTTAAGGCGACTGATTTGGAGAATCAAAGGGCAAACTTCATGGTTGGAGATATTAGAGTTCTCGGTTCATTACGCAGCCTATCAGCATATTTCAAGGAGCATGGTTTAAGGAAAAACGAGCACATAATAAAAGGGAAAATTAGTGACTTCAGAATGGAGTAGAATATGCATGAGCTTTCAATCCATCCAAAATCTCATTTCAGTATTACCAGAAGAGATGATCGAGATGGAAGATAAGGCAGAGATCACGTGTGAGTGTGATATTCACAAGGTAATAGAAATCGTCAAACATGTCATTAAAACAGGCAAAGATGACTATTATGCGAGTTTCACATTAACAGTTGAAGTGCAAAATATTCAAGAGATTATCTTGTTGTCTTTCTCGGATACTCTGAAAACTATTCATGTTGACGAGATATCTGACCTCTCACAAAGGAAAATCTTACAGGCTGTAAAGGAGCCCTCCTTCAAAGCTCTTCTTTCAATACTGAAAGATAAGACGAAGTTATCACCGGAGATTTGGGTAGAGCAACTGGAGAAGGATGCAAAGAAGATAGGAACAAAAAACATTATTTTCAGGATTGTATTGATACTGCCAAAGTGGGTTCTTACCAAATCAGTAGAACAGCAGTTTGGTTTTCAAGATTCTGACATTGATTTTCTTGTTTTCTTTAGCAACTCTGGTTTTGTAGACTTCATGGTAGGACAGACTTGCCAAAGTATATTACGCAAAATTTCAGCTGGTTCGGGATTAATACTCTGTGTAGGAGGAATGAAGGGAGAACTGGTCAATCATCATCTAGCAATTATTAATTTGTGGGAACTCGACGACATCCTTCAAAGACGACGAACAGAACTTCAGGGGCTATCAAGGTTCTCCGTGAACGAAAGCTTTGTTTCAAGGTCAATCTCTTCTCAGATTCGTCCGTTCGTGGGAATCCCAGATGCATTGGAATACGGTTCAGCAGAAATAGCCTCAATTAGTCCTATTCAGAGAAAAATATTGATTTCTCTTCAGATATTGGCTTATATTCTTCTTATCGCAACCAATGCAATAAATATTGAAGATTGGAATCAATGGGATGTCCACATCGTCGGGAGTAAGACGATTGAGGGTCGAGTTTCATATGAGCGAGGTGTCGTAAAGGTTGATGGAATCGATGTATCCAAATATCACAAGCCTTTGAGAGAGTTTTATCACTGGTCTTTTGACAGTCAAGATGCAGCAAAGCTTTGGATTGCTAGAAAAACAATGGCACTTCAAGCTCCTTCTCTTCTCGAATGTTTCGAAACTATCAAAAACATACATAATTCAGCTGAGGGAGCTTTCCACCTATATTTGGATCAAACGACTAGTGAAATACTGAAAGCCAAACAAGATTTCACTGAATCGCTTCAGGGTTGGGTAGAAAAAGATGTTGACCTTCGACTCAGACTGCGGAGTGTGCTCTATGACACTGTGTATGGAGGATTCGGAGCAATTATCCTATCAGTTTTGGGTCTTATATCTCAGGACAATAATCAGACTGCAATTAATCTCATTCTACTATTGGCTCCAATACTGTTCATTTTGTATCTTGTTCTTGCACTTTATAAGAGTGAGAAATTGGGTGGGATTTTCGAGGATTATCTAAAACAACATATGAATCAAATTAGATATTACAAGGGTATGCTTGGTGAATCATTAATTCTAAGTCTTACAGACTCTATAGATGAGCAAACGTTGAGAAAAGAATTCATTTCAACTAAAAAAACAAACCGATTGTTGATTGTTATCCTCTCAATATTTTCATTTGCTGTGTGGGTGTTGTTTCTTCGTTTCCTAATCTTTGTGTCTTGAAAGAATGACCATCAAAAGATTCTATTACATCCCCATTTCAGACAAGTGTGCACGGTTCGTGAGATTCTGTGATGCGTTCAATATTCCAATCGTTACGTTCATGGATGTTCCCGGATATTTACCTGGAACTACACAGGAATGGGGTGGCATAATTCGTCACGGGGCAAAGATACTCTATGCCTTTGCTGAAGCTACAGTGCCGATGATTACAATTGTTACTCGTAAGGGATATGGTGGAGCTTTCGATGTAATGGCATCAAAGCACATCGGAGCAGACCTGGTGTATGCATGGCCCACTGCAGAGATTGCGGTGATGGGCCCAGATGGAGCAATCAACATCATCTTTCGGAAGGAGATTGCGGCGGCAAAAAATAAGGTGAAGAAACGGGCTGAACTAGTGAAGGACTACAGGGATAAGTTTGCGAATCCCTATATTGCAGCAGGTCTAGGGTACATTGACAAGGTCATCTTTCCACGAGAAACTCGTCTGTTGATCTGCAAGGGTCTTGACATGCTAGCAAACAAGCGGCAGAGTAGACCTCCCAAGAAGCATGGCAACATTCCTCTCTAAGGGTGACATCTTCTACTTGCACATAACTATCGTCAGCAGTTCCCCACTATACACCTCTCTTCTTCAAGAACACTATGATCACTATCGCCACAACAGCGATTCCGGCGCCAGAGAGTATCAGAATCAACATTGTGTCACCGGTTTCAGGGGTGGTGGTAGTGGTGGTAGTAGTGGTGGTGGTAGTGGTGGTGGTAGTGGCCTCCAGAACCGTCACAAGCACTGTATCAGTAACAAAGTTTCCACCCACATCGGTTACGACAAGGGTGTAGTTATGAGTGCCAAGACTCAGTCCATCAACAGAGATTGTGATAGACTCGGAGCTTGAGTTCCATGCTCCTGAGCTGACTGGTGTATCATCTAGGTAGATAGTGTATCTCTCGGGATGGTCGTCACTCGCGTTCCATGTGATTGAGTTTCCACTCTCACCTTTGACATACTCTACATCCGATGGGCTGTCCACTGTCGGGGCGGTGATATCTACAGCAAACGGATAGTTATCTACACTTCCTGCAGATCCAGGAATTGGGTATACTCCTGTACCATTATAATCCAACCAATAGTTACCAGATGAAATACCGTCATCCCAGACATTAGACTCTCCGATGTCTAGCGCATTGGATATACTGTTGTTTCCAAGTCGGTTTAGATAGAGTGTGTTGTACTTCGAGGAAGACAGGCAGAACCCATAACCTAAGTTGCTGGTGGCGGTGTTGTGTGTAAAGGTGCTGTTGTTCGAGGATGATAGGTAGAACCCATAATCTAAGTTGTTGGTTGCAGTGTTGTTTGTAAAGGTGCCCCTGTCCGAGTTGCTCAGCCAGAACCCCTTAAATGAATTGCTGGTAGCGGTGTTGTGTGTAAGGGTGCTGTTGTTTGAATAATTTATGAGAAACCCATCGTGTGAGTTACTGGTGGCGGTGTTGTGTGTAAGGGTGCTGTTGTTCGAGGATGATAGGTAGAACCCATAATCTAAGTTGTTGGTTGCAGTGTTGTTTGTAAAGGTGCTGTTGTTCGATTCATCTAGGTAGAATCCCCGTTCGCTGTTGAGGGATGCGGTGTTGTGTGTCAGGGTGCCGTTGTTGAAAGACGACAATGAGAACCCAGACCATGAGTTGCTGGTGGCGGTGTTAGTCGTCAGGGTGCAGCTGTCCGAATAGGTCAGGTAGAACCCACTGTCTGAGTTGCTGGTGGCGGTGTTAGTCGTCAGGGTACAGTTGTATGAGTGGCGCAGGTAGAACCCACTGTCTGAGTTGCTGGTGGCGGTGTTAGTCGTCAGGGTACAGTTGTATGAGTAGTGCAGGTAGAACCCACTGTCCTCGTTGCTGGATGCTGTGTTGTTCACCAGGGTGCCTCTGTCCGAGAAGTACAAGTAGAACCCACTATTTCTATTGCTGGAAGCGGTATCGTGTGTCAAGATGCAGTTGTCTGAGTCGTACAGGTAGAACCCATCCTGGTTGCTATATGCGGAGTTGTTTGTTAGGGTACAGTTGTCTGAGTCGTACAGGTAGAACCCATTATAATCGTTGTTGGATGCCGTATTGTTCGTAAGGGTGCAGTTACTGGTGTCCAAAAGGAAAATCCCACTGATATGCAGGTCAATAATGCAGTTTCGTACTGTCCCTTGGGTCACATTATCAAGGACAATTCCATTATAGAGTGATGCGTCTACCGAGGAGATCACGCAGTCCCTCACCTCGAAGTAGACTGTTGTATCCCTAATGCTGATGCATACCGCATCTGCAGTTATGTTCAACCCCTCAATGACATAAGGGTCCCCTGAGATTCCATTTCCTGGCCACCCCTGACTGACGAAGTCAGCATTGCTAGTGATAGAGATGGGTGCATGCGGCGTGTAAGAGTCCGCAAGTGACATCTGATGTTCATTGCTTCGTGTTATTGCTGATTCAGGTTCTCCGTGATAGACAATACCATTGCTTGACGAGAACGCGATAATCAAAAACAGACACACTGTACCGACAATAATCGACTTATTCAAACAAATCCCTCCGGCTACGAATTTACTAAAGCCTCAAGACTGCAACTGTCTATTTGAATTTACCTTTTCATATGTCATGTGAGATCCGATGGAGCAATCAACATCATCTTCCGGAAGGAGATTGCGGCTGCTAAGGATAAGAAGAAGAAGCGGGCTGAGCTTGCAAAGGATTACAAAGACCAATTTGCTAATCCCTACATTGCGGCTGGACTTGGGTACATTGACAAAGTTATCTATCCTCGGGAAACCCGTGGTCTGATTTGTAATGGTCTCGATCTACTGGCAAGTAAGAGGCAGAGCAGACCTCCAAAGAAGCATGGGAATATTCCTCTTTGATTCAAATCGACCGTTCCGATCATCCTCTTATTACATAGCCATTGTTGTTGCATATGTTTTCAACAACGTTTGTATTGTCAGAATTATCTAGGGTTATTTCGCTATAGAAGATAAGACTACAATTATTCCTCGAAACATTATCCGAAACAACAAAGTTACTGGACTCACCAATGTTAATTCCCGTGCTGATGAAGTCCGAAGGATTACCAATAGAATTTCCGTTGGAATCTTGCCAAGAAGCAGGAGTTCATCGGCCGGCACAGGTGCACCTTCTGAGTTTCTTGGTTCGCAAAGTTTTATTACGAATTCATCAATTAAGTAATTGAGAATCGCATCTTCATAGAAGGGGAGACTATACCGGAATATGAATGGCAAAGTAATTGCGGTCCTGATTGGAGTTGTCCTTCTATTCTTGGCGAATCCAATTCCTGGATACGTGCTAGCACAGGATGAAATGAAACTCCCGTCGCTTTGGACCTACGACCTTGACTCTGCAAGTGTTAGCGGAGCAGCTGCAGGGGATATTGACGGCGATGGCAAACTAGAGGTCGTGTTTGGAACTCATCGCGGTGATGGACATCTCTATGCTCTGAATGCAGAGAACGGCAGTCTACTGTGGAGATTCTGGCCGGGTGGTGGTCCTATAGAATCAGCAGTCAGGATTTGTGATATCAACAACGACAGCCAGAAAGAAGTTGTCTTCATTGCGTATGATTCCTACGTCGAAGGGACAGGAGTTCTATATGCCCTGAACGGTTCTGATGGAGCAACTATCTGGGAGTATACAATGGATGGTCACTCTAGGGGCGGACCTGCCATCGTCGACATAGATGAAGATTCGAAACTCGAGATCATAGTCGGCTTATCGAGGAATGGCACCGGGGGATATGTCCACATTATCAACGCTGAAGATGGCAGCCTACATCATACTGTAGGTCCGTTCGATGGCGATATTCATTCGAGTCCTGTGGTTCTCGACTTGAATCTTGATGGACATCTTGATTTCGTCGTGGCCACGGAGGACGGTGATAACTCAATTCATGCTATTGATGGAACTGACTTCTCGACTATGTGGACGTATCAGGCCGCAGCAGGGTTTAGGGACGGATGTACCTATGCTGATATCGATCATGATTCTATACTGGAACTCGTGATAGGCTCTGAGGACGGTCGTATTCATGCCGTCAACGGTGAGGATGGCAGCAAGCTATGGATCTATGAAGGAATCTCCCCCTACTATGCTGTTTCCATTGCTGACACGGGTAGATATTTTGGTTCTGAGATTGTGGCAATCGGCGCAACTATGGTTGTGGTTCTAAGTTCGAATGGGGAACGAAGTTGGTCTTGTTGGCATGGTTCAACCACCACTTCATATCCCTTGAACACACCGGCTGTAGCAGACCTCAATGGAAATGGCGTAGTGGACATTTGTTACGGTGACTCCAGTGGTCGAATTGAGGTAAGGGAGGGTAATCATGGGGGGATTATCCTTCACTTCAATGTGAGTGACAGTATGTTTCTCGATACAATGGGAATCTATCACAGTCCAATCATTGCAGACCTTGATGACGATGGCTATCTAGACATATTCGTTGTGGGTGGGGAATGGACATCAGCGAATCCAGAGGACAATTATGGCCGAGCATTTGCATTCAAAGGGGCAGGTGGTACAGGTGAAGGTTGGCTCATGGACACGCACGATGTCCGCAACAGTGGTTGTTTTGAAGGCTATTCCAATGCAGTAATGATTTCTGGTCATGTAGAAGATTACCACAATAGCACTGCTATTACTGGTGCGCGAGTAGGAACAAGGGGTGGGAATCTCTTTGGCATTACAGATGAAACTGGCAACTTCTCAATCAACCTCTACTCGGGTCTCACAACCATTACAGTCGAAGCAAAAGGCTATGATACGGTGTCCAGGACTGTTAGAATCCTTGCTGAAGAGGGGCAGGTCTTCGACTTCAGACTTCTCGAGGAAAGGATCGTAACATCTCCTACCGAAACTGTAACAGATCCTACCGTAACATCTCCTGTGGTCTTTCCGAATATCGACAGCACTCTCTCATACTCCATAACAATTGTATTTGGAACGATTATCGTTGTCATGGTCTTGTTCCGAAAGATACATAGTCGCTGATTTCAAAATGTGAAGTGACTGCTTGCTTGCTCTGTTGATTTATCCCAGAGAAACAAGGCAGCTCATATGCAAGGGTTTCGATCTACTCGCGAGTAAGAAACAGAGCAGACCCCCAAAGAAGCATGGGAACATACCTCTTTGAGCCATCTTCTTCGGTAGGACTTCTACCTCACTTGATTAGTTCAATCCTTTGATTATCATGCCATTTATACGCGCATACCAGCAGCTCTCAAACGAAGTTCTTTGGAAAACTAATAGTCGAGGGAGTGCGTGTGGAAGAAAACAAACAATCGAGTATTTATTCATTGAAACCAATAATCATTCCATCAGTTATGTTCATTGTTATCCT
>SDBT01012539.1_pt1 | contig 13618 bp, 9 predicted proteins | sample 2277101 | NCBI WGS metagenome assembly SDBT01 (sample SAMN10404973, study PRJNA504765) | marine sediment metagenome | isolation source: marine sediment core GS10_PC15, 103 cmbsf | place: Arctic Ocean: Southern Knipovich Ridge | collected 2010
GGGGCTGGGCCCCGTCCCATCCCGCTGTCGGATGCCGAGATGTCCAGGATAATGAAGGCTACAGAGGAGAAGAAGGCGAAGCCGAAGCCCAAGGTCATGTTCGAAAAGGGTGACCCGGTAAGGGTAGTAGAAGGTCCGTTCGCCAATTTCGACGGCGTGGTGGACGAAGTAAACCCCGAGAGAGGGAAACTTCGCGTGATGGTGACGATCTTCGGGCGCCAGACTCCGGTCGAGCTGGAGTACTGGCAGGTAGAGAGGTTGTGACCGGCTATGGCTAAACGGGCGGTGGGACAGGTAAAGCTCCAGATACCTGCGGGGCAGGCGACGCCGGCTCCCCCGGTGGGGCCAGCTCTCGGACAGCAGGGCGTGAACATAATGGAGTTCTGCAAGATCTTCAATGAAGCGACCAGGGGCAAGGAGGGGCTGATAATCCCCGTTGTCATCACGGTCTACCATGACCGGTCTTTCAGCATGATTACGAAGTCGCCTCCGGCAGCGGTCCTGCTGAAGCGTGCGGCGGGCATCGCGAAGGCTTCCGGCGAGCCGAACCGCGTGAAGATAGCGAAGGTGACCCGGGAGCATCTGCGGGAGATAGTGGAGCAGAAGAAGGAAGACCTGAACGCGGAAGACCCGGAAGCGGCCATGCGGATCATTGAAGGAACGGCCCGCAGCATGGGCATAGAGGTGGAGTGAGCTGATATGAAGAAGCGGAGCAAGCGCTATACGGGGCTGGCTGAAGCGGCGGATTGCAGCACGGCACACGTCCTGGATGAGGCGATCGGGATGGTTATTGCGGGGCAGGGCGCGAAGTTCGATGAGGCCGTGGAGATAGCGCTGGTGCTCGGGGTAGACCCCAAGCATGCGGACCAGCAGGTGCGCGGCACGGTGAGGCTTCCGCATGGAACTGGAAAGACCGTCCGGGTGGCCGCGTTCGCGGACGGTGACAAGGCGCGGGAGGCGAAGGAGGCTGGAGCCGATACGGTGGGTGGGGAAGACCTGGTGACCAGGATACAGGGCGGCTGGATGGAGTTCGACGCCGCGGTCGCCACGCCCGACATGATGCGCCTGGTCGGAAGGCTGGGCAAGCTGCTGGGCCCCCGCGGGCTGATGCCCAGCCCGAAGGCGGGCACGGTGACGATGGATATCGGAAAGGCGGTCGGAGAGCTGAAGGGCGGCCGCATAGAGTTCCGGGTGGACAAGCAGGCCAACCTGCACATGGTCGTGGGCAGGAGGTCGTTCACAGCGGAGCAGTTGAGGGAGAATGCACGTACCGCACTGGATGCAGTGCTGGAAGCGCGGCCGTCGGTGACCAAGGGACAGTACGTAAAGAGCGCATCTATCTCGACCACGATGGGGATAGGCGTAAGGCTCGACCTGGCGGGTTCTGGATCCTCTGTCGCGGCAGACGGTCAGCCAGGGGAGTGAGCCGCAGGGGCATGTTCCTGGGCAGGTTACGGAGAGAGGGATCATAAGGTGGCACGTCCTGAAAAGGGAGTGATGGTAGAGGTCCTCAAAGGCGAACTGGCGCAATCGCGGGGGGCTGTGTTGACCGAGTTGCGCGGGCTCAGCGTGTCGGATGCCATCGAGCTCAGGCGCGCGGTAAGGCAGGCCGGGGGACGCTACCGGGTCGTGAAAAACAGCCTCGCGTCACGAGCTATGGCGGGAGGGCCGTACGAGCCGCTGATAGAGATGATGAGCGGCATCACCGGGGTCGCGACATCGGAAGGAGACCCGGTGGAAGTGGTCAGGACGCTGGCTGGTTTCGCCCGCGGCCACGAGGCCCTGCATGTGGGCGGCGGTGTGCTGGACAGCGCCTTCTACTCCTCCGAGAGCATACATGAACTGGCCATGCTTCCTCCGCGGCAGGTGCTGCTGGGCATGCTGACGTGTTCCATCGCAAGCCCGCTGACGAAGTTGGTGGGCGTGTTGCAGGGTCCCATCAGGATGTTGGTGACCGTGCTCGGGAACATCGCGGAGAGTAGAGAGGACAAGGCATAGGGAGACGGTGTAAGTACCATTCGGTGTAGCAGGAGGTCGCGAGAGCTTTCGGGGAGGGAAGAAGATGTCAGCCGAAGAGAAGAATGCAGAAGAGAAGAAAGACGAAGACAAGAAGGAGGAGCCAAAGGAGGAGCCAAAGGTCGTCCCGAAGAAAGTGCAGGAAGCACTGAAGCTCGTAAACGGGATGAGCTCGGAAGAGAAGTCGGCCCTCGGGCTGGAGGTGGTGAAGTCCCTGAGCGTCATGGAGCTTTCTGAGTGGGTCAAGTCCATGGAGGAAGAGTTCGGCGTATCCGCCCAGCCGGTCATGGCGGCGGGCGCTTTCGGGGGCGCGCAGGGCGGCGCTCCGGCGGCGGAGGCCGAGGTGAAGGACTCTTTCGACGTGGTGTTGACTGCTTTCGGTGAAAAGAAGATCCAGGTCATCAAGGAGGTCCGCGCGGTGACCAGCCTGGGTCTGAAGGAAGCCAAGACGCTGGTGGAAGAGGCCCCGAAGGCGGTGAAAGAAGGGCTGCCTGAGAAAGAGGCCCAGGAGATCAAGGCAAGGCTCGAAGCTGTCGGGGCGACGGTTGAACTGAAGTAGTCGCTGGTTCATCTGCTACAGCTGGTCTGAGGCAACAGCATGGTCTCCGGGAAGCGGTGTAGGTGCGGGCGAGAAGCGTTTGTCGAGGGGGTATAGCGAGTATGAGCATCAATGCTCGGGTCGAGCGGCGTGAGTACCGCAAGATCAAGGACGTGCTCAGTCTGCCTAATCTTATAGAAATGCAGCTGAAGTCTTACCATGCACTGCTGCAGAGAGATGTGTCTCCAGCCAAGCGGAAACGGCAGGGGCTGCAGGCTGTCCTGGATGAGGTCTTTCCTGTTGAGAGCCATGACGGGATGACCACGCTCGAGATCGTCAATTACGACATCGCCCCTCCGAAGTATGACGTCGATGAGTGCCAGCGGCGCGGCATGACGTTCGCGGGCACTCTCAAGGTGCGCCTGAGGCTGATTGTCCGCGACAAGACGGAGACGGGCAAGGAAGTGGTCAGGGACGTGCGGGAGCAGGAAGTGTACCTGGGCGAGTTCCCGCTGATGACCGAGACGGGTACCTTCATCATAAACGGCGCGGAGCGGGTGATCGTCAGCCAGCTGCACCGCTCTCCGGGCGTCTATTTCGAAGAGAAGACTTTGCCTGGCGGGAAACACGTGACGACAGCGCGCATCATCCCCTACCGGGGCGCCTGGGTGGATTTCGAGCTGGACAGCAGTAACGTGATATCGGTGAGCATAGACCGGAAGCGCAAGCTGCCGGTCACATCCCTCCTGTACGCCCTCGGCTGCAACTCCGAGTCCGAGATTCTCAAGATTTTCCACGAGACAGAGATGGTGGATGCCGGCAGGGAGTTGGTGGACCGGATCCCGGTGGAGGATGTCAAGGACCCCTCGGATGGGTCCGTCATAGCGGAAGCGCGGCAGCCGGTGGCGGCAGCCGCAGTCGGGCGGATCCGGTCGGTCAAGATCCGGAAGGTGGAAGTCCTGGTGGGCATGCGGGATGATCTCTACCTCGTGAACACTCTCGATAAGGATTACGTCAGGTCCAGGGAAGAGGCGCTGCTGGAGATATACCGGCGGGTAAGGCCGGGCGACCCGGCGAGTATGCAGAACGCCGAGCCTGCTTTCGAGCGCATGTTCTTCAACCCGCGCACATATGACCTGGCCCAGGTGGGGCGCTACAAGCTTAACCGCAAGCTCAACCTGAGCACTCCCTCCACAAAGACTGTACTTACTCGCGATGACTTTATCCAGACGATCCGCTACCTGATCGGGCTGAGCAGGCGAGAGGGCGTTTTTGACAATATCGACCACCTGGGCAACCGGCGGGTCCGCACGGTCGGAGAGCTTGTCCAGAACCAGTTTCGTGTCGGGATGGCGCGCATGGAGCGCTCGATCAGGGAGCGGATGACCATACAGGACATGGACACCTGCATGCCGCACAACCTGGTCAACCCCAAGCTGGTGACTGCCGCCATCAGGGATTTCTTCGGCAGGAGCCAGCTTTCCCAGTTCATGGACCAGACCAATCCCCTGGCGGAACTGACGCACAAGAGACGGCTCAGCGCACTGGGGCCGGGCGGGCTCAGCCGGGAGCGCGCCGGGTTCGAGGTGCGCGACGTGCATTTCTCCCACTACGGCCGCATCTGTCCGATCGAGACGCCCGAGGGACCGAACATCGGACTCATCTCGTCGCTGAGCGCGTTTGCCAGGATCAGCTCGCTCGGGTTCCTGGAGACTCCGTACCGGACGGTGGCGAAGCACCGTGCGAGCGAGCAGATCGAGTGGCTGTCTGCGGATATGGAAGAGGAACATGTCATCGCGCAGGCTAATGCCAGGCTTGATTCCGGCTCGTACTTCACGGACCCGAAGGTGCTGTCGAGATTTCGCGAGGAGTTCTTGCGGGAGTCGCGCGACCGGGTCGAGTACATGGACGTATCGCCGCTGCAGTTGGTGAGCGTGTCCGCGAGCCTGATCCCGTTCTTGGAGCATGACGATGCCAACCGTGCCTTGATGGGGTGCAACATGCAGCGCCAGGCGGTTCCGCTGCTGGTATGCGAGCGGCCCATAGTGGCGACCGGCATGGAGGGGCGGGCGGCGCGCGACAGCGGTGTGCTGGTGCTCGCCCGGGACGGCGGGGTCGTGGAAAGCTCCTGTGCCGATGCAGTTACAGTGCGGCGCTCGGATGGGATGCGGGACCGCTACACACTGAAGAGATTCTCCCGGTCGAACCAGAGCACATGTCTCGACCAGCGTCCGGTGGTGCTGCCGGGAGAGCGTGTGACGCGGGGGCAGATGCTTGCCGACGGCCCGGCTACCCGGGATGGGGAGCTGGCCCTGGGGAGAAACGTCCTTGTAGCGTTCATGCCATGGGGCGGGCACAATTTCGAGGATGCGATCCTCATCAGCGAGAAGATGGTCAAGAACGATTCGTTTACGTCCATCCACATAGAAGAGTTCGAGCTGGAATCGCGCGATACGAAACTGGGCAAGGAAGAGGTGACGCGCGATATCCCGAACGTCGGCGAGGAGGCGCTGAAGGACCTGGATGACGGAGGCATCATCCGGATAGGCGCCGAGGTGAAGCCGGGAGACATACTCGTAGGAAAGGTGACGCCCAAGAGCGAGACGGAGCTCTCTCCCGAGGAGAAGCTCCTGCGTGCCATCTTCGGGGAGAAGGCCGCAGATGTCCGGGATGCGTCCCTGACCGCTCCGCCGGGGATCGGCGGAATAGTGGTCGATGTAAAGGTGTTCTCGCGCAAGGACAAGGAAGACAAGGCCCGGAAGGCGGAGCAGGCGGAAATAGACCGGATACGCTCGCAGTACGAGGTGCAGATGATGCGGCTGGGCGAGGCGAAGAACAAGAAGCTCTCGACCCTTCTGCTCGGAAAGCACCTGGCGGAAAGCTTTTTGGACGAGAAGACAGGGACGGTCGTGGCGGCAGGCGGGAAGAAGATATCTTCTTCACTGCTGGCCACGATGAGCAAGTTCGACCTGCAGCGCGTGCGTGTGAAGGAAGACGACGCGATCAGCAAGAAGGTGGACGAGTTGCTGGACTTCTACGAGCGCAAGCTCATGGAAGTGGCCCACGAGGAGGGCAAGGAGGTCGAGCACGTCCGACGCGGTGATGAGCTTCCTGCGGGTGTCAATAGACTCGTGAAGGTCTACGTCGCATCCAAGCGGAAGATATCGGTGGGCGACAAGGTTGCGGGGCGGCACGGCAACAAGGGCGTCGTGGCCAAGATACTGGCCGAAGAGGACATGCCCTTCATGCCTGACGGTACCCCCGTGGAGGTGGTCCTGAACCCGCTGGGAGTGCCGAGCAGGATGAACCTCGGCCAGATACTGGAGACTCACCTGGGATGGGCTGCCAGGGCGCTTGGCCTGGACATGATCACCCCTGTTTTCAACGGGGCCACGGAGATCGAGATCAAGGATGCGCTGAGGGAAGCCGGGCTGCCAGCGAGCGGTAAGTCGGTGCTTTTGGACGGCAGGACTGGAAAACGTTTCGACCAGGACGTAACGGTGGGCTACATCTATATGATGAAGCTGAGCCACCTGGTGGATGACAAAGTCCATGCCCGCTCGATTGGGCCGTACTCCCTGGTGACACAGCAGCCGCTCGGAGGCAAGGCGCAGTTTGGCGGTCAGAGGCTCGGAGAGATGGAGGTGTGGGCGCTCGAGGCATACGGGGCCGCGTACACCCTGCAGGAACTGCTGACCGTCAAGAGCGACGACGTCGAAGGCCGCGCGCGGATATACGAAGCGATAGTCAAGGGCGAGAACACTCTTCAGCCCGGGGTGCCTGAGTCGTTCAACGTGCTGATAAAGGAACTGCAGGCGCTCGGGCTGGATTTCCGCACGGAGAAGAGGAAGAAGGTCGGGGATGTCTTCTCCGGCCAGCTGGATGGTTCGCGGTTTGACGCGGTGAGCATAGGCATTGCCTCGCCTCAGGCGATCCGCAGCTGGTCCCGCGGCGAGGTGAAGAAGCCGGAGACCATCAACTACCGGACGTTCAAGCCGGAAAAGGACGGGCTCTTCTGCGAGAGGATCTTCGGTCCCACCCGTGACTGGGAGTGCAACTGCGGCAAGTTCAAGAGGATCAAGCACAAGGGGGTCGTCTGTGACCGCTGTGGGGTGGAAGTGACCCAGTCGAAGGTGCGGCGCGAGCGGATGGGACACATCAACCTTGCCACGCCGGTAACGCATATCTGGTTCTTCAAGGTGGTAAGCTCCCGGATAGGCGCTCTGCTGGAGATGGGGATGCGCGCGCTGGAAAGGGTCATCTACTACGAGCAGTACGTGGTGATCTCGCCCGGCGGGACCAAGCTGAAGAAGAAGCAGCTTCTCACTGAGGAGGAATACCTGGCTGCGCGCGAGGAATACGGCGAGAAGTTCACGGCGAAGATGGGGGCGGAGGCCGTTCGCATCCTGCTGAAGGAACTGGACCTCGAAGAGTTGTGTAAGGAGATCCGAGCGCAGATAAAGAAGGCGACATCGAAGCAGAAGATCCTCCGGCTGGGCAAGAGGCTGAGGGTGGTCGAGGCGTTCAGGCGGTCGGGGAACAAGCCCGAGTGGATGGTGATGGATGTCATCAGTGTGCTGCCTCCCGATCTGAGGCCACTGGTGCCCCTGGACGGGGGACGGTTTGCCACCTCCGACTTGAACGACCTTTACCGCAGGGTGATCAACAGGAACGCTCGCCTGAAGCACCTGCTGGAGCTGAACGCGCCGGACGTGATAATCAGGAACGAGAAGCGCATGCTGCAGGAGGCGGTAGACGCTCTCTTTGACAACGGGCGCCACGGCCGTGCGGTGATGGGACCGGGCAACCGTGCGCTGAAGTCCCTGAGCGACATGTTGAAGGGGAAACAGGGGCGGTTCAGGCAGAACCTGCTGGGCAAGCGCGTGGATTATTCGGGACGCTCGGTCATCGTAGTAGGACCGGACCTGAAGCTGCACCAGTGTGGACTGCCGAAGAAGATGGCCCTGGAGCTGTTCGAGCCGTTCATCATACGGAGGCTCAAGGAGAAGGGGTACGTACACACCATCAAGAGCGCTAAGAAGATGGTCGAGCGTGTGCGCCCGGAGGTCTGGGACATACTGGACGAGGTCATACGCGACCACCCTGTGCTCCTGAACCGGGCACCGACCCTGCACCGGCTCGGCATCCAGGCTTTCGAGCCTGTTCTCACCGAGGGCAAGGCGATACGTATCCACCCACTGGTGTGCTCGGCGTTCAACGCGGACTTTGACGGGGACCAGATGGCGGTGCACGTGCCGCTTTCGATGGAGGCGCAGCTGGAATCACACATTCTGATGCTTTCGACCAACAACGTGTTCTCACCGGCGAACGGCAAGCCGATAACTGTTCCAACACAGGACATAGTCCTGGGCTGCTGCTATCTTAACAGGGAAAAGGCGGGTGCCAGGGGGGAGGGTTCACTGTTCTGCGACCCCAACGAGGCGCTCCTCGCTCACGAGCTGGGCGGTCTGGACCTGCACGCGCGGATACGGGTCCGCATGAACGAGTCGGTCGTGACGACTACGGCCGGGCGGATAATCTTCAACAACGTGCTCCCGCCGGGGATGGCGTTTGTCAACCGGGAGATGGACAAGTCGCAACTGAGCAATGTCATCTTCCAGTGCTATCACAGTTACGGGCACGCGGAGACCGTGCGGCTGCTCGACTCGCTGAAGGACCTGGGGTTCGAGCGGGCGACGCTCGGAGGCATATCTATTGGCGTCGATGACATAAGGATACCTCCCGAGAAGGCGGAGCTCATCTCCAAGGCGCGTGCCGAGGAGTCCAAGATCTTCGAGCAGTACCAGGCGGGCATAATCACCGACGGCGAGCGCTACAACAAGATCATTGACATATGGACCCGGACCACGGACGAGCTTTCCGACGTCCTGTTCGAGGGGCTGAAGGAAGATGGCGTCGCGGAGAAGAGCGGCTTCCGGGGCTTCAATCCGATCTTCATGATGGCGGATTCGGGGGCGCGGGGTTCGAAGCTTCAGATCCGCCAGCTCGCGGGTATGCGGGGCCTCATGGCGAAGCCGTCGGGCGAGATAATAGAGTCGCCCATCACTGCCAGCTTCCGTGAGGGGCTGACGGTATTGGAGTATTTCATCTCCACTCACGGTGCCCGGAAGGGCCTTGCAGACACGGCTCTGAAGACGGCGGACTCGGGGTACCTGACGCGCAGGTTGGTGGACGTAGCGCAGGATGTCATCGTGTCCCTGGAAGACTGCGGGACCATCAACGGCCTGACGGCGTCCGGGATATACGAGGGCGAGGAGATCGTAATCACCCTGGGCGACCGGATCCTGGGCAGGACGGCGCTGGAGGATGTGAAGGTGCCCCTGCTGGGGAACGTGATCGTGAAGGCAGGCGAGGAGATCGACGATGAGAAGGCCTCGGTGATAGTGGCGGCGGGGATCGACTCGGTCAGGATACGGTCGGTCCTGTACTGCGAAGCGCCGCGCGGGGTCTGCTCCAAGTGCTACGGCAGGAACCTGGCGACAGGCAGGATGGTCGGGATGGGCGATCCGGTCGGAATAGTCGCTGCGCAGTCCATTGGCGAGCCGGGGACGCAGTTGACGATGCGCACGTTCCACATAGGTGGAACGGCCAGGCGTATCATCGAGCGCTCGAGGATCGCGGCAAGTGCGGAAGGCACGGTGCACTACGATAATGTCAGGTCTGTCAGGAACCGACAGAAAGACCTGGTGGTGCTGAACAGAAGCGGCATGATGGTCCTGCACGATGACAAGGGGGCTGAAATAGAGAAGCACCGGCTGCTCATTGGGTCGGTCGTGCGGGCGGAGGAAGACCAGCGTGTCGTCAAGGGCGATATATGCGTCGAGTGGGACCCCTACACCGTATCTATCCTGACGGAGATCGGCGGCCAGATCACGTACGAGGACATCATCGAAGGCGTGACGATGCGCAAGGAATATGACCGTGCGACGCGGCACACCAGGATGGTGGTCATCGATCACAAGGAGGACAAGCATCCCCAGATAGTCATCAGGGGCGCGAAGGGCGAGGCACTGGAGCTGTACTCGATACCGACAGGTGCACACCTCATGGTGCGCAACGGCGCGACTGTCGAGGCGGGCGACCTCATAGCGATGACGCCGCGCGAGATCACGGGCACCAAGGACATCACTGGCGGACTGCCCCGTGTTGCGGAGCTCTTCGAGGCGAGGCGCCCGCGCGATCCTGCGATCGTCACCGAGATCGACGGGATAGTGGAGCTGGGCGGGACCGTAAAGGGGATGAGGAACATCACGGTCAAGAGCGATTCGGGCATGGAGAAAAGCTACCTGATACCGCCCGGAAAGCATCTCAACGTACACGCGGGCGACAGGGTATCCGCCGGGCAGAAGCTGATCGAGGGCCCGAAGGTGCTGGACGACATCCTGAGGATCCAGGGCGAGCGGGCATTGCAGGAGTACCTCCTTAACGAGGTGCAGGAAGTCTACCGGCTGCAGGGTGTGGAGATCAACGACAAGCATATCGAGACCATCATCCGCCAGATGCTGAGAAAGGTGGAAGTGGAGTTGCCCGGCGATACGCGGTTCCTGCCTGGCGAACAGGTCGACAGGTTCGTCTTCAGAGACGAGAACGAGCGGGTCCGCGCTGAGGGCGAGCAGCCTGCCACGGCTGGGTCCGTGCTGCTGGGCATCACCAAGGCCTCGCTGACTATGGACAGCTTCATCGCGGCGGCATCCTTCCAGGAGACCACGCGTGTCCTTACGGACGCGGCGGCAAGCGGCCGGCGGGACGAATTGCGGGGGCTCAAGGAGAACGTGATAATGGGCCACCTGATCCCGGCAGGGACGGGGCTGGAGCGTTACAGGAAGATGGATATAGTCAAGGTTGCGGAAGACGCCAGCGAGGAGGCGGAACCGGCTCTCGTGTAAGAGGAGGGCGGCTCCCGTGCCTGTGTTAGGGAGGAGGAAGAAGTGCCCACGTTCAGTCAACTGGTGAAGCGAGGACGTAAGAAGAAGAGGGGGAGCGCAAGGACTGTTGCCTTACAGTGCTGCCCGCAGAGACGCGGTGTGTGCCTGCAGGTGAAGACCGATACGCCCAAGAAGCCCAATTCCGCTCTGCGAAAACTGGCGCGCGTCCGCCTGACTAACGGGTACGAGGTCACTGCTATCATCCCGGGAGAAGGCCACAATCTCCAGGAGCACTCGATAGTGCTTATAAGGGGAGGCAGGGTCAGGGACATGCCTGGCGTTAAGTTCCACGTCGTGAGGGGCACCCTGGACTCTGCAGGCGTGGAAAACAGGAGAAAGGCCCGCTCGCGCTATGGCGCGAAGAGGCCGTCATAGGGCAGGGAGCGCTTGGGAGAGAGTGCTCTCTCCCGCACGAAGTGAGGGTTTGAGATGCCTCGACGCAAGAATGTTGTAAAGCGAAAGGTAGTGCCTGACGCCAAGTACAAGGATGTGGTGGCGACGAAGCTCATTAACAGGATGATGTCGAAGGGCGAGAAGTCCATTGCGGAGCGCGTCTTCTACGGCGCAATGGAGATCATAGAGCAGAAGTCCGACGAACCGCCGATGCGCGTGGTCCGAAAGGCGCTCAGCAACGTCAAGCCCGTCGTGGAGGTGAAATCCCGGCGGGTAGGCGGGGCCACTTACCAGGTCCCGGTGGAAGTGCGGGCCGAGCGCAGGGACGCACTAGCCATGCGGTGGCTGGTGGGCTTCGCGAGGGAGCGCAGCGGCAAGAGCATGAGGGAGAAACTGGCCGCGGAGATACTCGACGCGGCCAAGGGTGAGGGCGCATCCGTCCGCAAGAAGGACGAGATGCACAAGATGGCGGAGGCAAACAAGGCCTTTGCACACTATCGGTGGTGAAAAGAAGTGCCAAGAGAGTTCCCCGTGGCGCGAGTGCGCAATATTGGCATTATGGCGCACATCGATGCCGGCAAGACTACGACAACGGAGAGAGTCCTGTACTACACAGGGAAGCTGCACCGTATGGGAGAGGTGCATGACGGCACCGCGACAATGGACTGGATGCCCCAGGAGAGAGAGCGAGGCGTCACCATCACGGCGGCAGCCACGACATGCCTGTGGCGGGACCACAAGATCAACATCATCGATACTCCCGGTCATGTTGACTTCACCGCTGAGGTCGAGCGGTCCATGCGCGTGCTCGACAGCTGCATACTCCTGCTTTGCGCGGTCGGAGGGGTCGAGCCGCAGACAGAGACAGTGTGCAGGCAGGCAGACAATTATGGTATCCCGAGGATGGCGTTCGTCAACAAGATGGACCGGCCGGGAGCAGACTTTGCAAGGGTGGCCGAGATGATGGAGCAGAGGCTCGGGTCGAAGCCGGTGGCACTGCAGATACCGATCGGTGCTGAGAACGACTTTCGAGGCGTGGTGGATCTGGTGCGGATGAGGGCTATGGTCTACGACGAAGGGGATCTGGGAGAGAAGTACCGGGTTGCAGACATTCCCGACGAGTTGCAGGAGGAGGCTAATGCCGCTCGCGATCAGCTGGTGGAGGCGATCAGCGAGTACGACGATGACCTCATGCACAAGTATGTCGAGGGGCAGGAGTTCAGCGTGAAGGACATCCAGCGGGGCATAAGACGGGGGACGATCGGCGGACGAATGGTCCCTGTGCTCTGCGGGGCTGCGCTGAAGAACAGGGCGATCCAGCCGCTGCTGGACGCCGTTGTGGATTATCTCCCGTCGCCGGAGGACGTGCCCGTGCTAAAGGGGCTGAACCCGGATAGCGGGAAGGAGGAGGAACGGGCTCCCCGCGACGATGCTCCGTTCACGGCCCTGGCTTTCAAGACGGTGGCCGACCCGTTCGTGGGAAGGCTGTCGTACCTGAGGATATACTCGGGCAAGGTGGCGATAGGCGACACGGTGTGCTGCTCGCGGAGCAAGAAGCGGGAGCGCGTGATGAAGATCCTTGAGATGCATGCGAACAAGCGCGAGGAGCGCAAGGAGTGTTTTGCAGGAGACATCGCCGCCGTCGCTGGCCTGAAGCTCGTGGAGACCGGGGACACGGTGACATCTCCGCGGCACCCGCTGGTGCTGGAAGCGATTAATTTTCCGGAGCCGGTCCTGTCGCAGGCGATAGAGCCGAAGACGCGGGCGGACGAGGAGAAGATGCAGGAGATACTCAGGCGGCTTTCAGAGGAAGACCCGACCTTCAAGGTGAAGATGAACGAGGATACTGGACAGACCATCATATCCGGGATGGGCGAGTTCCATCTCGACGTGATCGTCGAGCGGATGATGAGGGCGGACAATCTGGCGGTCCATGTCGGCACGCCGCAGGTCGCGTACCGCGAGACGATACAGAACATCGTTGAGAGCGAGGGCAAGTTCATCAGGCAGTCGGGCGGCCGGGGACAGTACGGGCACGTACGGCTGAAGCTGGAGCCGGCAGAGCGCGGCGCGGGCAACCAGTTCGTCTCCAAGCTGAAGGGTGGTGTCATCCCGAGGCAGTTTATCCCGGCAGTCAAGCAGGGGGTTTAGGATGCGCTTGAGAGCGGGACGGTCGCGGGGTACCCGATCGTCGATATGATCGTGACGCTCGTCGATGGCTCGACCCACGAGGTGGATTCGAGCGACATCGCCTACAGGATGGCCGGTTCGATCGCAGTGCACGATGGGCTTGTAAGAGGAAACCCCATGCTCCTGGAGCCGGTCATGGCGGTAGAAGTGATAATGCCGAGTGAGCACATGGGCGAGGTGATAGGCAGCCTGGGTGCCCGGCGCGGCCGGGTGGATTCCACGGAGGTCCGGGGGATCATGCGTGCCGTGCGGGGGCATGTGCCGCTTGCGGAGATGTTCGGCTATGCTACTGACCTCCGGTCTGCGACGCAGGGACGGGGGACGTTCGTGATGGAGCTCAGCCACTACGAGCAGGTGCCTTTGTCTGTGGCTACAGAGTTGAAGGTGAAACAATAGATCAACGAGTTGCATAAGACCTCTGGTAGAGGGGGGAGGAACAAGAGATGGCGAAGGCGAAGTTTGAGCGAACGAAGCCGCACGTAAACGTGGGTACGATAGGGCACGTAGACCACGGGAAGACGACGTTGACGGCTGC
>SDBT01012540.1_pt1 | contig 13617 bp, 14 predicted proteins | sample 2277101 | NCBI WGS metagenome assembly SDBT01 (sample SAMN10404973, study PRJNA504765) | marine sediment metagenome | isolation source: marine sediment core GS10_PC15, 103 cmbsf | place: Arctic Ocean: Southern Knipovich Ridge | collected 2010
GGGCTGTTAACTTCCCAAGGGGACTACGGTCTATCACGCCCCGAAGATTAAAAGATAAATTAAACCAAGAAAACATACAACTAAACATACAAGGGGACATCACGAAGTGAATGGGGTGGGTAGCAGCGGGCTAAGCATCCTCCCCCCCGCCAACGGCGGGGCTGCTGCTGAAGTAAGTAGGGACTTGGGGCTTGAGACTAGAGGCTAGAACCTGGCTTACTTGAAGCCGCGCAGAACGTCATCCAATGGGGCCCACATGACCACGGCGTTTTGGGCACAGGCCATCGTGAACTCCGGGGATAATTGGACCGCATCGGGTACATCGGCGCGGTCGATGGGGCGGAACCCGAAGCGGGCGAAGAAATCGCGGGCCGTTTCGGTGAGCAGGTAAACCTGGGTGATGCCGCGGGCTCGCGCCAGGGCCAGGACCTGATCGGTCATGCGGCGGCCCAGGCCGGTGCCCTGGAGCTGTGGCGCCACTGCCACCGATCGCAACAAGGCCATCCGGCCGTAAAGCTCCAATCCGGCGCTGGCCACCAGTTTACCGTGCCGGCGGGCCACCAGGGTAGTGTCCAGGTGCCCCTCCAAGCCGTCCAGCTCCAGGCCACTGCGCCCCAATAACTCCCCGATCGCCGGTAGGTCGCCGGCCACGGCCGGTTCGATGCTCAGGTCGGGGTCAGTCATGTCCGGTTGTGACTTGAATATGCAGACCTAACGTGCATTGGTCGGGATTGGTTATAGCCTGGTTTCCGGCATTCTCAATGAGTAACAAATGTATGCCTGCGAGAGACCGGTGTCAAATATAATCCCGCAGAGACCGAAAGTCTCCCAACCGCTGTTCCCGCCTGGGCCTTGATTCCGGGCGCAGGACTCTTTTCATTCATGGTGTAGGGTGAACTCCTATGGCATTTTCAGGCCTTTCCCTATAGCACGCGTTGGTATCGGGGGTCTAACCTCAGTCACAGAGAACGACGCTACTGATGATCCGGCCGTGGCAAGGGGGAAAAGCGGGAACCTTTACCTGGCCGGGGCGTCCAATGAACCTCGTACAGCCGATTTGGGGCGGCTGAAGCCGGTATTCTATCAGGAGGATATGATGAACGGAGTCTCCAGGCATACCACCACAGAGTTGTCGGAAAGCAAAGCCACCTGGGCGGTGCTGTTTCTAGGCGTCTATACATTCTTACTGCTGCTCTTTACCAACTCCCTGTTGTACCAGATTTAATCTCCCGCCCATTTGATTTACCCACCCGGCAGCAGCGGGGCCTATCCTTGGACACTTCCGCTGATTAACTTGATCTATGAACACAATCTCAGTCGCCACCCGGCAACGGGTGGAATTCGTGGAGGTGACCCCTCAAATACGGCAATGGTTGCGGGGGCAGGATTTCACCAGTGGGGTGCTGTCCCTGTTCGTGCCACACACCACTGCGGGAATCACCATCAACGAGCACGCCGATCCGGACGTGGTCGCCGACCTGACCAGGGAGCTCAATAAGGTCATCCCGTTCGATGACCACTACCGCCACCGGGAAGGTAACTCGGCGGCACACATCAAGTCCAGCCTGGTGGGGTGCTCGATCCAGGTTTTGGTGGAACACGGGGACCTGGTGCTGGGCACCTGGCAAGGGATTTTCTTCGCCGAGTTCGATGGACCGCGCCAACGGAAACTACACTTGCAGCTCACTCCGGCCTGAGGTGCCGCGAATACCGGCGGAATAAGGTTGCCGCTCAGACTTGCCGGCGCACGAATTGTATTTTCCGGCGCAGCAGTTCCTGGGTATAGACGGCGGCTATTTCGGCGGTAAAGCACACGAACCGGATCTCCTCCAAGGGCGGATTCTGTTTCAGGAAGGCCTGGATCGTCGCGACCGCGATAGGTGTGGCGCGGCCTAACGGGAAACCATGCAGCCCGACAGCTAAGGCCGGGAAAGCGATGGACTTGATCTCGTGCTCCAACGCTAATTTCAAAGAGGCGGTATAGCAGGATTCCAGCAGTTCCGTCTCGCGGTTATACCCGCCACGCCAGATAGGGCCTACGGTATGGATGATATACCGGGCTTCAAGCTTATAGCCCTTGGTGATCTTGGCCTCGCCGGTCATGCAGCCCCCCAGGGTGCGGCATTCCGCCAACAGGTCAGGCCCCGCGGCCTTATGGATAGCGCCGTCCACACCCCCACCGCCCAACAAGGTTATGTTGGCGGCATTGACGATCGCGTCCACTTCCTCGTGGACAATATCACCCTGAATCAGTGTTATCTTCGTAGCCATCGGTCGTTCGATGCTCCTTCGATGCTGCTGAGCTGACCACTATCACCCGCAGACAGGCGATTACCGATTATACGATACCCTCACGGGTTTGTTCAGGCCTGCAATATTAAGAATGAATCAGGTGTAAGTCCATGCGCCAGGACACATGCACCGGGCGCAATGGCTAGCCGGGTACGATCATGTTCAAGGCGAACCAATTCTGCGGGTCAGTCCAGGAGCGCTCCACGGCCAACCCCGCCTCAGCGCACAGATTCGCCAGGCCGGCGGGGGTATATTTGTGGCTGCTTTCGGTATGGATGGTTTCCCCGGCCAGGAAAGATATTTGCAGATTAATTGCCGGTAAGCGCACCGCCTGCAGGCCGTCACTGGCCAGGTGCATTTCCACTGCCAGGGCTTCCTGGTTCCAACGCACTTGGTGCCGGAAGCATTCCGGCCGGAAATCGGCCCCCAGTTCGCGGTTGAGGCGCACCAGCAGATTGCGGTTGAAGGCGGCGGTCACGCCGGCGGCGTCATCATAAGCCGGTAGCAGTACCGATAGGGGCTTCACCAGGTCTACTCCCAGCAGGAGCAGATCATCGCCGGCCATGGCCCGGCGCACGGCAGCCAGAAACTGGACTACTTCCCGAGGTGCAAAATTGCCCAGGTTCGACCCCAGGAACAGGAATACCTTTTGCCTCTCGCGGTGACGGCTGATTTCCTCCAAACCGCGGCCATAGTCGCTTACGATGGCCTTGATCATCAGATCGGGGTATTCGCTCACCAGGGCCCTGGCGGAGGCGTTTACCATGGTGTGAGAGATATCCACCGGGCGATAGGTAGGACGGCGCCCGTTGGCGAACAAGGTATCCAGCACAGTGCGGGTCTTGGTGGAGCTGCCGCTGCCCAATTCCACCAGGTCCAGGTCCCGGCTGATATGGGCAACCAGTTCGGGAGCGCAACGCTCCAGCAGGTTATGCTCGGTGCGCGTCAGGTAATATTCCGGTAGCCGGCAGATCTCCTCGAACAGGTCCGAGCCGCGCTGGTCGTACAGCAGGAAAGGCGGCAGTCGCTTTGGGTGAGCCGCCAGCCCCGCTCGCACGGCAGTCTGCACCGACTGCAAAATGTGCAGTGGTGGCAGGGCCTCTATGGTGCAGCGGCCATCGGTGCTGAGAGTTTGCAGGTTAGTCATAAATTGCCGTGGTGATTGGGAATAAAGCTAAGGAGGGTAGAAGTGCCGGGGAAAGTGTATTTCGTAGGGGTTCGGGGCTAGAGGCTAGAGGCTAGATAAAGGCTCCGGCGTAGGCCGGAGAACTCACCCCGGTCGTTTCACGACTCCCCCTTGTATCTTCCCTTGGCATTTTAGATGTCTTAATCTTAGGGGCGTGATAGACCGTACTCCCCCTTGTATCTTCCCTTGGCATTTTAGATGTCTTAATCTTAGGGGCGTGATAGACCGTACTCCCCCTGGGATATTCGAAGCCCGTAAGAGAGCTTGGGTCGTCACGCCCGATTCCTTATCAACCCGAACAGTTGCGAGGGCCATCCCGACTTCTGGAGAAAAGCCCGTATTTGCAAGGATGGGAGGTAAAGGCTCATGAATCAGTCCCCAGGTCCCTTTGTGGGCATCGATGTATCCAAAGACCACCTGGATGTGGCGGTGCTGCCTTCTGGAGAAGGTTGGTCCGCCGGCACCCAGGATGAGGACATCCAATCCCTGGTGAAACGGATCCGGTCATTAAAGCCTGACCTGATTGTTCTGGAGGCCATCGCCCAGCTGGAAATACCCCTGGTAGGAGCACTGGCCGCCAGGGGTTTGCCCGTGGCCGTGGTCAATCCCCGCCAAGTGCGGGAGTTTGCCCGGGCCAGCGGCATATTGGCCAAGACCGACCAGATTGATGCCCGGGTTCTGGCCCGCTTCGGAGAAGCGGTGCGACCAGAAGTGCGTCCCCTTAAAGACCAACAGACCCAGGCACTGACGGCTCTGGTGACCCGCCGCCGTCAACTGGTGACCATGCTGGTGGCCGAAAAGAACCGGCTCGCCGCAGCCCCCAAACCGGTCCAGAAGGACATCAAGGCCCATATCGCCTGGCTGGAAAAGCGGCTGGCGGACATCGATAACCAGCTCCATGAAGCAATCAGGGAAAGCCCCGTCTGGCGGGCCAATGAGGTCCTGTTGCGCAGTGTGCCCGGCGTGGGACCGGTGCTTTCAGTCACGCTGTTGAGCCAACTGCCGGAACTGGGCCGCTTGAACCGGCGCCAGATCACTGCCCTGGTGGGGGTGGCCCCGTTTAACCGGGACAGCGGCCTGTTTCCGAGGCCGACGAAGCGTATGGGGCGGACGCAGCCATCTGCGCGCGGCATTGTATATGGCCACCCTCTCAGCCACCCGGTCTAATCCTGTGATCCGTTCGTTTTACCATCGGCTGTGTGACGCGGGTAAACCTTCGAAAGTGGCCCTGACAGCGTGCATGAGGAAACTGCTGATCATCCTAAATGCAATCTTGAAATCTCGAACGCCCTGGCAAGCCCAATATGCCCAATAATGACTTGACAATCAACACAGTTGCTCTCTTGAAAGAGAGGGGGTCGGAGCGAACTCACCCCTGCCGTTTCACGACTTCCCCTCTCTTAAAATAGAGGGGATCGGCGAGGCAGAGGCAACGATTTGTTGTATTCCGGCAAGCACTCCTTCGAGGTTCGATTCCACTTCATTTGCGGTACACCGGAAGAATCTTATGCCATAATCTTCGATCATTTTCTGCCTGAACTTATCCCGGTCTTTGACATCCACATTTAGATGTATGCCGCCATCGATCTCAATCACCAACCGGTTTTCGTGGCAGTAGAAATCCACAATGCTGTGACCAATAGGGTTCTGCCTCAGAAACTTTAGGCCACTCAGCTGGCGGTTGCGCAGTGCCTGCCAGAGCAGTTTTTCAGACTTGGTTTGCCGTTTGCGCAGCCTACGGGCGGTTGATTTTAATGGCTCGGTAATGCTGCTTGAACTCACCGGCGGGCTTGTTGGGATCGTAATCGATTGCCACAACCACAATTTACCAAACAATCCGTAACTCTTTCCCCTCTATTTTAAGAGAGGGGCCTCGCGGAGCGAGCGGGGTGAGTTCGCTAGGTGCACCCCGCCGTAGGCGGGGTGCAGTCCACTGCTCTATTTATCCGTAGGGTCTGCCCGAGGACCGACGAGAAACAGGAAATGATGACAAGATCGTCTGCTGGCGTCCAAGCAGACAAAAATTCAGTTATCAGTCGCATCTCTGATTTCTAACCGAAAAGATTTCTCGTCACTGCCCACTTTGGGTGGCGGTCGTTGTAAAAGATTGAGTAATTCAGTACAGAAAGTAAATTGGTGAGAATCTCCACCTAAATTAGAATAACGAAAAAATTTATTATCTGGTAACCCACCATTAGTTTTAACAATAACAATTGATAACCATGATAATGATATGAAAATATAATACTTTGATGCCATACTTTTAAAATATGTGCTGAGTCGGTTATGATCCCACCGGTCATCCCATTGATCAGGAGTTATTTCAAGACTATTCGTGTCTAAAAAGCACTTGTATGTACCTGAAATTGATGATGAAACAACGGGAACATTGTCTCTGATAATTAAGGTAATTTTATTAAAATTAGCGGCTGTGGGAAGGCTATTAGTATCCGCAAGACTGATATTTTGTGCTCGTATTGTGGCGAAACTTGAGGGATGTAAAATGTATGTAATATCATCTTGCCATTTTAATCTATTACTACTCAAATGGATACCAAAAAACGCACCACCCGCATAATACTGCATCAAATTATTATGAATAACGAATGTCTGAGAAATACCAAGAGATATGGCCAAATAGTCATCTAGAGGCAATCTATATTCTTGCATGTATTTTTGTAGCGTTAAAATCATATCAGAATGGATACTGCCAGTAAGAGAGCCTATTGAGAAAAATTCGCAATCTATAATGGGATCATCCGGAGTTTCCGATTTCCAAACGATCATTTCTGGGTTTGTGCTGGATGAATTGTCTAGAATTATTAACTCGAGCGAAATATCACCTTGAATTGATATCTCTCGGTAAATTTCTGTTATGAGTTTTGGGATTGGTGCCAGACCAATTTTGCCCTTGAGCAGTTTGATAAATCGTCGTGCATCATCAACAACTCCTGAATATGCAATTGCTATATTATCTGATAGGCGAAAAATTTTAGCGCCTGTCTCCTCAACTGTATGACCGTCGTCTTGCTTATGCTGAGATTCGCCAAAACTCGATACTGGGTTGCCAGGCTGCCTCGGGTGAGTGATAGCAGTATCAGCGATGCAGAACAATTCATTCTGGTATTTCCATGCCACTACGAAAGTCACTAATTGCAAGTCCCTGTTTTCAAATCTTACTCATATGTCATACAAAGGTGGAATCTACGAAATGAAACGAGGTATCGCATTATGTTGGTTCATTAGCATTTATAGTCACAATGAATCGCTTCGCACCATTTTGATTTTTATGTGCTTAAGGTAAAAAGATATCAGGAGTAGAGCAAAGCTTTAATGTAAAACTCGGATTACTTTAATAATCCCTATCCGTCGTTGAGCAGCCGGTAAGGAAACGGCGGCAGGCAGTTCAGGGCGGTCCGGGAGGCCGCCTGATCCGACCTAAGCGCTCTTCCTCACATGCACCACCTTCTCCACGGTGGCGTGGACGACGCCGGCCTTATCCACCAATTCGACGGTGTAGGTGCGGTCGATCTTGGGCTCGGTCTTAAGCAGGTCCTTGATGGTCCGGAGCTCGCGGTCGTCGATGGTGAAGGTGGCGTACAGGTCGCCCCGGGCGGGCTTCTTGAAGCGGATGTGGGCGGACTTGTCCCACACGATATAGCCCTTCCCCAGCCGCCGGATAAGGATCATCATGTAGATCGGGTCCACGGCGCCGTAAATGCTGCCGCCGAAGGTGGAGCCCATGATATTGCGGGTGCGCCATTTGAAGGGCACCTTCACCCGCACCTCCGACAAGTCGGCGGCGATGTAGATCACGCGGGCGCCGGTAGGCCGGAAAGCGGTTGAAGATGATGCGGTGCAGGCGGGTGGTGAAGGACTCGGGCATTATTGCTTCTGCCAAGCAGCCCGGCACGCTATCCATGTTATCGGTTTCAAGAGATCGGGGTGGAAGAACCGGGTTGGGGAACCCCGGCGGCTATAAATTGTACCTGATCCTAAAATTTATACCAGAGAAATACCTGAACAACGTTATTCTTGGGACCGATAGTCGGGTCATTGACACGATATAAACCCAGGGTGTAACGGACGGAAAGACTGATTCGTCCCAGGCTATACTCCGTACCGATGATTAGGCCGGCGTCGAATCCAGAGAGTTCACCTTCCTCACTTTCAGCGTCTATATCACCCTCTTCCAGATCATCTTCCCGCTCCTCATCCAAATCATCTTCCCATTGCTCTCCAACCTCATTCTCGAACTCCCCTTCGTTCTCCCCTTCGAATCCCTCCTGATGTTCATCATCGAGTCCGTCACTGGATTTCCACAAGGGATCGGTTTGGCCACCGATAATGGTTCCAAGGGTAGGCCCGGCGAAGAGGTCAAGTCTCTTGCTGGGGGAAAAAACCATCAAGGGATTAAGGTTTAGGTAATCAGGAAAAGCTGAGGCGTTTACCGATAGAGCCTGGTTGAACATCTCCTTTTCCAGTGAGCGGTGGTACCCCCGCTGACTTAAGATGATCTCAGGCTGAAAGGCTAACTTTGGATTGATCTGATAAGTCAGGTACCCATTCAGGGAAGGGCCTACTCCAACCTTCAACTTGGCAGCAGTACCGATGCCGGTTTCATTGGTCACGCTCACTAGATCGAAACCGATTTTTATCCCTTTCCCCTGCCAGCCACGTGTGAGCGCGTTTTCTTCTGAAACGTTCTGGGCCAGGGTGGTACCCAGCATGAAGCAGACTCCGATCAGAACGGCCGATATATTTTGGATTTTATTCATTGCTGTTGCCTCAGGGTGCGCTTATTGTTTTGGAATACTTTTAATGTAATGTTACCCAATGCTGTATCAAAGTCTTTTTTAGCTGCTAGCCCCGGGACCTCCTGACGGTCAGCGACTCCTCGGTGGGACTCAGGGCTGGCTGGGTGCGCCGGTAGGCCGGAAAGCGGTTGAAGATGGTGCGGTGCAGGCGGGTGGTGAAGGACTCGGGCACGATCTCGCCTACCGGATTGCGCGGGCCGTCACGCGGACTTATAGTCGTCGATGGCGTTCCGGGTCCAATGGAGCGCTTCGAAGTAGGCGGCGGTGACATCCAGACCCTGGAGCTTGAGAGTGTCCGCGTGTTTCTCGATCGCGGCCCAATCCCCGATTTCCATGGCCGCCGCCAGGTCCAGGCCGGTCTTGATCCGGCCTTCGTCACCATGAAGGGCGGCCCGGATGCTACGTTCCAGGGGGATGGCGCCCAGCAGTTCGGGGAGCGGCCGGTGAAAGAAGCAGGCGATCAGGGAATATAGCCCGGCGACGAAGAGGTTATCCGCCAGGTCGCCATCCTTCAACTTGTTGCCCACCCCGAACAGGAAGCGGCCCCGCGCCAGGCACAGCAGCAACTGCTCCGACATGGTGCGCTCGCCCAGGCCCACCACCGCGGATACCGTAGCCCAGCGGCGCAGGCGCATTACGCCCAGCATGGTCATGGCCTGGCTCGCCGAGTCTACCTTTTGCTCCAGCCCGAACTGGGCCGAATTCACATGCTCCAGGAGCAGGTCGTTCAACTTCTTCACCTTGCTGATGATCCCTGCCACTTTATCGTAGTCGATGTCCATGCGGTTGACTTCCAACAGCAGTTCCAGGAAGGTGGTCTGAGCCGGCGGCAGCTGGTCCTTCTCGATCAGCTTCGGATCATGGAAGAATGAGCCGTGGAACAGGTCATATTCCTGCTTTCGTGCTTCCTCGAACCTGGCCTGGGAAGGCAGCTCATAGGCCATTACCTTGATCCCTTTCGGGTGGCAGAACTTGGGCGTGATGCGGCAACGTTGCTCGTCGCGCTGCCCGCATGTGACCACCACATAATGTGCATAATCCAGCAAAAGCTCATAACCGTCGTCGACGGCATAGTCGCCAAACGCCAGCTTGAACCCGGCATGCTTCAGATCGCCCAGGGCTTCTGTAATAGTGTCGGTCACCTCGAAGGGCTGTGACAGAAACAGGGTCACGTTCTGACGCGAGAGGGTCCGGATCGGGGCCCCGGGGAGCAACGCCGGGTCAACCTGTACAAAGATCGGACGCTTACGGAGCTTTTCATCACCTACGAAGCCGAACATATAATGCAGCACTTCGACGGGCAGTTTTTGCTGCTCCTCCTCGGAAACCAGGTACTTCTCGGCCCCGGCACTGAAAGCCAGCTCATAAGCCTGTAACCGCCCGTCAGGGAGAAAGATAGGACGTCGAGAAACCAAATTTTCCATTATATCCTCCGATCGCAACACAAATTCCATCCAATCGCAACAAGGTTAATTTAAGCACTATTTGAGCAATTTGTATTCCCAACTGTAGTTGATTATTCTTAGACTGGGGATAACGCCGGTTCGGCCCCGCTTCAGATGGCTGGAGCAGCTAGCGGCCGGAAGTTATGATCAGTCCGGGGCCTGCCGGGATGCCACCTATGATGATCCAACAATATCTAAAGCGAGTCGTAAAGGGGTGAAATTATGCTTGGGCAAAGTCGCAGTTCAGCCACCGACATTGTAACAACTACTTAAACTACATAAAGGGGTCGACCCTTAGTAGCTCTATTAAGACTTTACCCTAAACTTATAGTTGGCAACGAAACGCCGGGATTCCAGATGACCCGTCTGCCGGATTCCACACCCTGGTCAGAACTTGAAATAAAAGGCCAGAAACGGTTGTTGGTAATGTATTCCCAGCCAGAAGCGATCATTCCCGAAGAGGCGGTTAGTCATGAAGCCGAAGTCGAAGAAAATGGGAGCGGCCACCTCTTCATCATTAAGATGTTTGTACCATGGTACATAATAGGGATCATAAAAAACCTCGGCCATCATTTTGACGTCCCGGCGTAAGTCCCGGTCCCAACCGATATACAGCCTTGGCATGGGGTCGTGGTCGGGGTAAAATATCACAGTCCCACCAATAGTATAGTTAGTGCGCCCCTGGTTGCCCTGGTTCAGGCGGGAGACGCTGAAGGCCCCGAACAGTTCCATCCACAAATTACTATAGTCGAAAAGGCCGCCCCGGTCGCCCCCCTCATCCACCTTTGATCCCACCTGGGTCCAACCCGCCTCCCATATAATACTGTCGACTAAGGTCTCGGTTACCGGATCCCAGCCAACTTCCTCAAACCAGGCGCTATCGCTATATTCGTACTTTCCCGGCAAACCCGTGGTATGAAAATGACCACCAATAGATAGGGCGGTCTGAGATTCGAGGCCCCCACTTTCATAGATGGTGACCTTGGGGCGGACATTGAGATCGCCCCAGAAAAAATTGACCCAGCGGGAGGATACCTGTACCCTATTTGTCAAGCCCACAGCCCATGAAAGAGCGCTGATGTAAAACTCCCCCTTGTGCAGGGGAAAGCCGGTAGGATCGAACCAGATATCCATCAGGCGCTCTTCGCTGAAAAACCAGCGCTCGCCGGCCAGCTCCTCCCGCCTGGCCGCTGGCTCCCCTGGCACTACGAAATCTAACTTTTCGATCTGATCCGCCTCAATGAACAGCTCTCCGAATGCGGTGCGCACCCGCAAACCCGCATCCGATAGCTCCAGCAATTCACCCTGGAGGCGGTCGCCGCTCTTCAGGTCGACAATCACAATTTCCGGTTGCAGGTCGCTTTTGAGTATGGTCAACACCCCCAGGCTTGTGAGCACTTTATAGGACGTGTCGGTCTCGGCAACGATGGAGCCGCTGACGCGGTCGCCGCTTTTGAGGGAAAATGTACGCGTATCCTGGGCGGTCAAGATATTGGTTGCTGCAATGGATATTATAAAGAATATCAGCGGACGCATAGGGTTTCTCCCGTTGGTCGGTGATATGTTAGTTCGCAGCAAAGGAATATGCAACCCAATTCGGGGTTCCGCTCCGAGATTCCAGGAATAGTCGTATTGGATCTGGCCCCTAAAAGATGGCCTAAATCTTAAGTCGGGATTCATTGCTCCAACCTTTTCTGATCCAATTTACACAGGCTGGTTGTCAGCTTAAGTCAGACGGCCACTGAACTTGTGTGCCCCCCCGGGATTAAATTAACCAAGGCCCAGCTTTGGTAATACTTGATCCAATGAGCGAAATCATTACGAAGGGATCATCACCGCGCATAGTTCGTCTCACCTGGGTCCGCGTCGAGGTGGAGGGTGGCCGGACCTTCAAGGACGCCATCCTCTATCCCGGCGGCTGCCAGGAGTGGGAATGGCGGGTACGGGTACCAATCATTCCCCGGGAATCCAACGGGCCGACGTTGAGATGCTACTGGCTGAAGGTGTTGCTACGGTGGTGCTTTCGCTGGGCATGAACGGCCGGCTCCTGGTGGCCCCGGCAACGCGATGGCCGGTGGTCGGGAAGGAACGGCAGCGCCCCCTCAGGTCAGCGCCTCGTGGACGGCGGTGGCGATCTTGATGTCCTGTACCGCCACACCGGTCAGGTCGGCCACGGTAATCTGGCTAGCGGTGGTCCGGCCGGGGACCTGCCCGGAGATAATGGCGCCCAGTTCCAGCAATCGTTCCCGGGTGATCGCCCCTGCCGCCAGCGCCCGGTGAATTTCACCCCGCTCCAGGCATTGGGAGATACTATCGGCCACCACCAGGTCCGCTCGCCCCAATATGGCCGCCTCCAACTCCTGCTTCTGGGCAGTGTCCGAGCCCACCGCGGTGATATGGGTCCCTGGCTGAAGGTCAGCGGCATTGAGCAGGGGCGCTTCGGCCGGGGTGGTGGTAACCACCAGGTTGCAGGTGCGCAAAATTTCCGCCGCGTCCAGCGTGGTCTCGATGCGGAATTCCCTGAGGCCCGGATCCTCCCGGTAACGGGTCAGTTGCGGTTCACCCCGGCCCCAGGCCAGAACCTGGCGGCAGGCGGTGATGGGCCGCAGGTGTTGCAGCTGCAGGCGGGCCTGAACCCCGGTGCCCACCATGCCGATGCGTTCCACCTTTCCCGGAGCCAAATGCCGGGCCGCTACTGCTCCGGCCACGGCCGTACGCACATCGGTCAGGCGGCCTTCGTCGAGCAAAATGCTAACCGGCATACCGGTCAACTGGTCGTACAACAGCATCAGGCCGTTGCCCGATGGCAGTCCCAGGTGCGGGTTACGGTAGAAACCCGAGGCGATCTTGATGACGTAATATTGTTCGTCCAGGAGGTAGCCGTACTTGATGTGCACTTCGCCCTTTTCCAGCAGTAGCTCCCCCACCGGTGGCACCACGGCCCGACCGGCCGAATAGGCCGCGAATCCCGCTTCCATAGCCGGCAACAAATCCAGGTCCGGCAACACTTTTTCAATCTGATCGCGGGTGAAAACTTTCAAGGCACTACCTTGTGATTGAGGGGTTCACTTGGGTACACCGGCTTATCATTTCAAGACTGATTTCAGGCTCTCAAGGCCGATGTTGGCGCCGCAAATCACAATCACTACGTTCCCTTCCGTGAATTGCGCCTGCAATTTTCGGTAGGCCGCGATGGCTACCGCCGCCGCCCCTTCAATCAGCAGATGCCGGGCAGCCAGGTATTCCCGCAGTGCGACCCTGATCTCCTCCTCGGTAACGGTGACGTAGTCGTCCACCAGGGTGCTGCACAGTTCGAACGTGATGGCCCCGGCTTCGATACCGCCGGCGGTCCCGTCGGACAGGGTGGGCTTCGACGGCAGGTCCAGGATCCGGCCGGCCCGCACCGACTCGATCATCACCATGGAGTTTTCCGGTGAGCAACCGATTATCCGCACCCGGGGGTGTACCGACTTCAGGTAGCCGGCGATCCCCGAGATCAGCCCACCACCACCCAGCGAGACCAGCACGGCCTCGATCCGTTCCAGTTGGCGAGCCAGCTCCACGCCGGTGGTCCCCTGGCCCCCGATCACCTGGGGATCGTTATAGGGGGAGATGTAGGTCATCCCCTGCTCACCGGCGTAACCCCGGGCGTGAACTTCGGTCTCGGCGCAATCGCTGCCGTGGTAGCGGACCTCGGCCCCCAGCCGTTCGATGGCCTGCACTTTGGAGGGGTCGGCGTTTTCTGGCACGAAGATCAGGCCCGGTGCGTGCAACCGGGTCAGGCACCAGGCCACCGCCGCACCGTGGTTGCCGGTCGAGGCGGCCACCACCCCCCGCTCCCGTTGCTCCGGCGACAGCGCCAGCAGCTTGTTCAGCG
>SDBT01012541.1_pt1 | contig 13616 bp, 8 predicted proteins | sample 2277101 | NCBI WGS metagenome assembly SDBT01 (sample SAMN10404973, study PRJNA504765) | marine sediment metagenome | isolation source: marine sediment core GS10_PC15, 103 cmbsf | place: Arctic Ocean: Southern Knipovich Ridge | collected 2010
GGGCTATTCCACAGATATGCCTGTAAACACTCAGTTCCTGGGGACTTCTGGTTTCAAGCCAGCCAATACAAAGGTTTTCTGCTGAAACAAATTTGGAAGAATATTCAGACCCAAGAGCTTTTTCCAGTTTCCCTTTCAGGCTTGCTGTCAATCCATCTCCAAAAGCCCAGGTAGAAGAAACATTAATCCCGATTTTTTTCGGGTTTCGCTCCTTAATGACCGTTGCCAGACTTTCAAACTGCTTTTTCTTTTTATCGATCCATGTTTCTTTATACCAATCACCAATGCCGTAATAACCTCCTGACAATCTTTCTACTCCAATTTTTTCACCGCGATCATAAAAAATAAGAATTGATGTTCTTCGGGCAGACATAGTCGGCTCAGGAACAAGACTCATATAGACAGGATCTTCATTGTATTCACGGTTTATGATGAGCCACATATCAATTCCTTCCCTTCTCATTAAATCAGGTAAGATATTATCCAACCTCCATTTCAGCCACTCATTCATCACTCGTGCTCTTTCCTTTTCAGGTAAAATATTATGGATGTCATTAACCGCTGCTACTCCTTGGTCTTGAGAATAAGAAATGCTTGTGAGTAAAAACAAAAGAGCCAAAGAAATAATCCCGAAAGATTTTAAAAACTGCGGAAGAGACATTTTTTGACCTCCTTTAATTGTTTAAGTTGCTATACAAATTTTAAAAAAGAATTCTAAGTCCTACTATTTAAATCACAAAAACATCCATAATTCAAATATCAGAATTTCATACTAACTATTTCTCAAATTCCAGATGGGTAGGTGGGTAATCTTCCATACCCGCATATACTATGTATTGTATCTACTTGAATCAAGCGGATAGGCCTATTCAAATATTTGGATAAAACTCCATTTTTTTGGATAAATAAAGAAAAAAGTTTTTGCCATAAAATTATTAAGTTATTGATTTCTCAACAGATACGGTCGAGGCTAAAAATGGCATGAAACTTGCGATCTAAATGTTCAAAGGGTTTTTTAGGTAATTTATATGCAAATTCAGCTTAAACTATTGTGGAGATGTTCAGCGCAATGAAATACTGAATCCTAGAATCCTAAGAGTAGGTGTTAGGATAGAGTTCTAAAAGACAGACTCTACGCAGCGACTCAAAGAAGCCCCTTGCACCACAGGGTGTAAGGGGCTTCTTTTTAACACCTTATTGATTCCTTAAAGTCGTAACGTGGGGTAGAACCGGAGTCAATGTGAAAGATCTACTAACCACATGGGCAGATAGAGGTCATTTTCGCCGTAACGACCAGTTGTATGCGGACTTAAAGAAAGCCATTAAACCTGTCACACGACTTGAGGACGAGACGTTCGTACCTCGGAGCTGAATTCTAATTTCTGGCAAGCTAGGCCTTATAAACTAGGTAGTATTTTAAAGCAAACCGTGAAGGAGAAAAAATGCAAAAAAAGCATATCACTAGAAGACATTTTCTCTGCAAAAGCGCCTATGGATTAGGGGCGTTTTCGTTAAGTTCCTTGTTCTTGCCGCTGGCCTGCCGATTGCGCTCGCACCGTCAGCCCAATATCATCTTTATTCTAGTGGACGATATGGGATGGAAAGGGCTCAGCAGCTATGGCAATCCTCATGTGGAAACCCCCTGCATTGACCAGTTGGCCAAACAAGGGATGAAATTTACGGAAGCATACGCTGCGCCGATGTGCTCTCCTACCCGGGCGGCGCTTCTTTCCGGTCAGTATCCGGCTCGTCTTCAGATTACCCGAGCCCTGCCCGGCCGGGATATCAAGGAAAGAGCTGCCTGGAAAATACTGCAAACTCCGACGCCTCAGCCTATGCTTCCCTTCGAGCAGCACACCATGGCTGAGGCTCTCAAGGATTGTGGCTACACCACAGCTTACTTAGGAAAATGGCATCTAGGAACCGAAGATGGCGGAAGCGGCTATTCGGCGAAGCCGAAAGATCTTGAAAATATACTGTTATATTACGGTTTTGACCACATGGACCCAGGAAAAGACTTGAACAAAGACAAGGGGGTCACAGACCTGACCTCCAAAGCTATCACTTTTGTCGAGCAGAATAAGGACAGACCGTTTTTCATCTATCTGTCCCATCACGCCGTGCACACTCGGTGTGCGGCTCCTCAGGAGATCGTTGATAAATACCAGGCCAAGGGATACCCGCCGACCGGTAAGTACCCTTATGAAGGGATCGACACCGCGGCCTACCTGGCCATGATCGAGCACCTGGATAACGAAACCAAAAGGCTACTAGATAAGCTCCACGAATTAGGCCTCGAGGATGATACCATGGTCATCTTCATGTCAGATAATGGTGGTGCAACCCGGGTTACCCGGAACGAGCCTCTGCGCAGAGGCAAGGCCACCTGCTACGAGGGGGGCATCCGGGTGCCTTTGATCGTACGTTGGCCTGGACAAGTCAAATCCGGTCAGGTCTGCAACGTTCCCGTTCACGTTGTGGACATGTTCCCTACTTTGTTAGAGGTAGCCGGCGGCTATCCGAAAAAAGGATTGATGTTAGACGGCGAGAGCCTTGTTCCGCTTTTTAAAAAAAGCGGTAGCCTCCAGCGGGACGCCCTGTTCTGGCACATCCCCCATTACATCTGCTACCCCAAGGGTAGTTTCCGGACTACGCCTCACGGAGCTGTGCGCTGTGGTGATTTCAAACTGGTTGAGTTTTTTGGAGACAATTTCGCCTTCGAGAGGGATATTAACAAAGATAGCCTAATCTATGATCCTAACCTGGCCAGGTATGTCCCAGAAGGGAAAGTGGAACTGTTTAACCTCAGGAAAGACATCGGCGAGCGCCGTAATATTGCCAGCTCAATGCCGGAGAAGGTGGCTAAGCTCAAGCAGCAGCTACGGGAGTGGCGCCGATCTGTCGGAGCGCAGATGCCGGTTCCTAATCCGGATTATGATCCCAACGCCAAATTTATTTCCGAATTTATCTCCCCTAAGCCTTTAAAAAAATGACGGGCGTGGATTCCAAAGAGCAACTGAAAGGCGGAAAAGACGATCTCAAGCTATTTGATCATCTGTCGGCTGAATCCTTGCTTCTTATATTTTTCTAATAGTTTCGTCAATCGTTCAACAATATCAGGGTGCTCGTCCCATAAATCATTTTGTTCGAAAGAATCATCTTGCATATTGTATAATTGGCCAGTTGAAGACAATGAATCACCTCTATTTTTCAGCCTCCCACTTCCTGAACCCTTGATTCCAAGGATCAGTTTCCATTTTCCCTGCCTGATTGCAAACACTCCGGCAGAAGAATGGAAAACTGTTGCCTGGCGGATAGATTGGCTTCTTTGTTTGCTCTTGAGGGCCGGTAGAATATTGTAACTGTCTTCTCCTGCATTGTTGGGTAGTTCGGTTCCAGTAATTGCGGCAAAGGTTGCGAGCATATCAGTCAGACAGATCACCTCATCACAGGTGGAATCAGGTTTTATTTTTCCAGGCCACCTTGCAATAAAAGGCACTCTATGTCCACCTTCCCATATCTGGCCTTTGCGACCCCGGTAATCACCTGCGGACTTATGGCCCTTTGCCCCTTTTCTTGGACCATTATCGCTTGTAACAACCACTAGTGTGTTATCTTTAAGTCCAAGCCTGTCGAGGGAATCCAAAACCTGTCCCACACACCAATCGACTAATGCGACAAGGTCTCCTCGTGGTCCTTCCTTACTCCTGCCCTTAATAAAATCTGGAGTCAGGAAGGGAATATGCGGTGACGAGAAGGATAAATATAAAAAGAAGGGTTCATTGGATGTGTTTTTTTGATGATTGTCAATAAAATCAATGGCTTTTTGAGTTAAAATTGGGTCAACATCTTCTTCTGACCAATCTGGTGTCATTAATCCTGGAACAAACCCTGGATGTTTATGGAGTTCCTCCGTACTCATTACATTTGGGATGCCTACAGTACGATTATTTTCGATAAAACAATAAGGAGGATCAGAAGTTGAACAGCCGGATGTGCCAAAGAAATAATCGAAGCCAAGTTCAGTTGGTCCACCACCGATCGGTTTGCTGAAATCAATATTCTGCTGATTTTTAAGGTCAGGATCGCTTCCATCCTTAGTTTCCCATATCAATCCAAGATGCCATTTACCAATATATGCTGTCTTATACTCATGCTGTTTCAGCAGTGAGGCTACTGTCATACGGCTCGTTTCGATCAATGGAGGAACATAACCAAGTAAAACTCCCTTTTTTAACCGGGATCTCCAACAATACCTTCCAGTCAAAATCCCATAGCGTGTTGGTGTACAGACTGCAGATGGTGAATGGGCGTCAGTAAAACGCATCCCCTCTTTCGCTAAACGATCCATGTTTGGTGTGGGAATCTTCGACTCCGGATTATAACAGCCCACATCCCCGTACCCCATGTCATCGGCCATGATGAAGACAATATTGGGTCTTTTTTTCCCAAATAATGTTCCGGATTTTTTTGACCCAATATCTTTACATCCTGGTAAAGCCAGTGCTGTAGCTGAGAGTCCCACAGCTTTTAGAAAATTACGACGATTATATCTGATTGAACTCATATTTACTTATACTCTCTTTTTTCCATGTTTTTTATATCAAAATTTACACTCAGTGGTCTCTTTCAGTTAAAACTTAAATCCTCACCCTCGATCCTGTGATAAACGATTCACACAGACAAAATAGACCCCGTATGTGGCGCCGTTACCAAGACTATTGATGAACCATGCTTGGAGCCGGGTCTTTCCGGCTTTAAGCTGGACGCGGAACTTAACATCGGCTGCTCCAGGTGCGATCGGTTTGCTTACATCAACGTCGGCAATCTTGAGCCTGGCATGAGTGGCAGTGATGGATTTTTGACCAGGCTCACGCTTTTGGATAGGCATGGATTCTGTGATGGGTTTATTCGCTTCCTTTGGCCAGCGTCGAAGGGCGATTTCATAAGTACCATCGTGTGCAACCTCTACGGCCCAGAAACCGTCGGCTCGCTTTTCCCTCCGGGTCTGTGAGTGAGCCCACACAACCTCTCCGTGCAGGTCATGAGTCGTCAGGCAGGCGGGATTCTCCTTCGGAGAGCCAATGATGATATGGCAATATTCGTTAAATCGTTTTGAGATATCGACCCACCAGTCTTCGTAGGCCTGTTGCAGTTTACGGACAACCTCTGGGTGTTTGCTGGCGATATCGTTTTTCTGCCCGGGATCCACTTTCATATCGTATAGTTCGCTACCATTAATCAAGCGCCATCGATCGGTCATGGTCGCACTCTTGCGCCACTTTATGGGATGGTCGACGCGTTGCGAGTCAGTGACCAGCGTACGGCGCGGCCAGTTCTTCTCTCTTTCAGTGAGGAGGGGCACAAGACTGGTACCATCAAACTTCACGCTCTCAGGTTTTGTTAGAGCACATAGTTCTATCAGCGTCGGTAAGATGTCAATGTGGGCGGTGATACCGCTGATATCGCGGCCCCGCTTGAGGCTAGCGCCTGGCCAATCGATAAAGCATGGCACGCGGTGGCCTCCGTCATACTCGCTGCCCTTGCTGCCGCGCATACCGGCGTTGAATCCGCCCTGCCGTCTCCCGGCTGCGGTACCGTTATCGGTCATGAAGATGAGGATTGTGTTGTCATTGAGACCGAGTGCTTTCAGCTTTTGTCTAAGCCGACCTATGTTTTCATCAATATTAGTGATCATGCCGTAGAACTCTGCCATCGGGGATTTAATGCCTTTGTCTTTATAGGGCTGGCTGTATCGGTCAGGTACTCGGTAAGGCCCATGGGCTGCGTTGGTCGTCAGGTAACAGAAGAAAGGTCGGTCCCTATTCTCTTTGATAAACTTCATCGCTTCATCGAACCACACGTCTGTGCAATAGCCCTTAAACTTTTCTGGCTTCGCGTTGCGGAAATAGGTGTCATCGAAGTAGTCATTGTCCCAGTAGTCAGGGCTATTCCCGATCGCTCCTCCTCCATGGACCAACACCTCGTGAAAGCCATGGTCTTGTGGGCGGAACGGGTAGTTATCGCCCAGGTGCCATTTGCCAAAAATGGCCGTGCGGTAGCCGCTTGCAGCAAAGGTGTCAGCCATAGTCACTTCATCCTTACGCAGCAATGATCGGCCCATGATGGTGTGCCAGACACCGGTCCGGTTACAGTAGCGTCCCGTCATGAGTGATGCCCGGCTGGGGGAGCAGGTTGGACAGACGTGATAGTTTGTCAACCGAATGCTCTGGGCGTGCAGCTTATCCAGGTTGGGCGTTTTGATCTTTTCATTACCATAACATCCAAGATCGCCATAGCCCTGATCATCCGTTATAATGAGGATCACATTCGGGTGCTTGTCTCTATTTTTCGCATATCCAATCATACTCCGGTTTGATAATATTGCTCCCGAAGCGGCCGCAGATCCCATTGTTTTGAAAAACTCTCTTCTTGTTTGTTTTTTCATTTGATAACTCCTTTAATTATAGGATTATCACATAGAATAATTTAAATTATCTTCCAAGTTTATTAATTTTGTCAACTATTGGGAAAGAAAGCTTAACGCTATCAAGAACCAGTTGAGTGAAGTTGAGAAGAAAATTTTAAAATCAGTTAACAGAAAAAGAGATTTTCATCCCTCATTGTGAATTTATAATATTGGTTAATTTATTTACATTCTCTTAACGCTATACAACCTAATCGGTCCAACCAAACCTGTAGAAACAGTCTCATTAGTATATGTCCATTTTCTCGCTGTCCGGTTGTTATTCAATGATTTCATATAGTTAAAAAGAACAGTAGTAACTTTAATTTCAATTTTATTTTTGCCATTTTGAATTACTCCACTAACATCATATGTATGATTACCCCACCAACGCACACCCAAACGCTTTCCATTAAGGGTAATCTCTGAGACATCATAAACTTTTCCTAAATCCAGCATAACATTCTTACTATTATTTGATTCAAATTCTGCTGTATATATAATTGTACCGGCAAAAGTCTGCAACATCTTATCACTAGAGTCCCTAAGGTCAATTAACCGATCAAAAGTTCTTGAAAATGAATTGTTTTCTACATGTTGAAATATACAAGTCCAATCTGTTTTGATTTCATCAAAGCTGGATCGATCAGTTTTAATTATCTGTTTCGACGCTCCCTTCAAACCAGGTTCAAATACCAGAAGCAGTGATTCCAATGGTTCAAGCTCTATACTAAGTTGATTACCAATCGTTTTGTATGAATAAACCGTTCTTTCTCCTGTGGTGGGATCCCATTGCCAGGGTATCTTATCACCCGTTTGAAACTCAGCCTCAAACGAAACGGATTTTTCATTATCCGAATTAACAAAAAAGAAAATATCTTTTTTGTCAAATTGATTATGGATCTGATAAAGGGACGGATTGAGAGTTGAAATATGAACATCAGGTTTAATATCGATTTTTTTAATCATTTCTTTGGTCCAGGTAATCATCTGTTGCTGATCTTTGGGACCCGGAATATTAATAACATTATTTGGATGCGTTCTTAAAAGACCCTTGATAGTATTTTTAACAATCCGGTCATTTTCTTTAGAATTCAAAAGTGATGGGGAACGCTCAGGCCATGAATTCACGAAGACAACTCTCCCCCCCATTTTTGCAAATTCAGAGATAGCTTCAGCACTCCCGGGTTGTATAGTTCTGACATCACACAGAATTAAGACCTTGTAACGCATGTTGCCATAATTTAAAGTTCCGCCTTTAAAATTTGCTCCTTGAATTACATTTTCGCTTATGTAATCGGCAGAGCAACCATTCTGATGAATTGACTCCCATAAACGATGACAGTACCAGGGATTCAAATGAAAAGGTACACGTACTAGTCCTGCTGTACTCCATATATCAGCAGTCGGTGCAAGAACGGCATATTCCACAACCGGATGAGAAGTTTGAAAAACTGTAGAAAGTCTTGCGTTGTAATCTGTCCACAGTTTTAAATATTGCCACCACGTATTATGTTCACTGAAATATGTACCAAACCTGACCCAGCCAGGAAAACCAGCTTCAGGCGGAGAGTAATTGAAACCGTGCAATACAGAATGATTGATACCCATTATAAAATTCAAATCATCCGCACCTTTGATCATTTCCAGGGTTGTCTTAAACACACTCCGGGTATTGGTCATAGCCTCACTACTGATTATTTTTCTTCCCATAAGATGTCCGCCTGAGGACGTATATTTATTCCATACATTATAGCCATGTGTATAGGCATCCGGTGAAAATAGCCAGTTATTGCTTTCAGGAATATCCGGAATCATATAACCTTCTGCCATTCCCATCAACCAGGGTGTACCATATGCCTGATAGCGGGATTTCATACCATGCTCATGGCTCCATCGATGAAATGTTCGGGTAAATCGTTCCAGAAAAACATCCACAAGTGTTCTGTTATAATCATAGCGGACTCGCATTATGGTATCTTTAAGCTCCGGATCAGTAGTCCATTCCTTTTGATAGCCTTTTTGTGCATTTACATTAAAAATAAAAGGGAAATATGGAGTAAGATCATAGCCCTTACGTTTCCTGAATTCTTCGATAAAGTCATTACTCCAATTTGATCCTGACAGTTCAATGCTATCAACAAACAATGCCCGGAGGTTTTTTCCCAGAGGCCCACCAAATACAGGTTCCAAAGCATTTGCAAGACGATCACAATATTTTATTACTGCTGCCGCATTGTAATGATCCAAACAGGGTCCATCCGCACCGGGTGCACCTTGAGTAACTTTTCGGAATCCTGTACCCGTATGAAAAGAACCAATTACTAACGTAAATTTTCCTTCTGGAATATTCATGGAAATCTGTCCATCAACATTACAGAATTCAGTAACATCAATAACCTGTTCTATCCTTTCAATATTTTCTGGAACCAACCGCATAAAATGAAGCCTGGGTTTGGGAGGATTATCTTTTTCATCTGGTTTGTATACTCTGCCCCACTTGAGCATCTTTGCCAGCTCTTCAAATTTACCTTTAAAATTCAAAGGCCCTTCGACAAGAATATTATTAACAACGACTGCTTTAATCTGTTCTTCAGGTTCTAAGAATTTCCCGCCAAATGGCCAGCCAGTTCCAATAATTATATCAGCTATCATGCCCCTGTCTCTGACACCATCGGTCGCCAATTTAACCATTCGCGACCATTCAGGGCTTCCCCATATCAAACATTCCGTATCAGGTTTTTTTACCTCCCAAGGCATGGCTATGGGATTTATTTCTACACCGCCTATCCCTGCAGCTTTCATAACATCAAGTTCTCTCAGAATCTCTTTTCCTTCTACACAATTTCCATTCCACCACCATCGCACAAAGGGTTGAGATTCAACCGGCGGATTTTTAAATCTTTCATAAAAGACATCCTGTGTTTCAGAACAACTGCATACAAATACCAAAACAATAAAAAATCCTAATACAGTTCTGCTTTTCATTCACATCCTCCATGCTCATAGAAGATAATTAATTAGAAATTCCCCATATCAAATTCATGAGGTATTAAATTTAGAAAAAATCATACTTTTGAATGAACATTACCACTTTAGCATTAATTTTTCAATTGTATGTAGGGGTCCACAACATTAGTGACACTCACTTTTCATGCCGAGCGACCCCCTCTTATCCCCCTCAGATCGCCCAGAAGGAGCTGTTAATGGCAGCCGAAGAGAGGGGCAGGTATTTCTGAGAGCATCCATGACTGCTTTTTGTCAATTTGAGAGGAGGAGTCTATTTTATGGCTGACTTTTTTGCTTTTTTTGTCGTTTTGTTTCTTTGTTTTATCTTGACTTCATTTTTTTTCCTGTGATATGTTCATTCCATGATGTCAGTGGTTGGAAATTGAGGAAAATTGCGAGATTTGCCACAAGCACAAAAAGGAAATTCCTATAAATTCGGGCAAAAGATCTTCGCGGCATATTCATGCCAGGACGATGGCCGGACACAAATGGATAAGCAAACAACTGTGTATGGATTGTCTGTCGAATCTGAGTGCATACATCGGCAAGTTCCGGAACGCGCAATTGGGGAAACTGGCAGCACTTAGGAGGGCCTTGGAGAATGAGTGATACTAAGATAAGAGGACTGACCCCTAATCTTAATCGGCGAAAGTTTCTACAGACAATGGGCATCGGGATTGCTGGAGTATGGGCAACATCAGAATTGCCTGCCTTAGCCACACGGAGACGTGTGAAACCAAACCTGGTGTTCCTCTTTGCCGATCAATGGCGTGCTCAGGCCGCCGGGTATGCCGGTGATCCCAACCTGCAGGGGAAAACACCTAATCTGGACAGGTTTGCCGATGAAAGCATCAACTTTTCAAACGCTATCTCTTGCTGTCCTGTCTGCACACCCTATCGCGCCAGCCTGATCACAGGACAATATCCTCTTACACACGGCCTCTTCCTCAATGATCTTTGCCTCAGCAAGAAGGCGGTCTCAATAGCGCAGGCATATGCTAACGCAGGATACGATACCGCCTATATCGGAAAGTGGCACCTTGACGGACATGGACGGAGTTCTTACATACCGCCCGAAAGGCGGCAGGGATTTGACTACTGGAAGGTGCGGGAATGCACGCACAATTACTATAGGTCACGCTATTTCGCGGGCAATGACACAACGATGTCTTCCTGGAAAGGATATGACGCCATAGCACAGACACACGATGCACAGCAGTATATCAGGGACCACGCCAACACTGAAAAGCCGTTCATACTGCTTCTCTCCTGGGGGCCGCCACACGATCCGTACTATGCAGCACCCGCCAGGAACAAGGCCATGTTCCCTGTTGACAGCATCATCCTGCCCCCGAATGTTCCTGAAAAGAAAAAGGAAAGTGCGAAGAAGGACCTGGCAGGCTACTATTCTCACATTACAGCACTCGATGACTGCATCGGCAAGGTGCTGAAGACATTAGATAAAACGGGCATCGCCGACAGTACGATAGTTGTGGTCACGTCAGATCATGGTGACATGCTTGGTTCGCAGGGCCAGCAGCGTAAACAGAGACCATGGGATGAATCAATCAGGGTTCCCTTCCTGTTACGATATCCTGAAGTACACGGTGCACGAGGGCATAAAGTCAATATGCCTATCAATACTCCGGACATCATGCCGACGTTGCTCGGACTCTGTGGTGTGACGGTCCCTGATACGGTGGAGGGCATGGATTACTCCGGCATCGTAAAGGGACGCCGCGCTCCGCAAGATCGGGCTGCCCTGATAATGTGCCCCTCTCCGTTCGGCGAGTGGGTACGCTCGAGAGGTCGGGAGTATCGCGGTGTGCGCACCCAACGTTACACCTATGTGCGAGATCTAAACGGCCCATGGCTTCTCTACGACAACAAGAAGGACCCATATCAACTCCAGAACCTTGTTGGCAAGCCGAAGCATAAGAAACTGCAGGGCCAGATGGAAATTATGCTCAAACAAGAGCTGAACAGGAGAGAGGATAAGTTTCTCCCGGGACACAAGTATGTTGCACAATGGAACTACAAGGTCGATAAATCGGGCACCGTTCCCTATAAGTATTGAACGAGCCCAACAAGATGCATGAAGCGGGATCGGGGTCGCGAAATACGAGTTCTTTGATACCGATACCTACACCGAAGGGAGAATATGAATAGACGAAAGTTTATCGGGATCGCAGGGACCGCAGTAGCAGGCATGGCCCTCGGGAAGAATGTGTGGGGCAAAGCTGATCCAGGGAAGGACGACAGGCCCAATATTCTGTTCATTATGACGGACCAGCAGTCGGCACACATGATGAGCTGTACCGGTAACAAGTGGCTCAAGACCCCCACAATGGATCAACTGTCCGCTTCCGGCATCAGGTTCGAGAGAGCTTATGCCGGCAATCCGGTCTGTGTACCCAACCGCTTCAGCCTCCAGACAGGCCTGATGCCAAGCGCCATCGGTATGGGCCGTAACGAGGACTCCAGAAATTCCAGAGTGACCGATGTTATGGTCCGGCAGTCACTCGGCAATCTCTTCAGGAATGCCGGGTATGAAACAGTCTATGGCGGCAAGGTTCACCTACCTAAAGGGATGAATGATGTAAAATCGCTCGGATACCGAAACCTGACCAAAGATGATCGGCAATACCTGGCTGATGCATGCGCGGCTTTCATTAAGGAGAAACATAACAGGCCCTTCCTGCTGTTCGCATCGTTCATGAACCCGCACGATATATGCTACATGGCTATCAACGCTCACAGGCGTATGCTCGGGCAGCCACCATCCAAGAACATCGGTTCCAGGACCTGCGAAGGCTTGCTCGATCAGGCGCGAAAGAGCGATGACATGGGTGCTTTCGTAAAGAAACACTGTCCGGAACTGCCGGACAATCATGATATTCCAGACAAGGAACCGGAATGTATCACGCGCAATTATATTGAGGCGCGGGCCTTTCGGGCTTATGTCCGCAAGAACTGGGCTGAGGAGCAATGGCGCCTGCATCGTTGGGCATACTGCAGGCTGACGGAGATGGTGGACGCGAAGATAGGCGTTCTGCTGAAGGCCCTGCGCGATGCCGGACTTGAGAAGAACACAGTTGTTGTCTTCACCAGCGACCACGGCGATATGGACGCCTCACACAAGATGGAGCACAAGACCGTGCTCTATGAGGAAGCCGTGCGCATTCCATTCATTATGAGCTGTAAGGGTATAATACCTGAGGGCAAGGTTGACAACCGGCACCTGATTTCTAATGGCCTCGACCTCCTGCCTACCCTGTGTGATTACGCCGGCATAAAGATTCCGAAAGGATTGCCCGGCTCAAGTGTCAGGTCCCTGGCAGAAGGAAAGAAGGTTTCGAGGTGGCGTAACCATGTTGTGGTCGAGAGTCAGAACGGCAGAATGGTCCGGACCGATCGATTCAAATACTGTATTTACGACTCCGGCGAACACCGTGAGCAACTAATCGAGCTGAAGAATGATCCGGGCGAAATGAGAAACCTTGCGGATGACAAGGGCTCCAGGAGAATGCTGAATAAGCACCACCTACTCTTGAAAAAATGGATCAAGAAGAACGGCGACACAATTGGCTCGAAGTATGTATGAAATGGCCGGTGTCCTGTCCCCTAAAACCATGAAAGAAATTGCGATGAGAGTAATCATAGCCATTCATGGAATCTCACTCAGTTCATAAGGCGGAACGTCTGGGCATTGATATTACCCTGGGATCCGGCCCCGGCTGGACGGGAAGCGGTGGTCCATGGGTCAAGCCCGAACAGGCCATGCGCAGCTGGTCATCAGCGTAGAGGAATCTATCTTGCGGCTGACTTTTTTGCTTTTTTATCGTTTTGTTTCTTTGTTTTATCCTTGACCTCATATTTTCTCCTGTGATATATTCATTCCAGGATGTTAGTGGTTGGAAATTGAGGAAAATTGTGAGAGATTTGCCGCGAGCACAAAAAGGAAGTTCCTATAGATTAAAAGGAGACAAGGGATGAAGTTAAAAAAATCCAGACTGTTAGCAACGATTTTGGTTACCCTTTTGGCTTCCCTGCTAGTCAGCAGTTTGCAAAGTCGAGCTCCACGTCAGGCTGATGGCCGAGTTCGGTGAGACGACGGAGAACGGCCAAGAAGCACTATGAT
>SDBT01012542.1_pt1 | contig 13616 bp, 32 predicted proteins | sample 2277101 | NCBI WGS metagenome assembly SDBT01 (sample SAMN10404973, study PRJNA504765) | marine sediment metagenome | isolation source: marine sediment core GS10_PC15, 103 cmbsf | place: Arctic Ocean: Southern Knipovich Ridge | collected 2010
AATTTGATTAATTATATCTATATTCCATAAAATACGCCTTCCTACCTTAGCAGGAATCCTTGCACTCCACAATTCACGCATTAGATCAGTATTTTTTTTTCTTAAAGCGACTAAAAAAGTTCTCGGACTTTCATATCTCAATAAGGTTGATAATTCTTTAGTTGTGTAAAACATTTTCTTTTTAAGATGTTGATATTTGCTGTTACTTATTAACACCTATTATTACTACTAAATTTTAATTGTCAACCCCTAAATGAAATTATTTTCAAATATCAAAATTGACATTTATAAAAACCGCAATATAAGGCAAAGGATTGCTAATCTTTCTTAAAAAAATAATGCCTACAGAAAAAATAAAACCGGATTCAAATCAATTATTTGCAGCTGCCGTTGTAACAACAAATTCAACAAGTTTTGCTTTTAGGAGCGATAGTACTAGAAATGAATTCAATAAATTAGCTACTTGGATAAAGGGCAGAATAGGCTTAGGTTCTATAGTCTTACAAGCTTTAAAACCCGAAGTGGTGATTGAGTCAGATGAAGAGAGTGACTGGGCAGCAACTGGCAACCCAATAACTGTATCCGGTGTTTTCAGAATAGAATTTGCCAATACGTTTTATAGATATAAAGTTAAAGATGTCGGAGCAGATACCGCTATTGTTGCTGCAACTCGACCAAGTCCTGGAGTAGAAGTTAATTTTGAAATAACAACACACGGGCTTGAAGTCGGAGACAAAATCGTGCCAAGGGGATTCACACCTGCCGCTTATAATGGTACATTTGTTGTAAAAACGGTTGTAGATGTTGATAATATAACAGTTGATTTACTAGGTGATCCCGGCGGCGATGCTACAGTTGTAGGAACTATGGCAAGCACTGTTATTGAGCCGTTTTTAATCAAGGATGTAAATTAAGGTCATTAAAAAATGATAAGCCCATTAATTCAACCAGTTATATCAGATACAGTCTCCCCAATGATTCCGGGAGCCTTACCTCCCGGTCTACCGGGTTTACCAAAATCTACATTAGCTAATGTAAGGCTAAATCTCTCTACTCGTTACAAAAGCTTTACTAAAGAACAGCTGGTAACAGTAGACGAAGATGAAAAAGTTGAGGTTTTTTTTGGTCAAGACGGCACACCGAGTGTTTTTCAAGATACTGATCTTGATAAGCCTGTCTATACAGAAAATGCTATAAATGGTCATCCAGCCTTGAAAGGCGAGCTCACAGATACATTTTTAGAAAACACCACACCTCTGAATATAGCCGGTGATGTAACTATATTTGTTGTTGCTCAACCTATTACCATAGGCGGTTTTCGAAGATTAATTAGTGACGCTGGTGGCGCCGGTGGTGGTTTTACATTCCAGATGAATCCAGTTGGTCAATATGGTTTTACTAATCTAGGTGTTAAAGATTATGCTGGTGCTGAAATAAGTGTGTGGCAAGTTGGTGTACCACAAATAGCGGCTGTTGTGTTTGATTCAAATTTTGATGTGTCCTTTTATAAAAATGGCAGTTTCTTAGAAAAGATAACCGGAACTTCCGCAATGCTACCTACAACAGGACAACTTCAAATAGGAGCTTTGAGTGAAGGTTTTAATTTTAATGGGTTTATAGGTCAAGTAGTAGTATATGATAAGGCGTTTTCAGTTCCCGAAATAACAGAAGTAGCCAAAGTTTTAGAAAAAACTTGGGATATTCCTTTAGTTTAAAATAAAAAATTAATATGCAAAAATTAGAAGAATTCGTAAAAGGGGAGGTTTTTCAGAGTAGTGTAATTAAGTATACAAGAAGTGTTTTAATGCAAATGTTTGCAATAATAGCTTTTTTTTCAACAATAATTATAGGTTTACTTATATATATATTTAATGATAGAGATGAAAGTTTGCGGAGTTTAAATCAAACAGTTGCAAAACTTAGTACATCAATTACTGCATTAGATGTTACGATAAGATTAAGTAATAAAGATATTGAAATTGTAAATGAAAAGGTTAAGGTTAATATTAAAGCAATTGGCGATTTGCAAGAATTGCATAAAAATAATAAGTAATTATGTTTAAAATGAAAATAGGAAAACTTATCAAGTCTAGTTTTAAAATAGTTACGGTATTTATACCAAATGCTATATTGGCTAAGATAGCCATTGAAATAGCTATATGGGCGGTAGAAAGCTTAGTAAAAAATACTAAGACAAAAATTGATGATAAAGGCTTAAAAATTGTAAAAAAAATCGTTAAAGAACAAAATATATAAATTATGTCTTTACCGGAATTAGTACAAAAAAGAATTTGGTCAAGTAAAATAAAGGAGAATTACACAAAAGACGGTCGCACTCTTGAAGATAAAGGGATTTTATCCGTTGTTTACGAAGGTAAAGAAAAGATTTGTGTACTTGTAGAATGTCCCGATTTACAAAATCAGAATTTTATTTCCTGCATTCCAGCAGGAAGGTATAAGGTAACTGTTCGCAAATCTGCCTCTCTTAAATATAAAGTATTTCACTTGCACAACGTTGTTGGCAGAACATATATATATTGGCACGTATCAAATACAGTTTTTCATCACAAAACCTTAAAAAGATTATTAAAAGGATGTGGTGGGGTTGGTAAAGACTTCGCTTTTTTTAAAGATGAAAAAACCGATAAAGATATACCCGGAGTTACTTCTTCAAAAGATACTTTAAAAATGTTGATGATGAAATATCCCGATGGTTTTTGGTTGACTATTGTTGATGAAACTTAAGTTCAATTATCAATGGGTAGTTAGAATTATCAGACCGTTAATATGAAATATAATTAGCGGTTTTGGTTATGGCTCTATACTAAAATGGGTAGGCTTTAATCTTCTAGATTTATCAATTCCACCAAAATATTTCTTTCCATTTCTTTCAATAGGATAATAAATTTTATCTTTCGTTTCAAAAGCAAATTGATCTGACTCTAAGCATTTCATAGATTTCATTTCTACTCCTAAAAACAGATTATTCTCATCAATGTTATCACTAATTGTTTTAATATTAAGCCTCTCAATAAATTCTTTTACATCGTTAACAAAAATAGTTATAATAGGATCGTGCAATTTTTGATCAGCTAACATTTCAACCATATCTGTTACTCGAAAGTTAATATTTTCTTTGCTCATAATTTTACTTTATTGGTTAATATATATCCTCACTAGAAAGATTTTTTGTATTTCTTGGATCTAATAGGTCTTGTAACTTTCTTTCTTAAATCATCCGCCTCTTCCTTAGTTATAAAAAAACCTCTTTGAGCACTAATATTACCCCTAAAGAATCTTGACTGAACATTCTTTAGAGCTTTCCTAATAAGCTGTTCTGTTGACATAGGCTGGTTTCTTTGTTTCATAAAATTTGCTGTAAAATATGTTTAATTACCGGAACCGTAAAACTGTTTCCTAATGCCTTATACCTTTGAGAATTCGATACTGACGATGTATAGCCTTTAGGGTAGCCTTGTAATTCTTCACATTCTGTTGGCGTTAATTTTCTAAGATTATATTGGTTAACATATATCAACTGTCTTTGTTTTTTTATAAGGTAATCTCTCGGAATAGCGTTTGCATAAGTTGCCGTAATTGGATAAGCCTTATCTCTTTCAGTGTATCCGGATTCAATAATATCTTTTAACAAAATCCCTTTATCTTTTGGCTGTGATATATCTACCTTTTCGTATTTGTCATTAACTAATTTTCCAACCCAATAAAGCCGTTTTCTTTGCTGAGCCGTAAGAAGAGCAGAATTAATCATAATCGGTTCAACCCCCAATTCTTTACTGATAATATCTTTATTTGCTTTGGACATTGAAAATACATTTTCAAAAAGAAAATATCTAGGTTTAACTTCTTTTAAGATTCTTAAAGCCTCAAAAAATAGACTTGATTGTTCACCTTTTAAGCCTTTTTTATTTCCTGCTATTGATAAATTTTGGCAGGGAAAACCGGCAGCCAGAAGGTCAAAATCCCAAGCTGGAGTATCAGTTGAATTGTCAATTTCTAAATTAAAATGATTATGAAGTCTTTTGTAAGGATTGTTCAAGGTATTCATTGGAGTTATACCAATTACTTCAACATCTCCCAAATGTATAATATCCGGATGATTAGTCTTAGCAATCTGAATAGCGTAACGGTCAATTTCTGAACTGTAGTATTTGCAATCAATATCTAATTCTCTTAGAGCTTGTCTACATCCAGAAATTCCGTCGAAGAGTGATAAAATTTTGATTGTCATACTTTCATTTCTTAATTATACCCCGATTTTCCAATATCATAATGCCCTCATCAACACTTCTAGCAATAAAATAATCTACCTTCGAATTGTTTTTGAGATTCGGATTGTTTGCCTTTTCTGTTTTAAATTCTATCCAAGTTAATTCATAAAGACCGCTAAATTTAGTAATAAATAAAAAATCTGCTTGACCTTTCCGCGCTCCTTTTTCTTTTAAGAGAGATCCGGTTTTTACATTTCTATTCTCGCCATTGCAGCTATATTGCCACCAAAGGCAATTAAGCTTATTAAATGCTTGATAGCTTCTAACGTGATTTGCGAAGGATTTATGAATTATATCCTCTTTTCCCAGTCCTCTTTTTTTACTCATTCTTATTTGACGGTTCTTTGATAGTTATTTAATTCAATCAGCAATCTAGCAGCAGCTGCAGTTAAATCCTCATTTCTTATTTGATTTCTATTTTTTTCTAATCGTTTTTAGCCAATTTATAACCCAACAACTTAGCGATAGCCATATTAATTTTAATTAAATTATTTATTGTAGCCAAGTAATCGGGCAACGCTAATTTGCGTTCCTTCTGTTTGATCTTGGAATAATGCTTCTGATCTGTCTTTGTTTAAGAATTTCCATTTAAAAGAAGCTTCTGCTTCTGAATATTTATAAGAAGGAATATATAGTAATGAATTATCTTGAAAAAGCATTTTATGGTAATCTTTGCCGTGGATTTGGTTAATAGCATTCAAAATACGCGTGAGGGTGAGGGGCTGACCTATGATTTTAAAATCTCTAGTAAAAGCGCAATAATCTTGAGTTCTATCAAAATCCTCTCTTGCGAAAAGGTGGGTATTTCCTACAGAGAATTTATTATCAAGCATTAAATAAACCTCCTCAACATTTGGAAATTTTACTCTACATCCAAACCCCAACTCCACCTCAAGAGCCTCCTTATAAGTAGAGCATTCACTATGGCAAGCCATAACAACCTTTTTCCGGACAAACTCTTGAATTTCTTTTAAATCTTTGCTCATTTTATTTGTCATTAATAATTAATTTAATTAAAACCCAGCTAGTATAAAAATTGGCAATAGTTACAATATTGAACCCAACTACCCCAAAGGTAAAGAGGATGAATTCATCATTAATTATAGCAATAGGGTAATAATCATTAACGTAGTGCATAGTAAAATACGCACCCAAGAATACAGTAAGAAAAGCTATAATTATAATTATAGATATTTTTATATATTTCATTTTCTTATAAATTAATCTTATTTGCATTTACAAACCCAATTGCAAGCAAAAAATAAAGCCTTATTTATGGGGCTTGGCGGGCGGGGTTTTTATTTGCAATATTTTAAGTATAGTAGTCGCAATATATCTTCCTCTTTTGATTCCTCGATAAGCGCTTTTAGTTCTGCGTTTTCTTTTCTTAGTTTTGTCAATAGAAAACTTAGTCTTTTAATTTCTTTTTGGTTGTCTGTCATAAGCCCATAAAATAATAAATTAAAACCCCGCTAATCACTCCAACCGTATCATAAGCCCTATGGTACCAAGATTTAGGATTATACCACTTATGAGCGCTAGGAAATAGAAATTGACACACTACCCAAGATATAGCAAAACCTAGTATACCGGCAAAGATTAAACCCCAATAAATAGGTATAGTTAAGTCGGCAGTATACCAATGACTATACCAATAAATGCCCGACTTAGCTAATGAGCCCCCTATAGTACCGGATACTATTGCAACGCATAATGAGGCGAGATGGGCTTCTGAATTGCTTAATATTAGATTTCTTTTAGTCATTGTGTTTTTTATTTAATTATTAATAAATTCTTCTCGATTTCATTAAAGACTGAATCTCTTGTTTTTTCAGTCTCAAATCTCCAAGTAAATAAATCTAAATCTTGCTCCGTTATCTTAAAGCCAATCCTAAATCTTTTTTTGAAACTGTCAGGCATATCAATAGGTTTAACTCCTTCAACAAAATCAATATTCACAATACATTTTTGCCCTTTTCTTTTAAAGAAAAATCTAGCGGGGATATTTTCTTTTATTGTCATTTTTCGTTAGTTAAAGTTAAATTTCCTTCTGTTAATTCACGTAACTCTTTAATCTTACGTCTATTACTAGAAAGATCATTTTTACAACATTGAATTGCAAATTGATTTTGTTCTCCATTATTTTTTTTACGTCCTTCCGTTTCTTTCATCCTTTCTTGAAGTCTTTTTTGTTCTCCAGTATGCCATTCTAAATCTTCTTCTATAGGCTGCGAACCCCAATCATATGAGATAGAATAAAAGCAAGAAAAGTGTTTGTCACATCCTTCACAGGCAATATTATGATTCTTATCTTCATCTCCCATATCTTCACCGTAAAGCTCTTCATTTTCGTAATCGCAATATGGGCAGTTTATTGTCATTTTTCGTTAGTTTTGGTTAATGCTTTATACCTACCATAATTGAAGGTGGCAAAGGTATTTTTTCTTTTACAGGCTTCCATAAATGCAATACATTTGGATGATTATTGATATATTCACTTTTAGGAGGGTGGTATTGTACAATACAATCTTCCTCATCCCAAAATAAATTTTTAATAAAACACATTTCTCCCCAGTTAGGAATTCTATGTCTTAAACTAATTGATACATGTTCCCAATCGCCTCCGTCTGAAGCAATTACTCTCAGCAGATGAGTTTTAAAAGGAATCTCAAACGCACCACTATTTCCTATATTATCATCACTCCCTAGACAACCTTTTTTGATTCTAAATTTATTAGGTACTTTAAACATAATTAGTGTATAAAATGCATTATGGCAAATAAGCTTTTATCATATTATAAGCATCTTCTAAAGCTCTTACCAACTCCTTTAAAATTCGCAAATCATTAAATCCGCAGCAAATATTAGCATTCGCAATCGCCACTTTGGCAACGGGAGCTCCTAATGCTTGATATAACATATCAAATCTTGTTGTTAAATACAAAGGGTCGTCTTTTGATAACCAGCTAATTGCCTCCATTTTATTATCAATTTCTTTTTGTGTATCACTCATTCTCTAACTCCTCATTAATATTGCTATTATGGCTGCCGTTCATTACTTCTATTCCTTCCTCTGCAATCTTATCAAGATGTTCAACATACTTATTAACATACAAATGGCTATAATTCCTAGTATTAGTAACCCCAGTTTCCTTCTCACACACTTCGCACTTACCATTATGAAAAGTTGACTCCTGATCTCGTGCCTTAACCCCACAAAATTTAACTGCTTTTATGCCGCAGTCTGCGCAGATGTATTTAATGTTCATATTATTCAATTACGACCTCCCTTACTGAATTCAATCTTTGCGTAATTCTACCTAAATTAAAATTACTTTTATGAGCATCCCAAAATCCTCGACAACAAACATTGTTTTTACCTTTAATTGTAGCTTTGTGGCAACAAAAATAGGTATCTTCATTTAAACAACCCTTTACAATCTCTGCCACTACCTCGGGGGTAACAACTCGATTTTTGCTAAATAAGCATTGATTGCATTTAGTTTTTTGAATATCCATTATAATTCAATTAAAGTTTCCAATTCCACCGGAGCTAAATTATGCTCACGATATAATACGATTAGTATAATCACATTACAGTTACATTAACCAATCCAGCAATATCAACAATTAAGATGAATTACTGTCTTTTGGCGGTTTAGTTGCTACATTAGAATCTTGATAATCTTTAATAAATTCCTCTATTAATTTTATAAAAAATTGTAGCTGCACCATTTTATCTCCATTGATTGTTTTTAGCCCTAATTTTCCTAAACATTCTATTGTGTTGGCATAGAATTTTATAGACATTCCACCGGGTGCCTCTTTAGCATTATTGATTATTTCAAGTATATCCTTGATGTCCTTATTCATTTAAGTTCAAATTAATATTGATAAAATGCCCGTCTTTCCGAGCTGTCACTTGAGATGTGTTTTTCGGTCATCAGTATATAGGTGCGACCTATTTCCCCGAGTCTATTACAAGTTAGACTGATTTCTGCCTTCATATTTTGCTAGGCTAGCAATACAGTTAATTCTTCAATTCTAACATATAAAACACATCCGGTACCAGCCATTTGAATTTTAGCGACTTCTCCATAAACTTTTATTACTGTTGCGGCTTTTTCTTTGTGGGTTACAATGTCGTTTATTTTCATTTTAGCCATTTTCTAACTCCTCCTTCTCCTCCCTTAAAATTTCTTCTTTAGCCTCTTCTGTTAATGGAGTTTGGGTTTTAACTGGATTTGGCTGCACTTGATTTGTTTCCGGCTCTTTTGATTCTTCTTTTTTCTTTTCACCTGTCAAATCCAGCTTAAAATTAGCTGGATTTGGTTGAGCTGCGTTTAATTCGGTTGTTTCATCTTCTTCATTTTGTTTTTTAGATAAGTCAGCCTCTTCGGCTAACCTTCTAACTTCTGACTTAAAATCATCATCCGCAAATTCTGCTATTAATTTCTTGTTATCAATACCAAGATTTTTAAAGAAATTATCAAGAGCTTGTACGCCTTGCAGTGCTTGATCTCGACAATCACGCTTTAAGTTTCTTAGTCTTATATCAACGGCAACACCTTCGTTTAACCAATTTTTAATAATATTACCGTGTTCAGTAGTCAAATATCCTGTAATATTCAATTTATCTTTTATCATTTCCATAATGCAGCTTTTTAATGAAACTTTCCCACCTTCCATTAAGTGAAATTTAATCAACATCTGATATTCTAATTTAGGTTCACAAATAGGAACTGCATCTAAATTAACCATTTTATTTCCAACTTGCTTTATTGGCTCTTTGGATTGACAACATAATATTTTATGTGTTCTACTTCCCATTATTGCGTTCATCATTCTTTTATATTTCATTTTTGGCTTAGTCCAAATATGAAGCCCTTTTCCAGCCTTGCCTATTTTTTGCAATCTTTCGCTTTCATTATCTACCATTTCTAATATGCCGCCTTCACCATCCCAAACCGAACTAAAACTATCAATTATTATTACATTATATTTACTTTCTGCCAATTTAAAAGCTTCCATATATCTTTCGGGAGTATGAGGAGCTTCAATATTGATAACGTCAAAATCAAAAATATCTGAATAATAACTAGCTCTCATATTTTCCGAATCTATCAAGCAAATTCTATCCTCCGGCTTATCTAATAAGCCTTGAGCTAATTTTAAAGCCGAGTAAGTCTTTCCTGTGCCGGATTTGCCGTAAAGCATTGCTAGCAAAGGTAATGCTTTTCTTTGTGCTTTTTCTATTTTAAATGTCATATCTATTTTCTTTAATCATAATTTTTTATTAATTGATATAAGGATTTTTTCTCTTTAAGAAAAATATATATTTGATCACTATATTGCCCCGAAATATAAGGTTTTTCTTTGAAATGTTCATTGACAAATTTAGTAACTTCATTAACTTTATCTGTTACTAGCTCAGCATGTTTACCCCAAAACATTTGTTGATCTTCTGCAGTACTTCTTTTGATTGTTATTATTTTTAAATTTATTGTATCGCTATATTTTACTATAACATAAACTGGTTTTGCTTCTTTAATCATATTTAATTATCTTTAAATTGTAAGTCCCGGACACTCCGAAATTCTTTTTTAGTTTTAATATTTTTCTTTGCTGCTTCTGCCATAGCAAATATAGCTTGTTTAGCTGTTTCTTCTTCTTGTCTTATGTCTTTTTGTAGCGGAAATGTTTTTTTATTCATTTTTCTTTTCTAAAGATTCTATTGATTGAACAATGAATGAAATTGGTAAATTTTTAACATTTTGTTCCTCCATGGTCTTAACCAAGCTGCGTAAAGCTTGTTTAGCTCCAATTCTATAACCCTCATCAAACATATTTTCTAAGGAAATGTCTATTTGATCTTTTGTATCCTCACATTGTTTAGCCATAATAATTTAAGTTAAAATTAAAGTTGAATTTGATATTGAAAAATCTCATCTCTAGGAGATATAATTTTATTATCTAACCATCTTTTTTCCTTAAACTCTTCTTGGCAGCGTATAAAATCGCGCGCAGCTCTCATAAGCAGCTCTATGCCTTGAGTGTAGCATAAATTTTCACTTATTTTTTTATTCTTTTTTATTAAAACCATCTCCTTAATCTGATAGGGTGGCTGGGTGCGAGCAAATATTACGAAATATTGCTTGCTTTCGTTTTCTAAGAATTTATCGAACCATTCTTTGTTAACTTCGCCGAAAACTTTGGCTTCTTTATTTCTGATTTTTTGGATTATTGTTTCAAGTCCACGGCGATACATTGAAGATTGAAGATTGTAGTTTTGATAACGGATTTCATTTTCTAAATACTCTACTAATGGCTTCTTTTTGTTTTTCACGCTAAAACTTTTAACGTCTATAATAGAATCAAGTTTGATGTAATCTAGGCGACTTTTACACTTCAAACCCAATAAATTATCCTCCCAAATTATTACAACCTCAGGATAGCCTCCTGTTAATTGTTTTTTTATTTCCGGTCTAATTTCTAAGCTTTCTTTAACGCCGTCTAATATTTCTATTGTGTCTTTTTTTAATGTTATTTTTCCTTCCATTTTCGCCTCGATTTCAAAATCTTCTATAACGCTGTCCCATATTACGTGATTATCAAATTCTAAATATCTTTCTGCTAAAGCAATAAGTTCTTTTTTAACCAAACTGGATAATTTTGTTTCACCGTGCTTTTTTAAAAAGCTTTTTAAATCTTTAACATCTTTAAGAATTGTAAAACCCTTGAAATCAGTATAACTAGGGTATTGTACATATTTTTTAGCAAAAATATTAGGCTCAAGGAGCATATAATGAATGGCAGTTCCTAATCTCATTGCCTCTGTTGGCTCTTGTTCCGGCTTGTCAGGATTTAGGGCTGATTTATACCAAGCTTCTTCACGATCAAAATTCATTTCTTCTGAAAATGACCTTGAGAAATAAGGGATTGCGTGATATTCTTCATCCGGCATTCCAAAATATATACCTTCTTTATATTCTTTCATAATTCAGCTAATAAATGTATTAATAATAAAAATGATGCTAATATAGGAGTATTAGCAAAGGCTATAATATAAAGAATCAGCATAATCATACCAATGTTATAATTTATTTAATTTTAAGGTTCCTTTTAATAATTTCGCTAAAATCAATAGCTAACTGCTTTTGACTTTCTTGATAAAGTTTGTCAATTTTTTCAAATCCTTTTTCTATTATAAAAAATGAAGAGGTTATTAATTGCTCTTTTAATTCGTTATTTTTCATTAGTTTTCTAACTTTTTAATTATCTTTACAATGTTTGATGGACTATCAAAAAGTGCCATTGCCAACCCTTTAACAAATCCAATATCTTCAACTTTTTGAAAAATATCTTCTAACTGGTTTTTTTTATAAGAATCAACCGGAAGCTTTAAAATGTTGTTTAGTTCACTACTAAGCTTCTCATGTATTTTAAGTAACGAAAGGTTATCTATAATTGTTTTTTTATCGGTCATTTTCTCTTACGCTATTTTAATGCCTCTAATATAAACTTTTTAACCTTACTAAAGGTATCGCTTGAAAAGTTTGCTAACATCTCAAGAAATTCTGCCCTAGCTTTTGGGACAGTAATTCTTTGCTTAGGCTGTTCTTTTGGTCTTCCTCTTTTTTTAATAAATTGAAATCTATCTTTTAAAGCCTTCTCTAATGAAGAGAATATTAACTTATTGTTTTTAACATAGTCATTATAAAATTTAGGCTCAATAGCAAACTCCTTAATCGGTTCCTGCTTTGAAAATCTATACCCAATCTCTATATATTTATTTCCCGTAACTTCAACAAATAGATAATATAGCTTTAATTTATCCTGTAGGTCAAAAAGTTCTGTAGAAAAATGAAACTTATTATTTATATCTAAGTTGGGGTTTGATATTCCTGTATTCATAGTTTATTTAAATTAATAAATTGGTTAGAAAGTAATTTTTAACCTATATATTCTAATAGTCAACATAAATTAAGTTGAACATAGTCTACAGTTTTTAACTTGAGATATTATCTCATTTTTAATCAACTTAAAAAGTCGTGGTTTTTCTTCTTCATAAAACGGGATTATTTCGTGGTCATCATCTAGTTTATCAAAATTCATGATAAGCTCCTCTTTGGCAGAATCTAACGCAGTATTATTATCGTTATCGCTATAGTTACAATCTCCTGTTTCAATGCAGTGTCGTTTGATATGCCCTACCAATAAATCATCTATGATTGTGAGGATAACTACTTTTGCTTTTTTTACGCATTGTTGGATTATTTGTTGTTTATTTGTCATTTTGATTAAAGGTTAAGTTAAGTCGTAATTGCTTAATATGCTCTTGATAACGGTGTTCTGCTTTGTCGAAATAGATTTTATCAATCTCGTAGCCTTTAAAATTTCTTTTAGTATTATATGCTGCTAGTCTATCTGTTCCACTTCCAACAAAAGGACTAAATACTAAATCACCTTCTTTTGTTGTAGTATGAATTAATTTTATAATTACATTTAAGTCTTTTATTGTTGGATGAAAACCTTGTTGAACTTTACAATCTATAACATCAGTTAATTTATATTTATTGTTGAAGGGTCGTCTTAAATCCTCATATTCTTTTCTTAAATCCTCATATTCTTTTCTTAAATAATCATCGTTTAGATATTTCTTAATAAATAAATATTTTTCTTTTGAAATTATACTATCACCTTCAAACCATCGGTTAACCATTGCAGAATCCATTTTTAAGACTTCAACAACAAATTTTCTAATATTAGCGATAGTTTTAAAATATTTTAAAAGTTCACTCTTTAAATAATCCGCAAAAGGATTTGGCATAATCTTTTTAATCATCTCAAGCCCTGTTTTATTCTCACCTTTATCATAAAATAAAATTCTTTCTGTAATAGGTGTGAATATGTGAAAATTCATCATTCCCTTATTTGTCAGTGCATTAACTTTTTTATAAATAATATTATTCAATAAATTAAACTTTTTATCAAACTCCACTTGTAAATAAGCAATATTTTTATCATCGCCAAAAACAAACAAAGAGCCGTTATCAACTAATATTCTTTCAAATTCATCACGTAGTAAAATATGCCAATCAATCCACTCCTGCATTGTTTTAAATTTCCAGTCAAAATCACCACATATTTTATAATAAGGCGAATCGCAAATAATTAGATTTATTGATTTATCTTTTATTTGCTTCATCCCAATCATACAATCCATATTATAAACTTCGCTTTTCATCATTTTATTTTTTCATAAGTTTTTTCAAAAATATCGGGCTTACAAGGGTATATTTCACCCTCATCATCTTTGATTATATA
>SDBT01012543.1_pt1 | contig 13616 bp, 9 predicted proteins | sample 2277101 | NCBI WGS metagenome assembly SDBT01 (sample SAMN10404973, study PRJNA504765) | marine sediment metagenome | isolation source: marine sediment core GS10_PC15, 103 cmbsf | place: Arctic Ocean: Southern Knipovich Ridge | collected 2010
TCAAAAGAAATGGAAGGTTATGTAAAATCGAAATATTATCTGGTTTTAGACGCATTTGATGAAGGTAAGATTCTTTACGACCCTAAAAACTTTTTTTTTGAATTAAGGAAAGCACTCTTTAAAGATTTAAAAGAAAAAGGCGTTATAAAAACTGAACTTTACTGGCAATGGCCAATTAAAAAATTTGGTGATAAAATAGAATTTTAATTCAATTAACACCATCTAAAAATATTAATCTAATTAATCTAAACATATCTGAATTTTGTTCACTAAATATTCTTAAATTTTTTTTTATTCATTTCTCTTTTTTGCACATTTTAATCTTAGATTGATTATTTTCTATTTTCTATAAGATTCCGAAATTTTATAGGTTTTAAATTGCTTCTATTAACTAAATTTCAATATAATTCTTAAAAATGAATGAACGAATTAAACCACGTGAATTACACGGTAAACGGTTGTTCGGATATTCTTTAGGAGGATTTGGATTTTTCTTAACAAGAATATTAATTAGTGTATTTGCTTTTCAGTATTATGTTTATACTATTAATTTGGATTCTATCCTTGCTTCAATCGGAGTTGCTATAAATGCTGTTGTCAATGCTGTATCTATAATTATTTTTGGAGTTCTCTCCGATAAAAAAAAACCCGGAAAACATGGAAAACGTCGTCCATTTTTAGTTTATGGTCTACCAATCTGGTTTTTGACGGCAGTTTTGATTTGGTTTCCGCCATGGAAATGTCCCGAGAATGATCCATTTTTTTGGCCTACTGCGCTATATTTTTGGGGAATTCTTTTCATAAATGTGTTATCAGGGTCGTCTATAATAAGTGCCCATATATCAATGTTGCCAGAACAATCTCAAACTTATAGAAATAGGGAGAAAGTGGCTACATGGAGAGCAGGTTCAATGATTATCGCGTCAGTCTTAGCTTTAATGCTTCCCCTAATGGTTGAGAGCATACTCGATGATCCTGAAAATGTTAAATGGTGGCAACCCTCTGGAAAAGTACTCCTATTTTACATGCCAATAATTGGCATCTCATTTGCTACTTTTGGTTTATTTGCTTTAATTTTTACTTATTTTTCGATAGATGAGTCATTTCATAAAATTTCGACGTTGATAACGAAAAAATCATCTGTAAAGGAAACTTTTCAACGAATGACAATTCCTGCAAAAGATAAAAAATACAGGAAATTTCTAAAAGTTGCATATTTTAATTCTATGGCTGCGAGAATTTTAGGTGTGTTAATAATACCATTTTTAACATATACGCTAAAGTTTAGGGGGACGGATTATCTCCTTTATGTTCTAGTTTCGTTAGGGGGTAAATTTTTCTGGTTCTTTATATGGAAAAAGATTCTAAAAAAACAATCTCTTATTAAAACTTATTCCTGGTGCTTATTTATTGCTATTATTGTCGCACCCTTTGAGTTATTTCTTTTGGTTGAAATACTTTCTTATGAATTTAAAATAGTTCTATTTGTAGTAACCATAGGCACCGTATTAGGAACTATGTATTCATTAAATTTATTTACAATTCCATTAGCCAGTGCATTGATTTATGAAGCCGCCAGTAAAGATAAAAATGAAAATATAGATGAAAATGTTTCTAATTTATCGGGTTCCTATTTTGGACTACACTCTTTTACATTAGCAATTGGTCAAGCCGTCTCAACTTTTATGGTGGGTGTTATTCTTACGGGACCAAACAGCGCAAATCCCTTAATTATTACGATAACTTTGTCTTCAATGTGTGTATGTTATATCATTAGTTTGTTGTTTCTCAGAAATATTAAATTAGAACAAGAATTTTCATAGAAATTGAAAGGCTATTAGGTCTCTAAAGAAATTTTTAATTTTAATTACTGTTCTCGGAATTAGCTTGAGATTTCACTTTTCCTTTAAGAATGGGATCATTTGTCCTTTTCATCCAATCGAAAAGTTGTTTTCGAAATTTTGAAGCGATATTTTCATACTCTGAATCATTTATTAAATTATTTAGTTCCATAGGATCGTCCTTTAAATCATAAAACTCTTCTTCCATTCGAGGTTGAACATATATCTTCTGCATATATTTCCCTGAAAGATCACTTAAAACATCTCCGGGTATCTGATATAAAGTATCAAGTTTCTCAAAATTTCTTATATATTTAAAATATTGGGAGCGTATACAACGAATTGGATCATATATTTCGTGATATGTTTTTTCAGCATAAATTTCTCTCCTAACTTCCTTTCTTTCTCCTTTTAGAATAGATATGAAACTCTTTCCTTCAATTTTTTTAGGAATCTCAGCTCCAATGAATTCGAGTAAGGAAGGAAGTAAATCAATATTACTTAACATACTATTTACAATTTTTCCCCCAGAAAACAACTTAGAATTTGGTAAAAACATTATAAGAATTGTTTTGAGTCCAGTGTCGTATAATGTGCATTTTGATCTTGGAAAGGGACTTCCGTGATCTGTAGTATAAATAAAGAGCGTATTTTCTTTTAATCCAGTTGTTTCTAAACATTCAATAATTTTTCCGATTGTAATATCAACATTGTTAATAGTTCCATAATACTCAGCCAGATCTTCTCTTATCATTTCATTGTCTGGCAAGAATGGGGGAATTCTGACTAATTTCGGATCAACTGGCTCCGCCCATGCCTTAAAGGGGCGGTGGACATCAATCGTTCCAATGTTAACAAAGAATGGTTTCGCATCATTGCTGTGGTCAGAGAAAAATCGAAAATAACCATTCTCCATCCTTTTACATGAATATTTATAAACCGAAGATCTTTTACTAATTGTATCATATCCCAAAGTTGATTCATTACTGCTTTCATGTTGTAATCCAAGTAGATGAGTTGAATAACCATTGTCTTTAAGATACATAGGTAGTGTTTTATTATTTTCATGCAGTGTCCAACCACGATTAACAAGACCCATTAGACCATTTTGATGAGGGTATAAAGAAGTTTGTATACTCCCGCGACTTGGGCTGCATTGAGGAGCCGTACAAAAATAGTTTGTAAATTTTGCTCCTTTTTCTGCGATTTTATCAATGTTAGGTGTATAGAGAGAATTTGGTGTTTGAGGGGTATTATAGCAATTTAAAAATTGACCTTGATCATGTGTGATAAATAGGATTATATTTGGTTTATTTACCATAATTTTTTTTTGAAAAGAAGATTACTAAGAAATTCGCTCATCGTCAGAGATATGTAAAGCTCTTGCAAGTTCATCCATTTTATTGTACATTAAAGGCCCAGCCGCAGCTGTAGCAGGTCCAATGGAACCTACACCCAACTTTTGGTGAATTTCCCAATAATTTTTATCATAAATTTCCTTCTTTTTATTGAGATTTTCTTTATATTCTTTGATAGCAGCAGAGATAATCTTATTTGCAAGTTCTTCAAGTTCTATGAGCCTTTGGGCTATATGTTCAGAAGTAATGTCTTTACCCGTGACTGGATCTATACACATTTGAACTTTTGGAAATCTTTTTTCTTCTCCTTTCATGATGAAATACGCTATCTTCTATAGTGGCAATATAATCTTTTAAATTTTTCTTAACTTTCTATAACGTTTAAAATGTATAATCAGAAAAAAAATTAACTGATTTTAATTAGAAGCTTTCAAAAGTTCTATTGTTCAATCGAAAAGTTATTAATTATTAAAATGAGTAATTTGGCTTTGTTCCACATAAAGTGGCTGTTTCCTCTATCCATGTTGATAACTCTTCATCAACTCTACAGAATGTGACTATTTTGTCTAATTCTTTAAGATGTGTAAAAGAGCATTCGACGATTAAATCCCATCCCCCATATACAGGAGAAGCATATGTTACTGCCCAATCTTCGTCAGGTTCAGTAGATTTTAATCCTTTCAGCTTATCAGCTACTTTCCATTCGGTACCTATTACTTTTAATCTAACCAAAATATATCCTCTATAATAAATTTTTACTCACCTTTTATTTTATAATTTCAATTTACTTTATTACCAATAAATTTCTTTTAATTCTTTATGAAACTCGTCTAAGGATTTAACAACTAGTGGTTTCTCACGCACTTTTTCAATAGCATCAATTACAGCTTTAGCCAATTGTAAATTTATAAGAACAGGTATATTATAATCCACAGCCATCCTCCTGATTTTATATTCATCCTCGATGACTCTCCTGAATTTCTCCTCAACCGTAGTCGGTAGTGGTATGTTAATCACCATATCAATATTCCCTGTCTGCATACATTCCATTATATTTGGCTCTTGACCGACCTCATGAACTTTATATAAGCGTACTGCGTCAATACCGTTCTCTTTCAATGCTATTGCTGTATTCTCTGTAGCAAAAATAGTGAAACCTAAAGAGATGATTTTTTTCGCCAATGGAATCATCTCTCTTTTTTGTTCTTCTCCACCTATTGATATAAGTATGTTACCACCATCCACAGGGATGTATTGTTCCGCAGCCTCCAAGGCCTTCATCAAGGCACTTGGAAAATCATCATCAATTATTGCTGTTTCGCCTGTAGAATTCATCTCAACAGAGAGAATTGGGTCTGCATCATCTAGCCGCATGAAAGAGAACATAGGAGATTTTACTCCAACAAAATTACCATAGGGTAAAGTTAATAGTCTTTCGGGGATTTTGTTTCCCATCAAAACTTCCGCCACTAATCTCATTAAGTTTATTCCTCTTACTTTAGACACATAAGGCATGCTTCTACTAGAACGTAAATTACACTCAATGACGAATACTTGCTCGTTTTTAACCAAGTACTGCACATTAAAAGGTCCTTTAATTTTCAGTGCGATCGCTATTCTTTTTGTATAATCTTCAATTTGAGATTTCACATTATCAGAGATTGTCTGGGGAGGAATTGCCATAGTAGCATCACCTGAATGTACTCCAGCGTTTTCTATATGTTCAATTATAGCCCCAATGAGTACATTCTCGCCGTCACATACTCCATCACACTCCACTTCAAGAGATTCTGTAAAAAATTTTGTTATTACGACGGGATATTCACTAGATACCGCTGCCGCTAAGTCAAGTGTGTCATTTAAGGTTTTCTCATCGTAAGAAACTCTCATAGCAGCTCCGCTTAATACGTATGAAGGTCTCACTAGTACCGGATAGCTTACTTTTTTAGCGAAATTAAGTGCCTCTTCATTAGTAGTTAGCATAGCCCATTCTGGTTGATTTATTTCCAGTTGATCTAATAAAGAACTAAACTTTGATCTGTCTTCGGCCATATCAATTCGAGAGCCATGGGTCCCTAATATATTAATACCTGCCTTACGGTAAGATTCCGAATATTTGGCAAATTTAGCAGCAAGGTTCTGAGCGATTTGACCACCCGCACTCAAAACGATTCCATAAGCCTTTTCAAGTTCACAGATGTCTAAGACTCTTTCGCCAGATAACTCTTCGAAATAGAGCCTATCGGAGACATCATAATCCGTACTAACTGTTTCAGGGTTATAGTTAATTATAATAGCCATATCAACACCTAATTTCTGTAAACCCCATAAGCAATTTACAGAACCCCAATCAAATTCGCAGCTGGAGCCTATTCGATATGTTCCACAGCCTAAAACGATAATCTTTTTAAGATTTTGCTTTTCTTCGTCAACATAATCTATATCATGTTTATTACCCCAATAAGTAAGGTATAAATAATTGCGCTTGGGCACACATTGCCCTGCTAATGTATCAATTTGCTTTACATAAGGAACGATATTATATCTTTTTCTTAACCTTCTTATAGTGGGAGTATCTAACCCAATTATCTTTGCTATTTGCCCATCCGAAAATCCATAACGTTTAGCTCTTAGGAGATGATATTGCTTCTCTTCATCAGAAGAACCGAGAAAGTCTAGGTCCATTAAATCTTGTTCAATATTGATAATATTCTTTAATTTATATAGAAACCATTTATCCACCATGGACTTTTCATAGATCTCATCAATGGAGATTCCTCTTTTAATCGCCTCGCCAATTCTTAGAAATCTTAAATCAGTTGGATTCCTCAATTCATACTTTAATTCATTGATGTCTTCAATAGGTTTTAGATCATTTGCAACAAATCCCTTCAATCCTATATCAAGCATCCGAATCGCTTTTTGTATTACTTCTTCAAAATTTCGTCCTATACTCATACACTCGCCCACACCCTTCATTTGTGGCCCGATACGCCTATCAACTTTCTCAAATTTAGTAAGATCCCATCGAGGGTACTTTAAAACCATGTAGTCCGTAGCGGGTTCGAAGTTCGCCGTAGTTTTTAGCGTAATTTGGTTCTTTAATTCGGGTAAAGTGTATCCTATCGCTACTTTAGCAGCAATATATGCTAGAGGATATCCTGTAGCCTTTGATGCAAGAGCCGACGATCTTGATAATCGAGCATTAATTTCGATTGCTCTAAACTCTTTGCTTTTCGGATCTAGAGCCCATTGAATGTTACATTCGCCAACAACGCCCACACCTCTTGTTGCTCGAATAGAAGCAGAGCGTAATAATTGTAATTCATCATCAGGTAACGTTTGAGCGGGAGCCATAACTATGCTATCTCCCGTATGAATGCCACACGGATCTACATTTTCCATGCTACAATTAATAAAACAATTGTCATCTGCATCTCTAAGAATTTCGAATTCAATTTCCTTCCAACCCCAAACACTTTCTTCAATTAGAATTTGGCTTATTCTCGACTGAGCTAAGCCTCTCTTTGCCATTCTCTCAAATTGTTCCCAGTTGTGTATAATACCAGAACCTTTACCACCTAAGACATAAGCAACTCTCAACATTAAAGGAAATCCAAGCTCTTCGGCCATTTCTTTAGCTTCTTTATAAGAATTGACAGCTTTACTTTTACAAACAGGACAATCTGCTTCAGCCATTGCCTTGACAAATAAGTTTCTGTCTTCAGTGGCCTCTATTGCCTTTATGGGAGTTCCTAAAACTTTGATATTATATTTTTCTAAGATTCCTGCCTCATGCAGTTCAACAGCCACATTTAGGCCGGTTTGACCACCAAAAGAAGTGCAAATTCCATCAGGTCTTTCTTTTTTAATAATTTCTTCAACATATCTCACGTTAATTGGCTGCAAATATACCTTATCAGCCATCTGTGGATCTGTCTGGATCGTCGCTATATTTGGATTAACTAATATTGTTTCGATCCCTTCTTGATTTAAGGCCTTAAGTACTTGGCTTCCACTATAGTCAAATTCCCCTGCTTGTCCAATTCTTACAGCACCAGAGCCTAATATTAGAACTTTCTTTAATGATTTATCTAAAGGCATCTTGTTATACCTCCATTAATTTAATAAATTTATTAAAAATCATTTCCTTCATGTCTAATGCTCCGGGTGATGCTTCAGGGTTGAAGCCCACTGAGAAAATAGGTTTGCTCTCATGAATAAGCCCTTCATTTGTATCGTCATCTTTATCATGGAAATATTGCTTAAATCCTCCCTTTTCTACATCTTTCAGACAAAATGCATGGTTTTGAAATGTTATATAACAATGTCCAGTGGCACTTTCAACAGTTGTCCTGCCTCCTCTATGTTCTGCAGTTAATTTATAATAATCTGCATCCGCTGCTAATCCTATTAAAACATTCCCTAATCCAATTCCCATAGTAGGAATGTTATTTTCAATAATCTTTTTAATAGAACTAATACTATCGTTTAGAAAGGAAGGATTTCCCGGACCATTTGATACTAAAATCCCATTAGGTTTTAATTCCATTATCCTTTCATAAGAAGAATTATGTGGCACTATTACTACTTCACACGCTTTAGCAAGTAATGTTCTTATAATATTATTTTTAACGCCTAAATCAATTATCACAACTTTACTCTGTGGATTTTGAGGAGTATATGTAACAATTTTTTTAACTGAAACCTGATCAGTTAAGTTCATTTGGCTTGGATCTTCAACATTTCTTAATTCTTCCTCTAGTTTCTCAATATCAGGATTCTCTCCCTTATTAAATGTTTGTAACAAAACAGTTTGGCTTCCTTTTTCAACTAACATTTGAGTTAACATTCTAGTGTCAATCCATTGGATACCGGGGATTCCTTCTTCAATCATCCAGTCTTCCAGAGTCCGAACACTTTCATAATGGTGTGGAGTTCCACAGTATTCGTTAACAATCATACCACTCAAGTGAGTTTTATTTGATTCAAATTTTTTTAAAATTCCATAGTTATCCTTATCCTTGGCTGGAACACCAAAATTTCCTATACATGGATATGTAAATAGAACGATCTTGTCACTATATGTCGGGTCTGTTAATATTTCGACATAACCTGAGCCAGGAATACATATGAAAGTCATTTCACCTACAACTTTATTTGTAGCACCAAAACTTATTCCCTCAAAAAAAGTTCCATCTTGAAACATTAATATGGCTTGTCTTTCATTTTTATAAATCATAACAATTAGTAAGTGAGATTATTTGTATTGATTTTTATATAATAAGTATAAACTATTATAATTTGTTATATTGAGTTAATAATCTGCTAATATGTGAAATTTCAAATAAAAAGATAAATATCAAAAAAGAATTACCAATAGACTTCTTTCAATGTTTCATGGTATTCGTTGAGGGATTTTATTGATAAGTCTTTCCTTCGAATCTTTTCAATCGCGTTTATTATTGCCTTCGCTAATTCTAAATTTATTATAACTGGTATATTGAAATCTACAGCCGTCCTCCTTATTTTATATTCATCTTCCATTATAGTTCGGAACTTTTCTTCAACTGTAGTAGGGAGAGGTATATTAATAACTAAATCTATAGCACCATTTTGTAAGCATCCCATAATATTTGGCTCCATGTTGTATTCATGGACTTTATATAATTTGACTGCGTAAATACCACTATTTTTTAGTGCTAAAGCAGTATCTTTAGTTGCGAAAATTGTAAATCCTAATTTTTTAAGTTTCTTTGCTAAAGGAATGACTTGTTTCTTCAAATCTTCTCCACCAACAGAAATCAATACATTACCTCCATTAATAGGAATATTAATTTCAGTTGATTCGAGAGCCTTCATTAAGGCTTCGGGAAAGTCTTCTCCTATACATGCACATTCTCCTGTTGAACTCATTTCAACTGTGAGTAACACATCTGCTTTATCTAAACGCATGAATGAGAACATTGGAGCTTTTACGGAAACAAATCTTCCATACGGTAAACTTAGAAGCCTTTCTGGTATTTTATTGCCCATGAAGACCTCGGCAGCAAGTCTCATCAAATTGATTCCACGCGTTTTTGAAACAAATGGCATGCTTCGGCTTGAACGTAGATTGCATTCAATAACGTATAGTACTTCATTTTTAACTAAATATTGAACATTGAAAGGACCAACTATTTTTAAGGCTATGGCAATTTTTTTGGTATAATCCTCAATTTTTTTAATTACATTAAGTGAAATTGTTTGAGGAGGAATAACCATTGTAGCGTCTCCTGAATGTGTTCCAGCGTTTTCAATATGTTCTACAATAGCACCGATAAAAACTTTCTCTCCATCACAAACACCATCACATTCTACTTCTCTGGAATCAGTAAAAAATTTGGTAATCACGACAGGATACTCTTTTGAAACTGCAGCTGCAAGATCAAGAGTATCCATTAATGTCTTTTCGTCATATGATACTCTCATTGCAGCTCCACTTAGTACATATGATGGCCTAACTAAAATTGGATATCCTACTTTTTTAGCGAAATTCAGTGCTTCTTCTTTTTTAGTAAGCGTACTCCATTGAGGTTGCTTAATATCTAGTTGATCAAGAAGATTACTGAATTTAGCTCTATCTTCTGCCATATCAATTCGTGATCCATGAGTCCCTAAAATATTTAAATTTACTTTTCTAAAAAATTCTGAATATTTTGAAAACTTAGCAGCAAGATTCTGGGCTATTTGACCTCCAACCGATACAACAATACCATCCGCTTTCTCGAGTTCAGCAATATCAAGAACCCTTTCACCTGATAACTCTTCAAAATACAATTTATCGCTTACATCGTAATCAGTACTAACTGTTTCAGGATTGTAATTTATCATGATAGCCTGATCAATCCCCAACCTTTTCAATCCCCATAGACAATTGACAGATCCCCAATCAAATTCTACGGATGCTCCAATTCTGTAAGTACCCGAGCCCAAGACGATGATTTTTCTTAAATTCTCTTCATTTTCAAAATCTATATCATGTTCCGAGGCAGCATAAGTAAGATAAAGATAATTGGTAATAGCCGGCCATTCTGCTGCGAGTGTATCAATTCTCTTTACATAAGGTCTAATATTATACTTACTTCTTAGAATCCTTCTTATAATAATTAAGTCTACTCCCATTATTTTTGCGATTTGCCCGTCGGAAAATCCAAAACGTTTAGCTCTTTCAAACCAATATATTTTATCATTGTCGTTTGATGCTAGAAAATCTAAATTATTCAGTTTCCCTTCAATTTCGACGATATGCTTTAATTTATATAAAAACCATTTATCAACACGAGATAAATTGTAAATTTCATCAATCGATAAACCTCTTTTAATTGCTTCAGCTATTCGAAATACTCTTAAATCGGTTGGATTACTAAGATCATATTTTAATTCGTTAATGTCTTCAATAGGTTCAATCTCATTCCCTACCAATCCTTTCATCCCTATATCTAGCATTCTTGTAGCTTTTTGAAGAACCTCTTCAAAAGTTCTTCCAATTGCCATTACTTCCCCAACACTTTTCATGGAACTTGTTATTCTCTTATCTATTTTACTGAATTTAGTTAAATCCCATCTTGGAATTTTTAGTACTAAATAATCTAATGCGGGTTCAAAGCACGCAGTTGTAATACCAGTAATTTTGTTTTTGAGTTCTGGTAAAGTATAACCAATTGCCAATTTAGCAGCTATGTAAGCTAATGGATATCCCGTAGCTTTCGATGCTAAAGCAGAAGATCTGGAGAGGCGAGCGTTCACTTCTATCGCCCGAAATTCTTTTGAAAATGGATCTAATCCATATTGAATATTACATTCGCCAATGATTCCAAGGTTTCGGATAACGCGGATAGACGCAGAGCGAAGCATTTGATATTCTTCGTTAGTAAGTGTTTGTGAAGGAGCGACTACTATGCTTTCTCCTGTATGAATTCCGACGGGGTCAAAATTCTCCATATTACAGTTAATGAAACAGTTATCCTCGGCATCTCTTACAACTTCATATTCAATTTCCTTCCAGCCCCATATACTCTCTTCTATTAAAACTTGATTGATCCTTGATTGTGCTAGGCCTTTTTTAACCATTTTTTCAAATTTCTTCATATTGCTAACAATTCCCGAACCCCTCCCTCCTAATGTATATGCAACTCTAATCATTAAGGGAAATCCGATTTCTTTTGCTACTATAAGTGCCTCTTGATATGAAGTTACTGCTTTATTTTTGCACACCTTCACTTTGGAATCATTCATTGCTTTAACAAATAAATCTCGGTCTTCTGTAGTTTCGATTGCCTCAATTGGTGTACCTAAAACTCTTACATTATATTTTTCTAATATTCCTGCTTCTTTTAATTCAACACCAACATTTAATGCTGTCTGACCGCCGAATGCTAATAAAATTCCATCGGGTCTTTCTTTTTTGATTATTTTTTCAACATATTTGACATTTATTGGCAGCAGATAAACTCTATCTGATAGTTCCGGATCTGTTTGTATAGTTGCTATATTTGGGTTTATAAGAATTGTTTCAATACCTTCTTCTTTTAATGCTTTAAGAACTTGAGACCCACTGTAGTCAAACTCACCGGCCTGCCCTATTCGAATTCCGCCTGAACCTAAAATCAATGCTTTTTTGATCATTTTATCCAGTGGCATAATACTAAAGCTCCATTAGCTCAATAAATTTATCAAATAAATATAAAGAGTCCAAAGGTCCTGGACAACCTTCAGGATGAAATTGGACTGCTATAATAGGTTTGCTTTCATGTATCAAACCTTCATTAGTATCATCATCAATATTTTTCAGAAATTCTTTAAACCCATTTTTTTCAAAATCTTTTACACAAAACCCATGATTTTGAGAGGTAATATAGCAATGATTAGTTTCAATATTTATGACCGTTTTATTTCCGCCTCTATGACCATATTTCAATTTATATTTACTTCCTCCAGCAGCTAATCCTATAATTTGATTACCTAAACAAATCCCGAAGGTTGGGATATTGTTCATTATTAATTGTCTGCAAACCTCAATTGCGGTTTTACACATAGCGGGGTCTCCCGGACCACTCGAAAGAAATACTCCGTTTGGTTTAAAAGCCATAATATCATCATAGGTATAATTATATGGTACCATGATAATTTCTAATCCTTTTTTTATAAAATTCCTTAAAATATTGAGTTTTACTCCCATATCTAAGACTACAATCCTTCCTATGGGATTAGAAGTGTTAAATTTTTTATTTTCATTAGTTGAAACTTCACTCACTAAATGTCTAAGATTTGGATCTTCGGCACTTTTAACTATATCCTTCAAATTATTGATATTTGGTATCTCTCCGGGATTATATACCGCAAGTAACCCTACTTGAACACCTTCTTCTCTTAAGATTTTCGTAATTGCTCGTGTATCAATCCATTCAATTCCAGGTACATTTTCTTCAAGTAAAAACTGATCTAACGTTTTAACGCTTTCGTAATGAGATGGATGCTTACAACATTCGTTAACTATAAAACCAGAGACTTTTATTGAATTTGATTCAAAATTCTTGTAGATTCCATATTCATCTTTTTCCCAGGGGGGAACTCCATAATTTCCTATAAGTGGATGGGTCATTACTACAATCTGACCTTGATAAGATGGATCTGTTAATGTTTCAAGGTACCCCGCTCCTGTTATGGTTGAGAAGACCAATTCTCCGGTAACAATTTTTGCCGTTCCAAATCCGATTCCTTTGAAGAATCTGCCGTCCTTAAACATTAAAATTGCTTGTTTTTCTTCTTTATAGAGCATTTCAAGTGTAATATGTTTTTTCTCTTATTTAACTAGTTAGGTTTAAGTTTAGATAGCTAATAATTTTTTTTACTACTAATTATTAATGGGTTGAAAAAAAATCAGTTAAATTAATATATTCGTCAATTTGGTAAAAACTTTAGTTTAAATCATTCTACTCTCGTAATTAATTCACTACATTTAATATTTTACTACAATAAAAAAAAAAAAATTCACTTAAAGAGTTAGGTTAATCATCATCGTCCTCATCTTCGTCGTCCTCATCATCATCGTCATCATCGTCATCATCTTCAGTAACTTCTAAGTCTGTAAGAATCTCGGCTTCACTATAACACTTGTTACAATAAGGACGGCCTTCCACATAAGTCGCGTCTTTATCTAATATTTCATTACTACAATATTGACAAACTATCCATTCATCTTCATCTACCATTTTACTTTACCTCATTTAAATATTTTTTAATTTATCTTAAGATGTTATATATATATGATTTGATATTTCTATCTAAAACTCCAAATAATTTAATATAACCTTTTTTTAAATTGTACAATGAGAAAAGTATTAGTTGAGTTAGATGACACTTTTAAATTGATTAA
>SDBT01012544.1_pt1 | contig 13614 bp, 33 predicted proteins | sample 2277101 | NCBI WGS metagenome assembly SDBT01 (sample SAMN10404973, study PRJNA504765) | marine sediment metagenome | isolation source: marine sediment core GS10_PC15, 103 cmbsf | place: Arctic Ocean: Southern Knipovich Ridge | collected 2010
ACGTCGGCTATCAGGTCACCTGTGAGCGGGGCGAAGTTGGGGGGTTCCTCAGTCGAAGGCACCGTCGAGGTTGTGACGGGTGGTGGGATGGTCGTGAAAGGTTGTGTCAAGGATGTGTCCGGGGCGGTCACCGTCACTGACGGGATCAGCTCTGTCGGGATCGTCGTTGTGGGAGCAATCGTCGTCGGTACAGACGGGGTGGGGGTCAGTGTTGACGTTGTGGTCACGCTCGCAGTAGTAGACGAGATCGTAGAGGCCACGGTGGTGGTGGTGACGGGTGATGGTGGCTCAGTTGTTGTGGGAGGGGCAGTCGAAGTCGTTGCAGGGAGGGTCGAAGTCGAGGGTGTTGCCGGAGCCGTCGTAACAGTGGGCTCTGTCGTCGTGTCGTTCATCGTTGATGGTGCAGCCGTAGAGGACGACCCGAGAGACGTTGTGGAGGTGATGATGGTGCAGGGGTGTATCGGATGGGTCGGATTGCGATGGCACTTGTGTTGAACGTGACCGGGTGGGGTTTCCGGCGGTAGGGCTACCGCCATAATCGCCAGTAGTAATACCAGAGCTGTCACTACCGCCGATGTCCGGCGCATGGTGGGCTAGCACCTACCTGTCCAACTTCGATTCACCCATCCGAGGGGTGTAGAGCTTCTTGAACCGGCCATAACCCGTATTGGAATGAACGATGTCACTCAGTTTCTCCGGTATCAACTGGCGTATGTCCACCGGCCTGTACTCGTCCTTCGTCATAGACGCTATCGGGATGATCCGTGGCGGCTCACCTCTCAAATGCTTATTCCAGATCTCATCTTCGATGACTCGAGCCCGGTAGTCGTCGAACTCCTTTTCGTTGGAGGGGTGGACGGCGATGTGGTAGTAGGGGCTGCGTGCTTTCAACAGTTTGCACACATCGAGGAACGATTCGTACCAGCGTGCCAACTGGATCTCTCGTTGGGTCATAGGTGAATCTTAACCTTGGCCCATCTGCCGGCTACTCGTTGTTTGATGATGGTGGGCCAATGAACCCGGTAGAAGTGGAGGTGGCCGTCGTCGTGGAAGTGGAGGGCGACACGTTTGACCCGGGCTTGACTTGCCACATCGAGGACGATCTGTTGGACGCTGATGGGGTCGAACAGGGCTGTGTCGAACAGGGCTGTGCCTTCTTCGGCTAGGCCGGTGGCTGCGTAGATGACGGCTTCCTCATAGTTCATTTGTCGTACTTCAATTCCAACGTTATGTCCATTATGAAATTGTCGACTGTCAACTCAATGTCGTAGAAGGAGCCGTTTTCTAACCAACCCACATACTGACCGGCGACTCGTCTTTTGGCTTCCTCAACTATGGCGTCACGAATTGACTCCTTCATCCTGGCTTCCTTGTTCATCTCCGGTCCTTCCGTTGGAACCGTTTACGGATCCTATCTAGGAACCCTTCCGTCTCGGCGTCGATCTGTTGTCGTCGCTCCTCGAGGGTGGGTACCGGGGCTGTCTCATAGGGCTGGTCTCTGTGGAGGGTGCCGGCTTGGGTGCCTTTGGAGATGAGGTCCAGGTCGTCGGGGAGCCGCTTCCGTTTGTGTCGGTTGTTCGTTCTTCGTCCCTTAGTCATCGGTGTCCTCTGTGATACCTGCCGTGTTTTGTTCGGGATGACACTTCATGCAGCCACAGGCGTCATGCGGCGTGTCCTCCGTGATACCTAGAGCAGCGGCGACAACGGCTTTCGTAGCCTCCATAACTTCCAATGGATGAACCATGTAGGGGTCTAGCACTTCGGCTGCTGCCTCGATGTCGGGGTTGGCTACCTTCCTCGCCGCATCGATGACTGGTCTTTTAACAATCCACACTTCGTAATTCTTGAATACCGGCTGAGTGCTGTCTATCAACTCAACGATGTCGAGCGCCTTCTGTAGTTCACTGTCCATCAGGAGCCTCCCACATAGGGAGGAAGTGGGATCTTGGTGTTCTCTGGTGGATCGTTCGATGGTGGCTTGGAACCTAAGATCGGGTTGCTAGGTGGACTGTTCTCCGTGATACCTAGAGCAGCGTTGACGGTCGCTTTGGTGGCTTCCATAACATCCAACGGATGAACCATGTAGGGATCTAACACTTCGGCTGCTGCTTCGATGTCGGGTTCGGCTGCGTCCACCCACAACCGAGCAGCAGCCACAATTCGTTTCATTGGACTGTTTGAACCCATAGGCCAAGCGTCGGGTAATGCGTCCAGCGCCTCTCGGACTTCTTCGACGGTCGGCTCACTCATGATGCCGCCTTCGCCTTGGCTCGACGGGCCCGCATATTCTCAGCGGCACCCGCATCCTTGTAGACACGGATAGGAGCTGCGTAGATGGTGCTCATGCCGAGGCTGGCACAAGGTCGGATCGGATGATCCCTGAGAGATTCCCCACACTCACGGCATTTGATGGTGCCGTTGCCGGGGTAACGATTGTTTGATGCGTCCATTGCCTTCCTTTCTGTTGTCAACCTTAACAGCGCCACGCCACATTCCAAGGGTGCCAACCGCCTGCGGCCACATAGATGAGGTGGGCTAGGCGTATGTTCGTCGCCGGGTCGTAGAGCTGGGCGTATGTCACCCCGTAGTAGGCAGCCCAACTAGGAGCGTGGATCTGCATCAGCCCTCTCGCATTGGCGTAGCTGAGAGCATTGGGGTTGCCGCCAGACTCCCACCTCATTATGCAGAGAGCGTGGCTCGTTGCGTCACCGAAATATGTCTCAACGAGAGCCCGCCACTGTTCCACATCGCTGCCCATTCCCCGTCCTGTGGTACTGACGGACGCATGGCTGTGAGGTGCTTCGTGTGTGTGATCCTCGTAGGTCTGATAGTCCCGGGCCTTGGGCCAATCCCAATACTCACCGGATGGTTCACCGAACAGGGTGCGGGCGTCAGCTTGGGCTACCCACAACAGGACTATCAAGATCACGATACCGGCGCCAATAGTTCTCGCCGCCCGTCGCTGGCGGGGTGTCATCTTTGAGAAGCTTGTGGATCTCGTCGAGGTCGGCTGGTCTCCAGACGTATGCCTCGGTGTTGGTTTGTGCCAGTAGGAATAGCCATTCCTTCTGTGGGGGGGATAGCCGACCGACCTTTGACTTCAACTCAGCGAAGATCAAACGTGGTGGCTTGACCAATACTAGGTCGGGGAACCCGGTTTCGCCGGACATCGGGGTGACCCATTTGTCACGGCCTGGCATGTACGCAACCCGGAAGTGGGCCCGATGCCACCCGTACAGGCGTGCGAGGTCCATGACTTTGGCTTGGAGTATGGCCTCCGGTCCTTTACTCATCTGAGGCGAGACAACTAACGAGATCTGTATAAAGACAACTCAACCAAGACAACCGACCAAGACAACCAAGACAACAATCTCGGTTCACCTGTTTTCGCCTGTGATCCGTTGATGTTTTCAACAAGACAAGCACCGAGACAAAGACAGGTCGGCCAACGAGACAAGACAGAGGCACCCCTTTAGGGGTGCTCTAGTCGTCGAGGGAAAGATATGGGAGAGGATGAGTTCCTTTCGTTTGAGCAGCCGACGAGACAACACCCTCCCCCCTTCGGGGGGAGAGGGCCGGGAGCCTCGGTCAGAACGGATCAGGCTTATTCTCATCCTTAGTGGGTACATCGTATGCGTTGCCGGTTCCTTTCAGCACCTTGATGAGCGACTTCTCGAGGACACCACGGTTGAGCACCGTCCTCGTATGATCTGCACTCTTGTCGAAATGGGTTGACACCTCCTTCACCGTCTTCGGCTCCGACTCAGACCAGATCCATGTTGTGATCTCGTCGATGAGACGGATCCTCCCTTCGTCGGGTGCCTTGTCCGCTTCGGGCATACCTTGAACATCGGTCGGCTCGAACCGGATCGAATGGATCAGGTCCACCGCTCCGTCGTCGGTCTCCTGTGTTGCGTTCAAGTATTTGATCTTCAAATATTGGTCCTGGCTCCGTCGGACATGGTTGGCCTTGGTGTGAACGAACGCCAGGTAGTCCCATGGGTCGCCGAGTTTGGCTGCCCGCTTCTCCACATACCACATCATCCTCGCCGAGTTCCGGGTGTAGACCGAGCCGTAAGGATCAGGGTTACCACGGCTTGCCTTCGCCTGCTTCGAGATGTGATCGACGGCCAGTATCGGAACGTCGAGGGATCGTAAGGTGCGGAACATTCGGATGGTGTCCTCTGCTGCCAGGGCGTCACCGCCTCGCCCCATACCAACCGAGTCGAGGATCATCAACACCGCCTCCGTGTCGTGGATCCTCCGTCGTAGCCGCTTCCCCTCCCGAGCTATCTTGCTGACCATCGGAAGGTGGAACACTTCGATCCGATCCAATGGCAGGCTATGAGCCCGGGCCATTGCCTGCACCCTGTTGGCGTGCTGAGTGTTGTCATCCTCGTAGTCGGCGTAGATCACCGGGCCTGTCTTGAGTGGACTCGAGCTCGAGATGATCGGCACCCCTGTTGTCACCTCCAATGCGAGGGCTAGGGCCAGTGTTGACTTGCCGGTGCCGCCATCCCCGTAGAGCACAGTCACTCCGGCGGAGGCTATGTACGGTTCGATCAGGTACGGAGCCACCAATGTCTGGCTGGTCACTTCGGCCAGGTTGGTCATCGGCAGGTTCGATTCGAGGGCTCGGATCGTCAGACCCTTGGCCGTTGTGAGCATGTGTTCCCAATCCCACTTCGGCCACTTCTCGGCTAGCTGCTCCATGATGCCGAGCATCCCGCCCCTGTCTGACCGCATCAGGTTGACCCTGACCGGGCCCAACATGGGAGGCCAACTCTCGGTGTTGTCGTCGTCGAGGAAGCTGACGGTGAGCCGGGTCCAGATCGAACCTCGGTCCTCATGGGTTTCGTGCATCGACACTCGTAGTTGGGGGTCTACACCTTCGGCCACCCCGTAGTCGTAGTCGTGGTCCTCGTCGAGATGGGTGTCGGCTATCGGAACGAGGGTTGTTGGATTAGACTCCGCCATGATGGGAATCTCCTTTGGTCAGGGGATATTGAAGCAAGAGCCGGTCTTTCATAAGGCCGGCTCTACTCTGTTAGTTGTCTGAGGCATGTGGTACACACCCACCTTCCCGGGCCGTTGGTGGACCCTGACTCGTAAGGTAGTCGATGGGCCTGGCAGCATGACGGGGCCAACTTGTGGACCGGCTTACCTCGGCGTAGATGGGTGTCACAGTGGGCGCATTTGCCGCCCACTGTGTCTGATTCGGCCACTCTCCTGGGGATGAGCGGCACCTCGGGGAACAGTTCGATTAGAACGGCCCGAAATTATGGGAGAGGTATTGCTCCCAATAGGCGACCACATCTACCACCACCACCGCCGGTCCTAACTCGGCGTCGTCGCCTTGTACCGGAGGTGAGGTCAGTGTGACCAACCCGTCAGGGCAGGCTACGACACTGGCCACACCGACAGGCAGATGGGTGCTGAGTATCTGCTTGCCCTCATCCTCTATGTAGTTGTCGGTCGTGTTGTATTGGGTCCACAGGTAGTCGCCGACTATGGCGGTACGCACCCCGATGCTGGCATGGTGGACATTGACCAAGGAGGCCAATTCACCATTCCATTCCACATCGGCGGTCATGCACTCCTGGTCGTTGGCTACGGCTGTTGCTGTCGGCAGTAACGCCAACAACAACACCGCAATGGTCAGTCGTTTCATGTTGTCCTTCCTAGAACGGTGCTTCGTCGGGGCTGGTACTTGTCCGAGCCTTGGGTCGGCTACTCGATGAGCCACCGCTAGACCTCTCGGTCCTTGTTGGTTGCACATCGTTCCACCGGACACTGAGCCCGATGTCGTCGATAACAAACGACTGGCTGTACCGCTTCTCACCTTCGTCGGTCTCCCAATTATCGGCTTGCAGCCGACCCATTGCGATCACCGTGTCACCGGGTTGCACCGACTCGGCCAGGTGCTCGGCCATGTCTCCGAAGCACACCGCCTTGTATGAGATGTAGACATTCTTGTCGTCATCCTTCTTGTCCTTGTGGCTCCACGCTGAGATGTTGAAGCTGGCAATCGCCAACCCCTTCTCGGAGAATCTCAGGTCGATGTTGTCCTCATCTTTCCCTCTCGGGTAGATGTTTCCTGTTACTGCCAGGTCATTGCCTCGCATAGTCGACGTTCCTTTCGTCGTTGGTGTAGCCTGCTGTTGAATCTGACTTGTGCCTTTGCATACGTTGGCTTCCTTTCTAGCTGGAGGGGGGTTGTCACCCTTCCCCCCTCTGGTTAATCCTCCACTCCGATGTACTCCGTCAATGCCCGACGGATCAACTCGGATAAGGGGATCTTCTGATCTGCTGCCACCTCCTTCGCCGCTTCTTTGAGAGTTGGGGGTATCCCGAAGGACACCCAAGTTTTCTTCATACCCACCCCTTGGTTCCTCCACTGGACGGGATGCTTACTCTTCGGGGTCGAGGTCATCGGCTACCTCCTTGATGTAGGTGAGCATCAACTCGATGTGTTCCGCCTTCACCTCGTCGTCGCTGCCTAGTTCGAGTTCTTCGAGACCGGCAGCCCACAACAAACGAGCTGAGTTTTTGTTACCGTCGACGAGGGCTAGCACCTCGGTCTTGGCTTGGTCGATGAACCCACGGTCGAACTCCTCACTTGGCGTTCCCTCATAGCCGGCCAAGGTCATGACGAATCCGAGTGGCATACGCAGCGCCTTGCTAGTGGCCCTGGTCTGAGCCATGGATCGGAGGGCGTAGCTGTCCCGAGTCTTCCATGTTCCCTCTGTCCGTCTGCACTCCGACTCGGCGGCACCTACCAACTGGCCTTGAAGGTTGCGGGCTTCCACCCTCGCCTCCCACCCGTCGTTCCCCCCTTCGGAGTCGAACAGTTCATGGGTCCACTCAACCACCGGGAACACACCGAGCATCGCACCAAGCAGCGTCCACCCTTCGACGGACACATGCTTCTTGCGCCTGATCATGGTGAACAACTGGCGGTCGTCGATGATGTCCTCGAGGACGACGGCCTGCTCTCTTGCCTTCTCAACCATCAACGCCGGGTCGTTGGGATACAGCCCTACGATCTCGACCTCATCTGACGGTTCGATGGTGGCTAGCTCATCCATGGATGATCTCCCTGGGGTAGGCCAGTTCTTCCAGCTTCTCGATGAGGCTGTCTCTGCCTGCGTAGTAGTCAGCATTGACCATCAACTCGGCGCCTTCCTTATCCGTAGTGATGTACCCCTTCACCAAGTCGATCAGTATCTTCCACTCATCGGTGGTGACCGGGCCTAGCTTCACCTCACCTACGGCGTGGATGCTGACCGGATCCTGCTTCATGCTCATGCTCGTTCCTTTCGTTGCTTGTTCGCTTCGATGACATGCACCGGGATGGCTGACACCACCGGGTCGTCACTCTCGGTTGTCTCGTAGAAGGTGTCGAACACCGACGACGGCATCCCCGTCTTGCGTGCTGAGTTCGGGTTGAACGCCACCTCAAGGAGTTCAGGGTTGGCTTTCATCCACTCCCAAAACCCTTGAGGGTCGGCTATCCGCTTGCCTGTCTTCGTCTTGTAGAACACCAGCTCGGTGTCGATCTCAATGGGCCCACCATGGCGGGCTAGGGCCGGTCCCAACTCGGCTGCGATAGCGGCGACCACACTCTTGGCTGCCACCTGATGCTCAACTGCTTCGATCCATAGTCGGGCTAGCTGTTCGACGTTGAGGTCCACACCTACCAACTCTCCGTAGGTGGGTGGTTCCCCTTCTGTCCGCAGCATGATCGCCAGACGCACTAGATCAGCGGCTCTTGGTTGCTCATACATGTCGTCGATCTGACCGTCGAGTCGTTTGTCCTCCTCGGCTTCCATCTCTGCGTTGGTCGGTTCGCTCATATGTTGAGCTTCTTGAGGATCAGATTTGTTGCTTCGATGAATGTCTCATCAAGTTGGATGGTGGTGGCTTCGACCACACTGTTGATCCAATCTTCGAGCATCTCCCGGTCGGCTAACCCTCGTTCACCGGCAGCGATAGCGATAGTCAATCGTTGCTGATCGGTGATCTCATGGGTGACTCGTATCTTCATGGTTTCCTTTCTTGCCTAGTAGCTAGGCGGTATCTGATCGTCGAGGTCGGGCCTCTCATTGAGGATGACCTTGATAGTGGACGGGTCGAAGGGTCGGCACTCATCGCAGACCCAATAGGTCATGCCATCACCGAAGATGATCTGGTTGGTGGTCAAGTTCTTGTGGCATGAGTCGCACCATGTTCGCTGTGGCATACGCCGGGCCTGTTCTATGAGCTGTGCCATAGTCGGCCTGCCTTCTGTGTTGTGTTGGATGGTGTCATCTGAGTAGCTCATCTGTTGATTCCTTTCTGGAAGTCGAGTGTTGAACCTTGGAAGGCATCCAAGATGCAGAATGGGAAGTAGTCGCACCGCCTCACCCCGTCGTCGTCGGTGGTATGCCACTCATCGAGGTGGTCGATGATGGCCTGAATCAACTTGTCGTAGTTCATGTGCCTACCTTCCCGCATCGGACACACCCAACATCGACGCAGTACCCGTACTTGTCGAGTTTGGTGCCGCATACGATGCACTTTCCTTCGTGGAGTGTCTCGTCCATCGTGTCGAACGGGTCGATGATGTCCTCACCTATGGACATGATCCCTTCCTTCACCACCCGATCTTTCAACTCGTCCATGCGTGCAACTAGGGCATACCAGGCCGAATACATCTGGTCTCTGGTCAGCTTGTCACCGAGTTCACCAACATGGTCGAAGGACCATGCCATCGAGGTGGCCGTGTTGTGCGTGTTGGCGTTCATCGTGCTACCTCCTCGGTGATCTGAGATGCGAACACGATCCGGGCTTGGCGCCTCAACTGATAGACGGCTATCGCATCGTTGATCGAATAGTCGTCGGTCTGAAGGTGGTGGCCCATTATCCCGTCGGCTAGGGACGCCAGCCTCCGAAGGCTGGCATCGTCGAGGCCGTCTATGTTGGTGGACAGGTAGGCGCATCGACCGCAGCCGTCGTAGAGGGCTACACCTATCCCGTCGTGGATACTGTGAGCTTGGCTCATGTGTTGGTTCCTTTCAGTTTGTCAAAGTCTAGTGGCTGGGTTGGGTGGAGTCCACCTCCTCCGGGTAGATGATGTCGGTTCGTTCCAATGCGGTGTATGTCTCAACCCAGGTGGTATGACATTCGGTGCATGTCACTCGCTGCCACACCCAATCACCTTCGCTGCTGAAAGGGCCGCCTTCGATCATGTCGTCGTCACAATTGGGGCATGACTCCCACTTGGTGTCGATCCGAAGGAGTGAGGTCGGTTTGCTCATGCCACCACCAGATCAACGATGGCAGCCGGTGTGTTGATCTCCCTTCCAGCGGTGAACCGGCCCACATCTTCGTTCAGTGTGACCACCACCTTGCCCTTCGTCTTGAACGACACCGTTGCCAACGCTCCGATCAGATACTTGGGACTGGCGTGGTCGTTGAACCGCACCGTGTCACCAGGGTTGATCTGGTTGAGGGTGACACTGGCCAGGTACTTGCGGCGGGTGCTAATCGCCGCAAGTATGAGCTCGAGGTCTGTGTCGTGGTCGCCGGCCATGATCTCGGTGCCTATGCCGCTCATTGGTACGCCTACATTCAGTCCCATTAGTTGGCTCCTTTCAAGCCGAAGTTGGCAGGCACCATGCCTGCTTCCCTTCCCACTCGTCGGACGGCCTTCCGTCCCTTGTCGGTGACATCGGTGTCGTTCCCGGTGCGCATGTTGACCGGGCCTAGAAGGAACACTGGACCCAAGATGCCGGTCATCATCAGGTCAGGTCGGTTGCCTATCCCGGCCACATCAGATGCGATGGAGTTGAAGTCATCGGGTCCGAACTGGCCGAGTAGGAACTCCTCGTTGACATACATGTCACCGAAGGTGAGTCGTATCACCTCGATGTTGCCCTTGACTACGGCCTGCATGTCTGTAAGCCCAACAAGGTCGATGTTCTCGACTCGTTTGTCGGGGTAGATGGCTATTGCCTTGCTCATGTTGGTTCCTTTCGTTGGAGTCTCCGATGGTTGGCGGCATGTCGAAGGTTCGTTTCTGCTATCCACACTGTGAACCCAAAGTCCACAAAGCTGAACGAGATCAGAGCTACCAATCCGTCAAGCAAATGACCTATCGGATAGAGCAACGACCAGACCGTCCAGTTGTACGGTGGCCTTCGCAATATGGGCTTAGGTGGCCTTGCAAATAGGCGGGTCATGACATGAACTCGGTGTACGCCTCGACGAACTCGTCGGTGTCATCCGATGAGCGGAACGACTCGTCCTCGAGCTTGAGGATCAACCCTTTGAGCCCTATCCGTGTCCGTCGTATCTTGGTGGCGTCGAGTAGCTGGCCCAACACATCGGCTAGGTCATTGAACGACACCAACTGATGCTCACCTTCGATACCCCATGTCCCGTCATGTGCTTCGTTATGTAGCTGATCGACGGTGATAGCCACATCTTCCATGTTGTAGCACTCGTCGTGGTTACTTTCGAGGCTGTTGATGAACTCGACAATGCCTTCGTCACATGGCAACGACCCTTCAAGGTCTTCGATCTCGCTTTCAAGTGAGTCGTTGGCATCATCCAGCTCGTCGATGGTGGCCTCACCTAGCCGGTCAAAGGCAGCCCGTACTGTCTCGATGGCAGCTTGGATGGTGTTCTTCCATCCGATGGCGTCGTCTGTGTATTCACTCATGTCATCTCCTTGTGGTCATTGGTCAGGGTCACAGTTGGATCTCGTCTACCTCCCTTCGCATCGTCACTTGATGCCTCCATTCCTCGGTGAGTTCAACCCAATCTTGAGTGGTGTGTCTGTTGCCCGACAGGTTGAATCCGTGTTCGGTTGACCACTGGACTCGCTCCGCAGTTAGTGGACCCACCTCATGGCTCAGGTAGTCGGAGTAGGGGCTGATGTAGTGGCTACCTGCCTCATGGGTGGCTAACCACTGTTGACCCAACATGCAATGGCTGACATGGTTGAGGTCGAGTTTGATGACATCGACGACCTGCTCCCATTGAGGGACATTCTCGTCGAGCCAATACATGCCTTGCTTGACGGCTAGTGATATGTCCTCGTCGGACACACCCCGAAACTGATGCTCATGATCCATCCCGGCTAGCTCGTCGATGGGGTCGATGAACTCGCTCATATGCTGGCTCCCTGGTAGCTGGTGATGTCATGATGCTCGTCGGCTTGCCTGACAGCCTCGGCCCATGTGACACCACCATCTTGAACGGATTGCACCCATCCGAACCATTGCCGCACCGTGGATTGGTCAATGCCGGCTATGTCTTGGGCTAGGTGTTCGTCGTTGACTAGTTGGCGGAGCATGTCGGGTGCTCCTACTTCCATGTTCTCCATGTTGGAGGCGTCGGCGGCTATCCCTTCGATCAACAATGCCTGGCCGATGATGCACCCATCCCGTTGGGGTCCGTTGTTGACCTCTCCGACGGTGTACATGCAAGCTCCTGCGTCATCAGGTTCGATGTAGATCGCATTGGGGTACAAGGTGGCGAGCCGTCGTACTGCGTGAACGATGTGGCTCATGGTTGGTATCAGTCTCATAGTTGTGATTCCTTTCGTGAATCCAATGAACAAATGGCGGGATATGGGGCCATCACACCACCACCTTGAGCCGTTGAGTTGTGCCTCGTACTGCGTTGAGGCATCGGTGTTCCACCAGCTTGGTTGCTAGTGGTGGGGTGGTAGTGAAGTCACATCGAGGACACCGGAACGTGGTGCCTTTGCGTTGGATCTTCATGATGTACCCCACTTGTCCATCCACCAGATCGGCCATTGCTCAGTGTTGCGGTCAAGGAAGGGATGCCAAGGATGGGTCGATGGCACCACTCTTGCTGCTGCCCACCATATGAGCCGGTCAAAGGGACTCATGATGTCACCACCAGGAGCAACAGGTTGACCATGTAGATGATCAACGCTGTGAGTAGGAACCATTGGATGACAGCGACGATGCCGTGGTCCCTCATGATGGGTCACCAAAGAAGAACTGCAACATGGCCTCGTCGATGGGCTGCTCAGGATGACGGTACTTGTACCACCACCACCGAAGATGCTCTCGTTGAGTGAGCAGGTACTCCCTCATCATGACACCTTGTAGCTGCGATGTCCGACCGCATCCTTGGCCACCGTGATGGTGCCGTAGAAGTTGCGCTTGTTGTAAGGATCGGGGCCAACAAAGTTGATCCGTCCAACAGGTGCCTCGGATAGTGAGCCATCGAACTCGTTGCCGAATACCGATGTCGCTTCGATGCGGATACTGCTGATGTTGCCAGCATCAACAGCCCGCTTGATGGCTACCTTCGATGGAGGCCTACTGCCCTCCAAGTAGATACCCTGCATGATTGCTTCCTTTCTGGTCCCACTTGGTTGTGCTTCTTATGGCGAGAGGCGGAACCGAAACCCAACCTAGCCTGCCGAGTCGGGTTGTCAAACCGGGGTCGGAGGGCTATACACTTAAGAACCTGCCATACGCAGGGGTAAGAATAGATGCGGCTCATAGGTGTGATCCCATGTATGGGCCCGTTGGCATAGATGGTGGGAATCGAGATAGCCGGCCATCGAGATGGGAGATCATCGAATGGGTGTCATCATCTCGAGGCCATGATCGAGCTCGAGCTGGTTGGCTGCCATCGTATGTCTCAGAGAATCGTGCGTCATATGATGAGGCCATGATGACGGCCACGGTGACCCATTCATTGGACATATGGAAGATACTGGAATGACAACGGTGTAACTCCCCACAAAAACGGGAATGTCGGGAATCCGACACGCATAATCCCTGGTAATTGGGGGTTGTGCTTTGTCAAACCACCCCGTAGGTTGGTGGTGGTTCCAAAACGTGGAGATTCCACCCCGGAACCAGGAAGGAAGGAAGACCATGAAGGGTTCTTCATTCACAATGCCAACCACCACAGAAAAGGCACCCCGACGGGGTGGACGTTTCGACTACGGGAGCCTCAAAAAGACTCACGTTTTCGACCGTTGGAATAAGTCCAAGAAGGGATCGGCCAAGCTAACCCTTACTGCTTACTCCGGTAGTGGTGGACCGTCGGTGACGGTGTTCATTCCCGTCGGCGACGAGGATGCCTGCTCCGACTTGACTGATAACGGGATCTCAACCCGTCTGGAGTTGAGTCACCTGGCGGCGACGGAATACGACGGTGAAGGTGCTAATACCGGAACAAGAATGGTCAAGTACAAGGGATCATTCGACGGTATAGATGTTGAGGTTCGGAGTGCTGCGGATCACTCCCCAATGGACTCAATCCGAGTGACTATCGGTTGACCACCAACCACCCCGTTAGGAACCCCGGCAACGGTGCCGGGGTTTCTTTCGTGCCGATGTCCACCAGGTTGGCACGCTCCCACCAGGTTGACCACCACCACCCCGTTAGGGTTGTCAAGGTACATGGTGACCTACCTTGACAAGCCGAGCCACCTAGACCGCATACCGTCGGACTCATGGCATAGGGTTATCAACCCACCCCCCGTTCCTACCATCCGAACCCCTACCACCCCGCCGCCGCCGGATTCCCATATATGGAACCTCGGATTCCATAGGTGAACCACATACATGTAATTAC
>SDBT01012545.1_pt1 | contig 13614 bp, 26 predicted proteins | sample 2277101 | NCBI WGS metagenome assembly SDBT01 (sample SAMN10404973, study PRJNA504765) | marine sediment metagenome | isolation source: marine sediment core GS10_PC15, 103 cmbsf | place: Arctic Ocean: Southern Knipovich Ridge | collected 2010
CTGCTCGCCGGTCCGATCGTCAATCCCCGACGCCACCGAGTTGCTCGAATACGCCCCGTCCGAACCCACTGCCATGTCGCAACCAACAATGAACGGACCCAGCGGACAAGAGAAATCCGGCCCAGGCTGAAACCACAACTTCAACGGCCCATCGTCCCTGGTCACCAATCCCTTCAGCTCCAACGTCTCGCTATCGAACACCGGCGTCCCCCGCCACACCGGCTGCTTGCAGTGCTTTCGCTTCACCTGATCCAACAAATCACTCGGAAACACCTTCCCTACCGCCCCGCGCGGGTCCATATCCAACTCTCTGGCGATGAACCGCGGTGTCCCGCCGGGAAGTAGGCAGTGAGCGTCGTACCACGGAGACCGGATCTTCCCTGCCTTCATATTGTGTCCGCGATGCGCGATCGATCGCAATTCCTGCGAATGGGTTGCGATGTACTCCTCAACCTCTTTCTGCTCTTCCGGCCGAACAGCATACGCTATACCATCCCGAAACTCGTAGGCGTTCTTCGAGTGATCGGGGTTATCTTTCCAATCCAAGGTGAAAACTCTCCGGTTATTGGGGTCTGTGGCAGACTCGTAGAATACCCCCGAATCCACCCCAAACGTCGATACCAAGAACGTGCAATTCGACACATGCGAAACCGATGACATCACCTTGTAGTCCTTGTTCGCGGCAACGAATTCTTCCGAGCCCGGCTCGTCAAATGCAAACATCGTCAGGCGACCACCTCGCGCAACGTCACCCGTTGCCGAATAACCCACCCACAGCGATTTGTTCGGCAGCGATATCGTGTGGGCCGACAAGCTCCGCTCATACCCCCTGAGCATCCAAAACGGCAGCCTGTCCAGCATCCATGCCAATTTGTACATCACCGCGCTGGAATCCGTACTGGAATCCACCAACGCCTCGTTCCGTGTGACCAGCCCCGCCGAAAAGCCAGGTTCCCTCAAAGCACGCCGAATCTGAACACCAAGATAAATGTACGTCCCGCCCTGCGCACGACTCTTCTTCACCGTCAACGACAACGGTTTCTCCGTCTCCACCGCCTCTGTAATCGCCTCGTCCATCCCTAAGATCACCGGCTCCTGATGGAGCCAAGGGATAAACGGTTTCATCTTCACCTTCGCCCGCGGCTCATGTACCCACAAAGCAAATCCAAAAAAGAAAAGCACATCCTCCATGCAAGCGTCGTACAGCGCGTGCCGAAAATGCAAATCCTCCAACGCCCGCTCCCGACACCTCAACCGCCAGCGAAGATTCTCCGCCGGATCCTTCGGGTAATACTTATAGAACGGCGTCAGGGACATAGCTTCGACTACTCCTGAAGGGACTGTTTTATCAACTCAAATATGTCGCGTTTCTTTCCAAAGGGTAGTTCTCGCCACCGTCGCCTCCACCGCGAGCGACACTTGTTTGCCTCCCGCTTGTTTGTAAAACCCCCAGCCAGGGTAATCGCTTGCCCGTCCGAATAAAGGAATATGTAGTACGGCCTGCTGTGAGTCGTGATGATCTCGATCATGGTTACTCCTTCGGGTAGTGCCGATAGAAAGGGGTCAGGGGCATGAAACTTCCTCTGCTTTTGCGGCTTCGGGTTTACTACTCGGGTACTTGTTTCACTATCCTACTCACATTGATAACAACAGTTCCACTACGAAGTGGGCACCTTTTTGGAACCTCAATTTCAGTAAGGCCATAATTGCAGCTACAACCTACAAGCGGACAACGCCTACCGTCTTGGAATGACAACAATTGACAATTCTCCTTCTCGTAAGTTTCATCCCCTTTGCCCGGCGCGTGTATCTTAGTCTTAATTGTATCCCTTGTCATGCTTCCTCCTCCTCGACTTTCTTCGGGTAGTAACGGTAGAACGGCGTGATGCTCATTCTGATTCCTTGTCCGCAGCGGCTTCGCATCGGTTCAGTAGCCGTATATTTTCCCCTTGCAGTTCTCGGAAGTTAGCAAACACCTCTTCCTTTCGCTTCTTCCATTCATCGCAATCCTCACGCAACCGCTCGATCTCGGCGTTGTTTCGGTGTCTTTTCAGTTCCATCGCCCGCTCGGTAGCGAGTAGCTCTTCCCGCAGATTATCGATCTGCTTGTGCAGTTCGCACCGTTCCACAAAGACACCATTTTTGTAAACGCATCCCGGACAGGGTGCAGCCTCCAGTCCCGTCACGTTGTATCCCGCTTTCAGCCGCTTGTTCTCGGCTGAGAGCAGTCGAATCTCCCTGTTCTTCGTGCATTCCCCATCAATCCATTCCATCACTCCTCTCCCTTCAACTTCAGTATCGCCACGCAAATCGCCAACGCCGCCGTGTCTTCATGAGCAATTGTGTCCCCCCATGATTTAACGGGCACGGTTTTACTAATGACGTGCTGGTCGGCTGCTTCGCAGTATCCGTAATCATTCCACAGCCCCACCTTCTCCGCAGCCGCAAACGCCGCGTTCAGATCCGTGGAATAATGCGGTATGCACGATGAAGGCACCCGCTCGTCCAACGGACTCACCTTTACCGCATCCTCCGGAATCAACTCGTAAAGACCCAGCCTCCCGCCGGCCGCCCGAAACGGAAACGTGAAGCCAATCGCATCCGCCACCGCTCGGTCCAGATCAGATCCCGCCTCAATCGCTACTGTCATCGGTCGACCTTCGTTTGGTGAAATGGATCGTAGCACTCCGGCCCGAAAGTCGGGTGATAGTCAAGACGCGGTGAATCGCAGGTCGGACAACACTGGCGGGCGGCAACCTTCCCGGCTATCGCTTCCATCCGCTCCTCAAATTGCGACCTCGACTCCGGTATTTCTGCACTCAACGCACATGCTCGGCAGTAGCCCGCCCAACGCTCCAACCGATGGATCTTAACTTTCGCGTCCTTCAAGTCTTTCGCCATGGAAACAACATCCACAAGGCCGCCAGGCGTCGGGACCGTATAGGACTTTAATTCACGAAAGATGCCGAAATCTTCGGACAGCCGCTCAATCTCGTCGGCTGCCCGCCTCAATACCTCTGAGTCGCCGCCACTGTCGCCAGGCGCAGCCGAATCTTGCGCGTCCGCTTCTGCCCGCAAATCATCAGATATCGTCATCGAACACTCCTCCGTTTTTGCGGCCCCCGTAGGCTTAGCCTCGACCCCTTCAGGCCACGGAGTTCCCCTCGGTGCATAATAATCTAAATGATCCCTAATCAACCCCAGATCCCCCCGCGACAAAGCAGCCCAATGCGTGGGACCTCCACCATCTTTGCAGTCGCACGGCAACGCGATCATCTCGTCCTCGAAAATATCCGGTCTTTTGGAGTGGGCTGCGTACCGCTCCATGAATTGCTCTTTCGTCTCTTCGATTGGGTGCATCGGTTTCTCCTTACTTAAATTACATGCCTAAATTGTTCATCTGACGATCTAAAACGACCATCCGCCGCTCCTGTTCAACGTACCCCATAGTAATCTCGACAATCTTCCGAAGTTCGAATTTGTCAAAGTGTTCCAAGCCAAGCCCCCTAAATCTGACCTTGTCTTCGTACGGCCGACTCGCAAGATATCGCTTCGCCGACTCAATAAGTTGTTTCAGTTTGGACATCGGTTTCTCCTTGCCTAAATTAACACCCAAAATGGTGGTTCGTCGGAGACGGATATACATACGTGGGACCCACGCGGCCGGGGGGGGTCTGGTTCGGTTTCCGGTGGGGGTTGGCGTCTCAATTCTGCTCGCGGCATAGCACTGGGCTAGCACCAATGTCACCAATAGGCGTCAAACCACTGTATACATAGGCTCTATCGCTGTTGACCATCTGATACCCCATCAGATGGTCGCGCGCATCTCCTCCAGCAGCCCCTCAATGTCACCCATCGCCACTCGCTCTCGGCGTGCATCATGCTGATCATCATCACCAGCGCTGAGTGTGCGACTGGCTACCTCAATGTACTTGGCGTATGACCGGATTGATGTCTCGAGCCAGCCCAGGGCCGAGCGTGAGGGTGCTGGCTCGGCTGCTCGGTCCAGGTGTACGACCTGGCCGCCGGCGGGCCGCTCCTCGACCACTGCCAGCCGGTTGGACTGCACCCAGGCCAGATCGGCCGTCAGTGAAGCCGTAGCGGGCAGGGCCGGCCATGCCGCGGGGATCGACTCCAGGCCCGCCAGGTGCCCGTTGGCGCCGTTGGTGTCGGGCTTAGGTGGATCGGGCTCAAGGGCTTCGGGGAGAGGCACGTCGACCGACGGTTGGCCTGAGAGCGGATATGCGGCGATGGCAGCGGTCCATGCGTGATCCTTCGCGTTCTTACGGCTCATCCCCTTGGCTACGCACGCTAACCGCACGGTTTCGCGGAAAGCGTCGACCTCAGCCCGGCACCCAGCTAGAATCCATCGATTTGCGGCCTGTGCCCATGTTTCCTGTTCGCATGCGACCTCGCCCAGCCCCTCGCCGACGGTCGCGGTATGACCAGCGGTATTACCTTCACTTCCCGCCACCCCCCCCGCCGGGTTAGACTCACTAACCCTAGTTGTCGTCGGGTCTGAAGATCCTGGGCTGCCCTTCGGCGTCTCGGAGATTGGCTTTGCGACTAGCTTCGTCTTCTTCGGCTTGGGGCTGATTGAACCCGATATCGTGGGTGAAGCTGCCGTCTTCTTTGTTGTCTTCTTCACCCTGGGGCTGGCTGGCTTGGGGTTGGGGGGTGCGGTCTTTGGCGGTGTCATAGGGGTGGGGTTGGACTTCGCCATTGCCTTGATCCTTCTCTTGCCGGTTTCCGAACTGCGCGATACCGAGACCCTCGAAATAACACTGGGCCACGGTGAATGATTCCCGGGCTAGATCGCGGAGGAAATCGGGCGTGTTGTTTCCGCGGGCGATGTAACTGGCTGCTACCCGGGTGTAGATTTGCATTGACAGCCTTTGGACGGCCTGCATGATACCGGCTTTGGCTTGCTGTTGTTGCTGACCGAGAAGGGGGACATTGTTAGGGGGAAACATTAGTTGTAAGCTCCTGTTTGGGGGTCATAGGAAGAAGGAATGTAGATGGGGGTGTGGGTAATGGTATCAGGCTCGGGCTCGGGCTGGTCGGGCTGTTGGACAGGCTGGTCCGGTAATCCGATCAGGGGCAAGCCGAAACGTTGGCGGCGCGCGTTGACGAATTGTAGGACAGATTCTATCGAGCGATGGTCGAACTGGCCGCGATGCGAGTAGGATCGCACTGTGGGGACTGTCAGGCCGACCCATACCGCGATCTGGGAGTATGTCAGAGTCCAAAGGCGCTGCTCGCTGCCTTTTTTTCGGCCGGCTTTTCCCTTGTTTTGTAGGATCATCCGATTTATCATCCGATTTATTGTTGACTCTGTCGATGTTATGCCGTATAAATGCAGTATAGACATTCGGTCCCATGGCGGCAACCCATGATTTCCAACCAATTCAGCCCTGCTCGGTCCCTCATTCTCGCTGGTTGCCGCCTGCGCCGAGGGCCGGGTGGGGCGTTTTCTATTTTGGAGGTGATGTGATGACAACGACAGCAACCGACAACCGGACCGAAGCAAAGCGGCTATTTTGCCAATTCACCGACAGCACCGGCATTATCGACCGGCTCTACGGTCCAGCGCAGGCGCCGAATCGGGCGGCTATTGTATCTGCCCTACTCGGCAAGCGTATCCCCAAGAGCAACCCACAAGCCGGGTGGAACCGCTTCCGGCGGGGGATGCTCAATCTCTACGATATCGACGGCAGCGACTTGTGTCATGCCGAAGAGGATAGTTTGCTTGCCGATTTAGTTGCAACGACTGGAAAATTCATCATCACTGGCAACGGCTTGACCGCTTGGCAGTGGGAAAACCCGTCAAACCGGGTGACCTTCGCCGATATCAGCATCTCGGTCGACGAATGGAAAGCCCGCATGGAGTCAAAGGGGTTCGAGGTGGTCGACGGCCGCGGCCAGCCTTGTGGTAATGTTTGGGTCTAACGACCCCGGCCAGTGGGGCAGCTAGGCCGTGACCGTTTACCCTTTACCCTTACTGGAGAATGAGACGATGTCAACACTCATTGAAACCGCTTATGGCCAAGTACCCAAACGCCCTGTGGATCTGGAATCTATCCACATTCACGACCTGTGGCACATTGCCCAGCGCCTGCCTGAGTGTGACCGGGACGCCGTGCTGGACGTATGGCAACTCGCGCACGACCTGCAAGAGTACGTCCTGAATGACAAGCTGATCGTGGCAGGGCCGAAGCTACTGGCGGTGTGCCAGCTGATCGCAAGCAAGATGTACGATGCACCGATCGGCAGAACAGCAATCGAGGATGCCGAGGTCGCGATAGCCGTAGTAACCGACGACGCCTAACAATCTACCGGCCGCCGCGGCCAGCCTTGTGGTAATGTTTGGGTCTAACGACCCCGGCCAGTGGGGCAGCTAGGCCGTGACCGTTTACCCTACCTCTTATCAGGAGTCAAGACGATGAGAAAAACAGAAACTATCGACCGACGCGCCTTCGATCTAATGCTAGACCACCTCGACGGCGACATTCAGGCCTCGCTGCGAACCGACCTCATCGAGTGGGCCGGCGGCGACACGTGCGAGCAAATCGAGGTGTCGATGGACAGCATGGGCCGGCTAGATAGCGAGTCTTCACCACGGCCGGGGGACCATTCCGAGCCATTCACATTCATTGAGCCAGGCGGCTACAAAGAAACCACATTCGCCGAGGCGCACCGCACGGGACGGCCAGCGATTGAGATTGCACAAGAGCGGGTAGACCGATCCGCAGCCCGGACCGCCGGAGAGACTGGCGCATCAGAATTGGCGACCAGAATTGCCAACCGAGTGCTCGACATCGACGGAATCCATTACGACTTACTGCAAGTGGACGGCAACGGACGCGAAGACGTCGCCGCCTACATCGGTGCCATTGCCCGGATGATCGACGGCGAGTTAAAGTTCAAGCCGAACAAGCCCATTAGCCAGACGTTTTTGGAGACACTAGACGCGTCGGCCGCGGCAACAGCACGCGAGACCGACGACGTGCCCGAGCCTTACTGCGGCCAGTGCGGTCGCCCGATGGAAAACCGTCGCTTCACGCGGAGCTACGCAGACGGTCGCTACTCGGCTGTGTTGTGCTGCTCTGCTAAGTGTCTGGCGGAAAACACCGGCGAGAACCCGCCCGAATCTGTCAATCCGCGATTCGACGAAGAAGACGAAGAAGAGAAGTTCGAGCTTGAAGACGAGGACGATGTCAGGGAGGCATTCTGGAGCGCTCATCCTGGATACCGAGACAGCCGCGACGACAACAAGAACCAGAACGATTACAGACCAGACATTCGGATGGCGTTTATCAATTGGACCGACGCGCAACACCTCGATGGGAAAATGAGCGATGAACTCATTAAGGAGGTTGCACTGGCCTAGTGGTAACAATCCCGGCGCCCGTTGAGCAGGGGCTCCGGTTTGGTTACCACCTTTCCCTGCAAGGAGCTAAGACCGATGACACGAGACACGAAAACAGCTGCGGAAGAATTGGAACTTTTCATCACGACAAGCGACCAGGCAACGCTCGCCGCCTTGGATTTTGCTTTCTGCGAAGCTGCGGCCGCCGTCGATCATGCCGCCTGGACACTGGCCAATATCCGCGCCGGCTGGCACGACGACCCCAAGGGCGACCCCGAGGGACACGCCGAGCACCACGCCCCACCACTTGAGCAGTTTGGTGTGGAAGCCCGGGCGGCCGTTGTTGTCGCGCTGTTCGAGCGGTGCGAACGGGTCAGGCAAGAGAACATTCTGAACGCGAATTGATCGTGCGGCTGACAATCGAAACCCTAACCCGAGGAGCCGAACGATGACCGCAGAAATATGGAAGATCACCATCATCTTCAAGTCAGCGGACTACTCGGCCGTACTCGCTTCAGAGCACGCCTGTAAGACCGCCTACGATACGTGGATGGACTGCATTTCACAGGGCTACGACGCTGGAGGCACACCGAACGACATCATCGAAATCGAGGGGACCACAGACACGGCTGACAGGGCGCCAATGAAAGTGGCATTCCTTGCCAGCGAAGTGAAAGCCGTCAATGTTTTGCGGATGTACTAACCCCATGGAATCAAGGAGACTGAAACGATGAAAACAAACCGATTTACTCGAATCCTGGCAGGAGCGTGCGTTGGCTGCCTGCTGGGGTGGGCGATTGGAGTTGGTTTTCGACTGGTATTTGGCCTGTGAGTAACCCTAACACAAGGAGTGAAACCGTGATCCGACAAATCACATTTCAAGGCCGCGAGTTCATCCTGATTGGCGATACCGATGGTGCAATCACCACGCGGGAAGCCTACAGTACCGGCCGTGTATCGTATGCTCATCTCCTTCCTGATGGAAACATTATACGATACCAAAAGAAGATCGGGACACGAGAAGATGCGACATTCGGTGAACCTGTGGCAGTGGAATTAGACCCAGAAGAAATTGCGGTCAATTTATTCGATGCGGACGAATGGGCACCACCCGACCCGCCTCTGGAACCATGATCGTCAAAGCAATCCCCTATCACCTGAAAATAAGGAAAATAGTTCCATGCTCCACCAAAGGGCGCGATGCTTCGCCACCAAACCAACGGCCGACGGATGAGTGACCGAGTGCCATGGGGGACGATGCGAGATCCAAACGATCCGGCGCGACTGGTGGGGTGCGATGAGGAACTCGCGATCGCCGAGCGGATTCGACTCCTGCACGGCGAGAGGCTATCGCTGCGGGCGATCGGCCGGCGGTTGGAGGTCGAAGGGCACAAGCGGCGCAAGGCGGCAACATGGCCGCATCAGATCGTCGCGCGGATTCTGGCGAGAACGAAAGAATGATTCACTGCTCTTCGGCCAAGATGGCATACTGCCCCTTATCGGCCAGCCTACTCGCCCGCAAAGCGGCCGACGCTATCATCGCCGCCACGACAGTGATGTTGCTCAAGAGCTCTTTGCCGTCGCGCGCCCGAACCATCTTGTTCGTCAATTGTTTATCACACTCAAGCCACATCCGCAGGCCCTCGATCACTACAGTCAGTGGGTGTTTGTTATCACCAATTAGGAAATCAGGGGCCTCTGGTTCCTCCGCCTCACGTTGTGTGGAGTGCTCTTTGGATGGGTTGACTTCGTGGGTGGCGTGCTTATTCATTTTGGGGTTCCTTGTGGGTGGGAGGATGCAATAGATTCTTCCCGAATTCGGCGGTGCCGCTCCTCGTCGGGAATGTCGCTCGAAAATAAGGGGTTCGGCGAATACTTCCGCATCCACCGCCAATCCTGCCAAAAGTACCCAGTCAAGCTGGCCATCGCGAATAACATCCGGGCGGCCAGGGCGTCAACTGGTGGGGGTTTGCAGTCGTAGCAGCGGAAATTCTCGTAGGCATCCAACCACCAAACGCCTCCGCCACATTTGGGGCACGGTCCGGCCGGCGGCAGACCTGGCGGCAAATCCGGCGGGAATGGGATCGAGTGGGCGTAGTCGGGGATCGGCGATGGTTTCGAGGCCGGTAGTGGGTTGAGGAATCGGCTGAGGAGTGTCATTTGGTCAGTAGCCTCCATGCTGTCGCAACCACGAGCGGAACTTGAGCATTTCCAAGGGCTCGGTATTGCTCCACTGGAGCGGCCAGCCCAACTGCCACTCGAGGTATCGCGGGTTCCTTGGTCGGCGCATATCCTCCGGCGACATGCCGCATCGGGCCAACATAAGTCTTGCAAAGCTCCCGCCAGTTTCGTCCCATCGCTTTCCGCCATAGCCCCCGGTCCCTGTCGGCGTCGGCATAAATCCATAGCCGGTTCCTGAGGTGATTCGCTCCAACGCCCGCAGCCGATAGCACACCCCATCGAATATCAAACCCGCTTTCGGCCAGCTCCCCGAGAATCGTTCCGTAGTATTCGTAAGCAAGGAGATTTGATACGTTCTCCAGCAGGCAGAATCTCGGTCCCACTTCACGTATGATTCGGATGGTTTCGGGCCACATGTTTCGTTCATCGTCTTTGCCTCGTTGCTGACCGGCACACGAGAACGGCTGGCATGGGAATCCCGCAGTGATAAGATCCACGCATCCGCGCCAGGGTCGCCCGTCGAATGTTCTGACGTCATCCCAGATCGGAGCGTCGTCGAGCAGTCCGTCTCTGATTCTGGCTTGCAGCACCTGCTGGCAGTAGTCGGCGATCTCGACGTAGCAGACGGTGGTGTGGCCGAGGAGGTGCTTGCTGGCGAGTGATCCGCCTCCGGCTCCGGCAAATAAACAAAGCTCATTCATCATCGTCCTTTCTCGGTATCGTCGAACAGGCTTCGCTGTCCGGGTAGGTTGTCTCGCTTCGAGGACGTGGTGTAGAGCCCGTTCCGCAGTCGCTTGACGATCTGGTCGCAGTAGTCTTCCGATAGCTCTATCAGCGTGCAGCGACGTTGTAGGGCGATTGCTGCAAGGCCTGTGGTTCCGACACCACCAAAGGGGTCGAGGATTTGGCAAGGGGCAGTCGCCAAAGGAAGGTACAGCGGTGATACCCGTTTCCATTCAACAGTCCATGCTTTGTGGGCCTCAGCAAATGTCCGAAGACGCGCGGCAAACTCTACTTTAGTTTCCTTTTTCTTTTTATTTGGCCTTGTAGGTGGATCGGAGATTATTGGCATACCGTAGCACTCGCAATCTGGTCGCCAGCCGATGGTCCACGTTGACGTGACGTGGCGGCCGGGATCTCGGTTGCCGATCTCTTCGGCTGGCCTTCGCTGGCCTTTTTCTTCTGGCGTATTGAGACTCATGGAATCGTGCGTCTCGTCTCCCCTCGCCCAACCGTAGGGCACATTGACCTTTGTATTCTTTCCCGGCCGTGTCCGCACTCGCTCGCTGTCGGTGATCCGCACCCAAGGCGCCCCACACTCGGGACAGCATTCCTTCTCGGACGTCGCCGCCTTGATGCACCACTCCGGCAGGGCACGCGGGAATGTGGCGAAGTGTGCGCCGGGGAAGCCCTCGCTGGCCATTGTTAGCATATTCGGGCAGGCTGGCATGGCGTTCATGTAGGCCATCAGCGCCCGCACGTCGCTTTCGTCCCACTCAAATTGCTGGGCGTTGCGGGGAATGCGGCCGGCGGGATCGTATTCCCTGTTGTTCATTGTCATCGGCGGTCGGCAACCATCCGATCCGTCTGTGCAATCTTCCCACTTGCAATCATCGTAATTTGGCTTCGAGATACTCCCTTGTGGTGCGGTCTTGCTGGGTTCCCTCACCGCCTCCATATCCCAAAAGTATCGAGGCCGCTTCGTCAACTGGAAGATGTACTCGTAGCTGGCCGTGCAGCGGTCACGCTGGCTACCCGGCATTGGCGCAGGTTTTTGCCAAATTAGTGCGTCACGCAAGTACCAACCGTCCGCCTGGAGGGCCAGGGCCACTCGCCAGGGGATGCCGATGAGGTTTTTCGGACCGAGCGTCTTCAATCGCGGTTTTCGATGCCGCTCGTTCAGGTGTTCACCCACACGCCCGCTCTTGCGGACACTGTTTCCTTGCGACGTGTACCCATCGCCTAAGTTTACAAAGCAAACGCCGTCATCCCGAAGCACCCGCCACACCGACCTGAACACCTCCACCATCGTCGCAACGAAAGCCTCGATCGACGTCTCGCTGCCAATCTCAAGCGCCTTATCGGGATGGTCGGCCGACAGGTACGATCGCAACGCAAAGTACGGAGGCGATGTGACGCACATCTGGAAATGCTTCTCGGGCAGCAACTCCATTACGGTCTTGCAATCACCTTGCAGCAGCGTCACGCCATCTGCACACGTACAGGGCTCAGTCTTGCAGCGGTAGCAGTTCGGCAGTTCGGTCATCGTTCGGCTCCTCGTCTATTATCGCGTTTCCGAAACCGTCCGCACTTCCTAGACCACAGCCCTACGTAACACCGGAAGACGTGGCATGTACCGTGCTTGTCGCAACTTTGGCAATCGCAACACAGCCAGCCGGCAATCAGCATTCCTTTGACTGGTTCCCGGAGCGGTGTGGTTTCCTCAATCATCGGTATCCTCCTCGGTTACAGCCACAACTCAGCATTATCAGGCAGTTCGTCAAATGTGCCGTTCACAACGACTGGATCGGTCAACGCATATACCAGCTTTTCCTCCGGAGGAAACAGCCACTCAGGCACACCCTCCGGATACATTTTGCGAATGTCGCCGGCCGTGAACCCAACCACGCCGCCGGATGGGGCGCAGGCCATATCAAGCCCGGCTCGAATGCAACAGTGAATAGGTCCGCCCCACTGCTCGTTCCACTGCTCGTAGTAGAGATCCTCTTTGTTTTCGCAGGTGCAGATGCCCTCAGCTTCGTACTCCCTACAGACGCGGCACCGTGGTGCATACCCGCACGGACCGCCGAGAAACTCCGCCACCTCATCCCCGATGCAATAGGGCTTCTCCCAAGCGTGATGCACGCCGGAGCCTAGACACTCGGGACAGTCGGGGTTGGGCGTCCCATGCTCCGACCGCCAGCCGTCGCATCCGCAATATGTCGTCTGGTGTTCTCGACGGCGGGACGGATTGCCTTCAGGGAACACGGTCGAGTTGTCCCAATTGACAATGCACGGAATAATGTCCTCGTTTAGGTCGGTGAAAAAATCTTCAACGGTTCCGAGCACCCATGCCGCGCTAGGCCGACGTGATTTGACGTACCACGTCTTTGCGGCGCGGATAGCAAAATCCTTCCATCGCTTGAATTGTTCACTGGTCATCTGAGTTCTCCTTGAGTTCCTTGATGAACGACGGCCGGTTGGCCTCCGCAACTTCCCGAGTCACTTCCTGATAACCACCAGGCCCGCTAGTGAACCCCAGCGGGCCACACTGCCATATTGGCAGGAAGTAGCGGGGCAGACCCTCGTGTTGCCCATCTTTCCTATTTTCGCTATTTGGAAGCGTCACAACGTAAGTCCTTTCGTACCAACGACTTGCAAAGTGTCACAGTCAACGTCACAGGGGTAACACGGCCGTAAGCCTTTGGCACGAAAGGACTTACGAGATTTTTGGTATGTGTCACAAAATCTGAGAAGAGACACATATACAGAGAATAAGTTATACATATATCTCTCCATATCTCTCAAACTAAATACCTCCATAGGTATATATACATAGGTGTGACAGTGTGACAGTTCTTCTTTCTTTCTCTCTCTCTCTCTCTCTCTCTCTATAGAGATAGGGTTTTTTCGCTTTTCGGAAGCGTCACACTTTCCGTCACACGTCTGGCACACTGTCACGGGTTTTTTGGTCATTCTGGGTGGTATCCTACCATTTATCGGCCACTAAGAACCGTTTTTCCAATACGGCCATCGGAATCTTAACTCCCCGCGGTCGCCGACTGCCTAATCGGTGCTGTCCGAGGTTCGCACCCGGTAACCGCCCCAAGATTGCCTTAATGTCCTGGTTTTGCCATTTTGTCCCCCTTAGCAATCTCCCGCGAACTGCCCTGTCATCGATGAAAAGGTAACGTGTCTCGTTTTGCTCCTGAAGGTCGCGACCGGTGTTGTTATCATAAACGATGCCGATCCCATGCCGCTGGAGGGTCTCGGCTAAGCTTGGATCGGTGATGCCAACGATCGCCTTGGCAACATTCATCACCTCGCGATTGTCGCCGGACCGC
>SDBT01012546.1_pt1 | contig 13614 bp, 10 predicted proteins | sample 2277101 | NCBI WGS metagenome assembly SDBT01 (sample SAMN10404973, study PRJNA504765) | marine sediment metagenome | isolation source: marine sediment core GS10_PC15, 103 cmbsf | place: Arctic Ocean: Southern Knipovich Ridge | collected 2010
GATTTCGGCACATATCCCTATGTCACTTCTTCAAATCCTACAATCGGCAGTGCTTGCACCGGACTGGGAATCGGACCGACTAAAATAGATTCGGTAATGGGAATATTAAAGGCCTATAATACCCGTGTCGGAGAAGGACCGTTTCCAACCGAATTTGATGAAAATTATGCCGATCAGGTTCGGGACTGGGGTAAGGAATTTGGCGCTACCACCGGCCGGCCCCGCCGCTGCGGTTGGTTCGATGCGGTTCTCGCCGGATATTCAGCCAGGATCAATGGCCTTACCGAGTTAACCATCACAAAATTGGATGTCCTTGACCGGTTTGAAACATTAAAAATCTGCACCGGTTACATTATGAATGGAAAACCGGTAAATGATCATCTTGCCGATCTGGAAACAATGCAAAAAGCAAAACACCAATATGAGGATATGCCCGGCTGGAAAAGTAAAACCTCGGATATCCGGGAATTTAATAAACTGCCCGTTGAAGCGCAAAACTATGTTAAAAGAATTGAAGAATTGGTAAATGTCCCGGTAGCAATCATTTCAGTCGGAAGCGAACGGGATCAAACAATTTTTTGCAGTTAATAATGATGGGGGAAACGATCGTCGTAGAAATTAGCGAAGCGGTTTCTGAAGTATTAATAATTCAGCATATTTTATATTGACTAAACGTTGTTTTTTTTTTATATTTAATATTCCCAAAAAAGTGGGCCTGTAGCTCAGCTGGTAGAGCAGCGGCCTTTTAAGCCGTTGGTCGCAGGTTCGATCCCTGCCAGGCTCACCAACTTAATTCCACTTAAATTCTTATTTTCCTATCACTTGGAATAATAGTCGATTTATACCAGTTTTGCTGTATTTTTATCTGTTTGGTTCTATTATGGACACTATATGGACACCAAATGGACACCAATAATATATTCTTAAAAACAAATCTGTAAAATGGCAGTATTTGTCAAAGATAATTATGTCTGGTAATACCAGTTTGATGACAAAAAACACCGTAGGGGGGATAAATTACATCCGGAAGTTTTTTCTTTTTATAAGCCTGCCAATCTGTACTATTTAGATTTTTGGGGAAATATGATGTTTTCGCTACTCACATCATAAAAACCTGATTAAAGCCAGCTTATAACATGGGAAATGTTGCAAAAGGTTGAACAAAAAGCGACTTTTTTGCGGGATTATATCTGTAGGATTTTTGATGGATAAACTTAAGGTGTAACCCATATTAGCTGTTAGCGTGTAGCAGTCGCGTTTCAGAAGCCGCTAAAGGTATTCTTTTTGGGGTGGTTTTATTTTCTCTTCTAAAGAGTGCTACCCATATGGGTGCGAAGATATACTCTAAAGAATCTTATAAATTTAACGGAAATTAATTGTAAGAATAAAAAAAGCCGGTTAAGAAAAACAGAGTTACCGGACAGTTTGTGTATAATGTCCGGTAATAAGTATAGCAATAAATCCAATAAAATGAATACTTTATTTTGATTTTTCAGAAATATTATTTTTCTAACCGGACATAATACTTAAAAAACAGGTCATTTTTAATGGATTGTCAATGATAAATTTTTGATCAAAATTTAACAAAACTAATTAAGATTTTTTTCACAACTGATAATACGGAATTATTGTTTTCAATAAAATAATATCTTGACATTAGAAAATAATGTTTTTAAATTTTGGGCTTTAGGATTTTATCTGCACAAATTCGATTTTCTCGAGAAGGATTATATCTGTACGGTTTTTTATGGATAAAACCCGAAGACAAGTAACAGTTTGTTGTGTAATCTGTACAGATCTTGAATGATAACACTTTTGATCTGCAGATTCAAACAAAAGATCTGCAGCACATGAATCAGGAGAGCAAAATAGATGACAACATCTTGGCGATTATGGTGGTGTAACTGCGCCCTGTATGCTGATTCGGAAATCACGGCTATCGATGATATGGAGGACCATATTGCGCCTATTGGTGCAAATGTATCAAAGATTAGAGAACTTATTTCCAGTCTCGAACTTTGCCATCACAAAGCTGATCGATGGGGCTACAACATTATTGAGGCGATCGGTGCAGGAGAGACGACAAAAGGGTTGGGCACCCGTTCGCTCGGTCAGCAACACCCCAATGAAAGAGTGTGGCAAAATGCTTGTGCTGCCTTTTCGGCGTGGTGTGGAGGATGGCCAAGCACAAAGATCGATTTGCTCATCGACACCGTCCCGGCGTCCCGGCTCCTTGCTTGCCTTGGAGAGCGTTCGTCGTTGAAAGAATGGCAAGTCCAAAGGGTGATTGAGAAAATCAGTAGTGAGATCCGTTGGCTAGGATCTGGTGACGATCCGGCAGCACAGTACGTATGGATTCTCTTAAGCGCAGGCGAGTATGAATCTGCTTACCTTAACCAGTGCCCGGAACATTATAAGGAAAACGAAAATTTCTGGCAGACAACAGTTCGGACCATCATTCATGATACTGAAAATGGCGACGAGGCAGATCTCTCGTTGGCCCTCGCCATCGACATGCTTTGGCCATGTCACTGGAGGTTTGTGGAGAATCTCCGGATTGTTCTTGACGCGATTGGCGGAAAGCTCATTTCGAAGAAGCCATTTGCAGCGTGTGGCAGGAACATAACCTTGTTACCGATTCGCCGCCGGATGGAGATTGTCTCTAATACTCTAAGACTCTTTTGTGGCGCCTCGAAGTCAGACGAGGAGGTGGATAGAGATTTACTGGTGCTGCTTGGCACACCGACGGAAGTAAAGAAATGGCTTTCCGCCTCCTTAGACAAGACTATAAGGCTTCAACTGAGCCCGCCAGTCGAACTACGAGCAATGTCTGCCCTAGCCGGGCCTGAGTGGATAAAACAGCAAAACTCCGGCTGAGGCTATGAGGAATTCTGAGGATAATACCGAACCAGACGCTGCACCGGAAGGCAATTCCGCTACGCTCCATTGCCGCCGGTGAGCTTCGTCGTTACAAACTGCCTAAAGAAAAAGAAGAGTGTTTAAAAGTGACAAAAGGCAACTTGTGATAACTATACTTATCACAAGATCGCGTCCCCAAAATTGACAAAAAAAGTTGCTCTACGGGGCGATTTTAGTGTATCACCCATTTTCGTGTGATTTATCACAAAATTATGTTCTAGGATAATATTTCAAAACAGTGCTTCTGGACACTTTTAATTTTTTAGCAATTGCCTTTTTGGACAAACCCTGTTCAACCAATTCAGCTATATCATATTTTAAATATTCTTTAGAAGGCGGACCTAAGCGTTTGCCTTTTTTTCTGGCGGTCTCAAGACCGGCCTTAGTTCGCTCGCTGATCCGCCGGCGCTCCTGTTTGGCCAGTGAGGCCAGAACACTTATAAGTATATCACGAACAAGCTCGTTGTTCGTATTAAGATATTCTTCTTTGCAGCTGTGGAAGCTCACTCCAAAGCTGTCCAGCTGTTGAAGGTAATATATTGTTTTTTGAAGTCCCTCACGAGTAAAGCGATCAAGTGCTTCACTTTTAATTCACTCTACCATTAAATTTTGTCATTTAGCTGCGCTTTCAAAAAACATTTGCGCCTTTTTTCATAAGCTTCTTTTGCTATTCTCACATCTTCTAGAAAGTAGGGCAATTCTTCTAATCTTAAGGCCTGGGGACCGTCAACCAGTGCGAGATTTGGCTGTGGATGGAAATCCACTAAAACCATATTTGCACCGGCGATTACACCCTGTGCTGTCACATTGAAAATATCAAGAACACCATCAGGATCGGCCTCCCGGGTGCCAACGGAATGGGATGGGTCTATACAAACCGGCATACGGGTCAGTCTTTTGATGACGGGAACCATGGCAAAATCCACCATATTTCTGTGGGGCTCTGCAAATCCTGCTTTCATACCCCGTAAACAGAAAACAACATTGGCGTTACCTTCACTGGCTAAATATTCTGCTGCGTTAAGGGATTCGCTCAAAGTGATTCCAAATCCTCTTTTTAGCAATATCGGCAACTTTTTTTGCCGTCCAACCGCTTTAAGTAATTCAAAATTTTGAGTATTACGCGTGCCTATTTGAATCATAACACCGGTTGGATGTCCGGTTTGTTCCAGAGTTTTAAAAATTTCCTCAAGATGAATCTCGTGAGTAATTTCCATGGCAATAACTTTTATGCCGTAGTTCCCCGCCAGCTCAAAAACATAGGGTAAACACTTGTGCCCATGGCCCTGAAACGAATAAGGATTAGTTCTGGGTTTGTAGGCCCCCATCCGGGTACAAACCTGACCGTTTTCCTTGAGAGCTTTCATCATCATTTCGACATGATTTTTGTTGTCTACTGCACAAAGACCGGCAAAAACATGGAGGCATTTTTGATCGAAACGGACACCATTATAGTCAAACCCGATGGCCCGGGAACCGTCGTTTTTATGACGTCCTAATATTCGAAACTCTTGTGAGATCCGAACTGCCCGGTCTACCGCCGGAAGTGCTTCAATTTCATCCCGATTCAGAGAAGAAGTATCACCAATTAAATATATTTCCATCAATTGTTGTTGTTTTCCCTGAACGATATGTTCCTGTATCCGAATATTAGGGAGGCTATTAAGGAAATCCCAGGTTTGTTTAAATTCCTCAGAATCTTTTTTAGTATTAGGTTCAAGAATTACCAACATATCGATTCACTTTCACTTCTTTCAAATTAGGGTATCACCAACATTCGTGCATAAATGTAAGCTAAGAAATCTTATACCCGATCATCCAACGCCTGATTTAACTCTTCTCTGGTAATCCGGGCATACTGAAGCGAATAAGCTGCATTTTTGTGCCCTAGCTGTCGCTGCACAGCTTCCACATTACCGGTTTCAATCAAGGTATAAATAACCGCTCGATTGCGATACGGCCGATAGCCTTTCCGCTGTGGCCGTTTGCTCATGTTGCGATGGCGGTGCCGGTCTTTAGAACGGCCACCGATTTCCCTCAACAGGTCCGCAGAATCAAGTAACCGCCGCCGTTCGGTCGGGGTAATCGCACGGTCGATGCTTAACAGGCTGATGGTAGCGGCGAGTTTAATTTTTGCCATAGAATTGCCTTAAATGTTAACATATTACCTTACGAAAGATACATTTCGTAAGGTAATTTGTCAAGAGGAAAATAATTGGTTTGGTTCTGCATCCAAATTAAGAATATCACAAATATGCTTAATACCATAGATACAGGCGATTTTTTTATACTACTGACAAAGTGTAAAAAAACCATGTGATTCTTTATAAAAAGAGTAGTTTGTTAGTGGGCTCATGTTAATAGCGAAATTTTTAATTAAAGAGCAAGAAAACTTTTTATTGCTATCTGTTAATTTTGTTTTTATTTTGAGGTAACTTTGAATTTGATCAATGAATCCTGGAGAAAACAAATTACAAGATTAATTATTTTTAGCGAAACATCTTAAAACAACACTAATCATTATTGAAATAATAAGAATAAAAAAGGAATTTGTATCTAATTTTCATAATTAAAAAGGGAATTTATGTATAAAAAATCAGTTACAGTTCTGTTTTTTTTGTTGATTCTTATCAATGTTTTAACACAATGTATAAGGAAGTACCCTGATGAACCGGAAAATTATATTTATAAAAACGAACCAGTTGAAGACACTACCCGAATTTATACAAAATATGTTATTGACGTAGATGGAACAATTCTACGGAAAGACACGATGGCGATTTATTCCAATGCTGTTCATGCCCGGTTTTTTCCATGGGTGACTGACACAATAAAAATCAAAGAATTGTTAAAAAAACATAACCTGCGTCCTGTGAACGAATTGAATGTTAGTAATAATTTTATAGAAGCGGATCTTTGTGTAAGTGATAACCGACGTGCTGAATATCATTTTACACCTTATGGCAAGGAAGGATTTCGCAATTTTGGCGCAGATTCATTGGTTGAATATGCCTTTGCTGTATTTGCTCATGGTTGGTTAGTCCCTACAGGAAAGATAGTCTTTAAATTTACTGATGAGACCAAGCAAACCAGAATTGATAGTCTGTTTGAGGAAAATGGATTACGGTTGTTAAGAATTAGTCCTGATTATCCAAGTGGGGTTCGATATTGGGCGCTTATAACACCTAAATCCAAGAAAAATGTGTTAGATTTAGGGATTGATTTACAAGATATGCCTTTTATTATTTATTCAATAGTTGATATAGGTATAAGTTATTCTGGAATAAACTGTGACAAATAGCCTATTAGAAATCAGGAATATTTAACCTAATTTGATTAAAAGCTATTCTTCTAGGTCAAATATATACAAAAAATTAAGTCTGTAACTTTCAAAATATTAGACTATCTTTAATTATTTTTCAGTTTAATCCAAATTAGACGTGTGTGTCCATCAGCCTATCTTTCTCTAAAACCCCTAAGGATTAAATCCCACATAGGTACATAATCCGCCACTTTTGTATCGTAATTTTTTAATGAATCAGTTAGTCTTTTTCTGATTTATCTCATATTTATGTCGTAGAATAGTATTTCAAAACAGTGCTCCTGGATACTTTTAATTTTTTCGCAATTACTTTTTTGGATAAACCTTGCTTGGCCAATTCAGCTATTTCATATCTTAAATAATCCTTTTGTGGTGGTCCTAAACGTTTACCTTTTTTTCTGGCAGTCTCAAGACCAGCCTTCGTTCGCTCGCTTATACGCCGGCGTTCCTGTTTGGCCAGTGAGGCCAAAACACTTATAAGTATATCACGAACAAGCTCGTTGTCTGTATTAAGATATTCTTCCTTGTAGCTGTGGAAGTTCACTCCAAAGCTGTCCAACTGTTGAAGGTAATATATTGTTTTCTGAAGTCCCTCACGTGTAAAGCGATCAAGTGCCCAAAATAAAAGAAGGTCAAACTTCCGCAATGATGCATCTGTGAACATTTGGTTAAATTGAGATCTCTCGCTACGGCCATTTGAGCCACTCTCGTTGTCAACATATTCTTCGTAGATAGTGTAACCCATCTTTTTAGCCCAACCACGCAGTTCTCTAAGTTGATTATTTACGTCCTGCTTATCTTTTGTTGAAACTCGGGCGTAAATTGCTACTTGTGATATTTTTCTTGTTTGTATAAGTTTGTCTAAGATATGGCGATGTTCTTTAATGTCAGCGAAGCGACAGTCTCAAGAATTGTGGAAGTGGCGTTTTACGTACCTTTGTAGGATTTAATCCAAGGAACGAAATAAATATTGATATTTACATACAAACTTCTGCATGTGAGATACATCTAATCCTCCGGGTTCGGTTTGTCATTTCCGGTTACTCTAACATTACATAATTCAAAATAACCAGCCTTTTTGACAAAACCTACCGGAGGAATTTCCTTATTTCATAAGAATCATTTTTTTCATCTGTGAAAATTCTTTTGCCTCAATTCTATAGAAATAGATTCCGCTTGTTACTGTGTTCCCGCTATTGTCTCTACTATCCCAACGGAATACATGATTACCGACATTCATATTTTTATCTATTAGCGTTTTTATTTTCTGGCCAAGTATATTGTAAATTGAGAGTTTGATGTGGCTAGCTTTTGATAAGGCGAAGCTAACACTCGTTTCCAGATTGAAGGGATTAGGAAAATTTTGATCCAGATAAAAGGAAAATGGCGGTAAGAAAGCGATGTCTATCGAACCTTCTACAACCGTAACAAATGGAGTTAAATTAGAAACAATTGCATATAAATCATAATTATTTGCTCTTTGTGAATGGAAAACTATCCATAATCTGTCATTGCTAACTTGGATTATGTTAGGATCTTCGTTCACATTTTCGTTACAAGGTAACTTAATTTCAGGAGACCATGTATTTACTTTACGATTTTTATAAAATATTTCTTGATTTTTATTGTAAAAAATCCATAGACTACTATCCGATGCTTGAATGGCTGATGGAGTCCATTCATTATTATGTGAATCGGTTAACCTTACGGCTGAAGACCAGGTGTCTACTTTAAAAGTGCTGTAATAAATGTCATAAGTACCCTCTTTATTGGACGTCCCAAAAAGCCAAATCTGTTTATCAGCAGTTTGAAAAATGCACGGGTGAAAATCATCAAATGTGTTTTGTGTCAACCTCAACTCCTGTGACCAGCTTGTTCCTTCATCGCTTGAAGTTTTGTAGAACAAATCCTCTTGCTGATCATTTCCCCCTTTTCCAGAATCCCACACAATCCAAATTTTTCCATCTTCAGTTTGTGTGATAGATGAATAATATTCATTGTACAAGGTGCTCCCAGACAAATTTTTTGCTAATGACCAAGTATTGCCATCAAAAGTCTTATAGTAAATGTCTCCCTTATCTCCTTCACTCCTTCTTGAATGCCATACTACCCATATTTTGCCATCTGAAGTTTGAGTAGCTGTTGGAAAGTTGTCAACAGCAGGATGATTTGTTAATCGAGTTTCTGATGACTAGTTTAAACCGTCGTCGGAAGAGGTTTTGAAGTATAACTCAAAATTACCATCTCTTGTTGATGCCCAAAACAACCACAATGGTCCACTCGATGTTTGAAAAATGAAAGGAGAATTATCCCTGCTTAAATCCGTTGTCAGTCTAATTTCTTCTTTATCATTAGCAAATAAGGAATTAGTATTTAACCGAAAATTTCGAACCTCTGAAAAAGTGCTGGTACCAAGATAGTTCTTCGCCGATACATGCCAAAAGTATTTAGTACTGTCTTTTAAAGAATTCAAAAAATTGTACGATGTGTCTGTCACATTCGAAACGGTAATTGTCTCATCAATGGGGAAATTTATAGCGGTAGAATATTCTAAGGTGTAACTTTCGACATTGCTCGAAGTTTTCCAGACCAAAGCGGGATTAGGATTTATAAGAATTGCAGAATTAATTGGGGAACAGAGAATAGGTGTAGATGGGAGCGAGGTATTGCACTCTATCCAAATCGGACTCGACCATATAATATCACCATCACCTTGTTTAACCTTGACGAAAAAATGTTGTTTTCCTGAAGGGGGTGTGATTTCAGGATTCCAGAACAATGTTGTCGTATCAGTTAACTCAGATGCTATCACATTACCATTTTGAAAGACTTCAATTCTACTTATATAATCCCATGGATCAGGATCCGAAACATCTATCGCAAAAGAAATATTACCAGACTGACTAAAACTTTCTCCCATCCAATGTTCACCGGAACGAAATTTTAACTTAACGTTTCTGTCGTCCGTTGCGTAAGTTCTATGATTACGAAGGGCATCAAAAATATCAACCTTTGTTAATTTAGGTGTTAGAACCGCTGTCCAGGGAGGGCCATCACCCCAGGTTGCGTCATGATTATCTTGATTTGCTACAGCACCAAGATGCCATCCATTATTTAATGCATAAATAAATGCAGTTTCCCAATTGGAACCGGGGGAATTTCGTATCTCACAAATGCTCATAAGATGATCAGCAGGTGCAAAATGGTTAAATGAGTTAAATTTAGTTGAAATAGGATGATTGAATTGTGCCAAACAACCATTTAGAAGAAGTTCATGGTAAAACTCTGCCATGTCGCTGGTTAAGGAGGTGAATAATTAGTCAGAATCAAAGACATTTATATGACCAATAGGCCCCGTCCACTCTTGACCAGCAATAGCAACAAAGACATCGTCTTCTGTATAAATATCAGCCTGATCTAAAATATCCTTATATGCTTGGGTATCAAGACTGTAGATATGATCGGTTACGGCAAGAAAATCGATTTTCGCTAGGTCCCGGGCATGTTGAAATGCAACAGCTGGGGTTTCGACACCATCGGAATAGGATGTATGCGAGTGAAGATTACCGAAATAGATATTATATGTAGGTTTGGTAGAGGTAACCGTAAAGTAAGCTACATTGATAGAGATTGAAGAGTTGGATTTTTTGTCTGTGGCAAAAATATCCACAAAGTAATTTCTTTCCTCGAGTGTAGTAACCCACGTGTTACAGTAGATATTATCATCGGAAGACCCATCGCCATGGATACCGTCATCATACAATGTTAAAATAGTTAAAACATTCTCATCGGGGCTCTCGATCTCGACAGATACCGAGTCAATATCATGTTCTGCATCGAAGATATAAGCTGTAATCTTAATAGACTCTCCAGGGGTCACATATCTCGGACTGGCGATCACACTACCAATGATTGGGGGAGTATTAAACTCCAATTCAAAGGGTTCTGGGCCACCGTAAGCACCTGCATCGTTTCTGGTTCCATCTACATCATTATAGATTGGGTTAGGATCGCCTGCGTCAATGCACGAAGAGCCGGCACTGAGATGATAGTTGTCACTTAAAACGTCAATAAACCAGGGATTAACATTTATATTACCAATTCCATTATAATCTCCGTGAACATCAGAGTATGTGATAGAAATACCACTTGAGCCCTCACTACGTACCGAACTCCATTTGTTACACCAAATAATCGAATTACTGATTCTTGGAGAAGAAAGGGTTCCCGAATCACACCCGATGCCCCAGCCGCCATTACCGTAAATGGTGTTGTTTATGATTTTCGGGGATGAAGCTTCCATACACCATATACCACTCCCACCATTCTTGTAAATCAAATTATTGTAAATCTTTGCATTAGAACCGGTAGCACACCCAATACCACCTGGATTTTCCGTAATGATATTTCCAGTAATCAGCACATCGTTACCACCATTAATCCATATGGCTCCAAATTGATTCGCTACACCACTATTTCTGAGGATATTCTTGTGAACTCTCGCGTAAGGGCAAGCTAAATGAATGTTAAATGAACCGTTACTCTCAATGGTATTATTTTCAAGGGTTATTGAAGAATTATCAACCGATAGTACACCAGATCCACTGTTTCCTGAGATAACATTACCAAAAACAGTTATACTTGATGCCCAACAATATATTCCATTTGAGGACCCTCCCGCAATTTTAAATCCGCTAATTGTAGTGCCACTTATATTTTCGGCGCTAACTTCCCCCTGAATAGTTGTTACTGTGGCTCCTGCTCCTATTAACTCAATTCCACTTTTCAAGCTTATCTGTTCTATATAAAATCCTCTATCTACCATAACCTTGTCACCACTACTTGCCGCATTTATCCCAGCTTGTATTGTGGGATAATCTTCCGGAACATAAATTGTTTTTGCAATACTAATCTTTGTACATAAAGCTGTTACTATTAGTAAACTCTTGTTTGGACCTGCGCATCAAAAGGGTGTTATCAGTCAACATCTGTACAGATTATACCCTTAATTCCTACTTGTAAGCTTCACACCGATTATTGAGGATTAGTTGCAAATACAGTTAATTCAGTGATGAACCCTCTGTCCTCCATTTCCAGTGCAGAACAAATGGAATGAGCGATATCGCTGCCTTGCAGTTTGGTTGGATTGAATGGACGGGACTCTCGTCCAGAGTTTGCGGTGAAATGAGTTTGTACTTCGCTAGGATTAATCAATATAACCCTGACATTATACTTTCGTAATTCTGCACGCCAGCATTCGGTCATCGCCTTTAAAGCGAACTTAGTGGCCGAGTAGGCGGTGCCTCCAATAAATCCTTTTGTTCCAGCTGTGGAACTGATATTGACAATATTTCCGTGGTTTTGTTTTTTGAAGATTTTAGCAGCTTGCCTAGCCATCATCATGGCCCCTAAAACATTGGTGGCAAATACCCGCTCAAACTTTTCGGTATCGATATCTTCCAAGAGATCGAAGTAACCGTATCCGGCGTTGTTGATCAAGACGTCCAATTTGCCATAGCGTTCGTGGACAAACGAATAAATGTCTTCAACATCTGACTCTTTGGAAACATCACCCTTAATGGTGACCAAGTCATGTTTTTGCCCAGCTTCCTCTAATCGTGACTCATCTCTTGCGTTTATGATGACATTAGCACCTTTGGAATTTAGTTTGACGGCCGTATCTAGCCCGATTCCTAGGCTACCGCCAGTGACCAAAACGATTTTCTCGGATAAATTCATTTATTCCTCTCCTTGCTGATTCCTTTTCCTAATATACTATTATAGACCTGATTCAACCAACTAACACATAACGTTTAAGCTCAGCCCGGCGTAGCGTCGCGGAGACGAGGTCTGCTGTAGCGCTTTGTTAGAAGTCTTTAATTGCCTTTTTATTATGTTGAAACGAGGGGTAACTCGCTCTTAAGTTGACTCCGTCCCTTATTCCTTCAAATTACATTCTGTATTATTATATTTATTTAACAAGCTCTATCCCTTTATCTGTAATCTTTATTTTATGTTGTTTGTATAGTCTGCCGATTGCTTGCTTAAACACCTTTTTACTTACTTGAAACTCATTTTGTATATCTTCAGGGGAACTTTTATCGTTAAACCCAGTTTTCCCACCAGCTGCCTTAAGATGTCCCATGATTTTGTCAGTAGTTGAAAAAACATGCCTGCCTTGTTTCGGCTGCAAGGAAACATCTATTTTTCCATCTTCTCTAACAAATTTTATATATGCTTTTAATTTTTGGCCTTCTTGGTAATCACCATAAACCTGATTTCCATAAACCAATCCTGTATACTCATCATTTATCGCTACTTTTACTCCCAAATCAGTAAAGGCATATATCTCCACATCTACTTCCTGCCATTGAGTAAACACTCCCGACTCAACTGTTTCTTTTAACTGCTCATAACTATTTTTCATTTTTCCACCTTAAACTAATGTATGCCAAAATTATTTCAAGTTGACTTTTATGAATTCCTAAGAATTAAGTTAAGATCGTGCCTAACATTTATTAAGTTGGCAAGTTGATTCCGTCACCTATTCCTATATTTCTCTTCTAACGACGAAAATTCAGCTGCCTGCGATATTATTGCACAAAACTTCATAGGGTTTAACCCTATATTATGATAACAAAGTTTTTAATAAAAGAGCCATAAAAATTTTATTAGTAAAAAAAGAAAAAAACCGGAATTATAATTGTCGCTGACCCGGAAAAACAGTTGACATTGAACAAAAAAGAACATAATTTAACTCTTTGTAAATTATGATATTACAAAACGAATAGGATTTAAGACGTTTTTTCCTTGATATGAGGAAATATTGATTTTAAGTTTGAGAAAGAAAGATTTAATCCATTTAATTAACCTGTTCAATCAAAGATCTAAAGTTGCAATAGACCTTGATCAAGTTTTGAAAAGCAACTTCAAGCAATAAAACCTTTAATTCAGAAGGGAAGGGTGATGATAAATCAAACCATCTCCAGCTTTAAGATCCTCAAGAAGCTAGGCGAAGGCGGTATGGGAATAGTCTACAAAGCCGAAGACACCAGGCTTGAACGCTCGGTTGCCATCAAGTTCCTGCCGCATGAAATTGCAACACAAGATGATGTGAAAAAACGTTTCAAAATTGAAGCCAAAGCTGCCGCCGCGCTCAACCATCCCAATATTGCCACTATCTATCAGATTGAAGAAAACGATGAAAAGATGTTCATCGTTATGGAGTATGTTGATGGCCAAGAGCTGAAGCAACTTGTGAGAACGCAGGGTACAATCCAGATTGATGATGCCATCAATTACGCCATTCAAATTGCCGAAGGTCTGCAAGCTGCACACAAAAAGGGCGTTGTCCATCGAGATATTAAAGGCGC
>SDBT01012547.1_pt1 | contig 13613 bp, 24 predicted proteins | sample 2277101 | NCBI WGS metagenome assembly SDBT01 (sample SAMN10404973, study PRJNA504765) | marine sediment metagenome | isolation source: marine sediment core GS10_PC15, 103 cmbsf | place: Arctic Ocean: Southern Knipovich Ridge | collected 2010
TATTCAAAATTGCAATATTAAGCGGTCTTCTGGCTGTATATATCGGTTTTATGATCTATTGCACAAACAAAATGCAGGTTGTTAAGAGGCATAGCAAGTCTCGTTATAAGCCAAAGATCAATAGTAACCAGGCTCGAACCAATTGGATGCTTGACCGATTCGATGAGCCTCATTAAAAAGTTGCTCAGATTTGAGCTATGGCGTTTTAAACATTGTTTCAGGAGTAGTGTTATGAAAATCACAATTGAGAAAACCGGCAATTTGCTAAGTGTTAATCTGGCCGCTCAAAACCATGAAGATAGGCAAGGCATTCATTTAATTGTTAATGCCATGAATCCAGGCGGCGAACCGGCAGGGCCGGAAATTCATTCAGTCGATTTGCCTGTTGCCGGTGTTTTTGTCGATAAGGATAAAAATGGCCTGGCCGGTCCTGAGACTGAAAAAAATGAGGGGGGCGGAAACTCGGGTCAATCGGAGAATGGGCAAGCAGGGCAAACCAATAATTAACCGGCAAAAGACGACCGGTTAGATTCATCCAGTCCTGTTTGTTCTGTCAAGGGCGCCGGCTTTTATTGGTTTTGACCGGCGCCTGCTTAAAATGAGAGGTCTGAAATATGGAATTAAAGACAATCGCAATCGTAATTGTCTGGATTCTTGTAATTTTTATAATTGTTTTAGTGTGGAGACGAAGCTAAATGCACAAAATTTGTGCAACGGGGGGAGTAAAGATATGGACTTACAAACAATCTGTATTATCTGGACGGCTTTAATGCTAACAATTGTTCTATTATTAGAAATATTGAAATTTTTTAGACCTAGGCGCGACCGGCAATTCCGAAAAGCTGTTCAAAGGGATTACCCGGGAGTCTGAGGGCGAAGCCCTCGGCTTTATTTATTACTTTGGAAATAAGTTTTGTAAATTGGGAGATAATGAGTTATGGAGAAAATACTTTATGCTTTGTTTGTAATGGCTTTGGTTGTTTTTATTGGAATCATTTGGTATTATACAGCTACGAGCTATATTAAAGATCGAAATATAATAAACTCTTTTGTAAATCCAGATGATAAATGGGAATTGAAGATAATTATTGATCTCGCGGGAAGGGAAAATATTTATTTTTCAGATTCGGTTTATTTTAAGACCTCTCTTGTTAAAGATAATTTTGTTTATTTCATTGATAAAAATACCAAAAATTCGGTTATGGTATATGGTCCGTATATAATCGAAAGATTAAAAAAATGAAAATATCAAATTGGTTTCATCTCTCAACCATATTTAAACCGTCCCCGCGGGGAATAAGAATACTCTGGTTAAATTTTAGTATTTGGCATCACGCCTCAACTCGATTTTGGTTCAGGGACCGAATTTATTGGAAAAGGTATAAATGGACTCCGTTTATTATCGCACAGCCTAACTGGTCGGAATGGTATCGATTGTTATTATTAAAAGGTCGAAAGATTGAAAAACTCTGATAAAATAATACTCGATCTATGCGGCGGGACCGGTGCATGGTCGGATCCCTACAAGAAAGCCCGCTATGATGTTCGAAATGTTACGTTACCCGAATATGATGTTTTGAAATATGAACCGCCGGCCATGGTTTACGGTGTTTTGGCGGCCCCTCCCTGTACAATGTTCTCATTAGCTCGGACAACGGCAGATACTCCGAGAGATTTTAAAGGCGCGATGGCTGTCGTAAGCGCTTGTTTGAATATAATTTGGAAAATCCGTATCGATCAACCGTTGAGCTTTTGGGCTTTGGAAAATCCTACCTGTATATTAAGGCAGTTTTTAGGAAAACCGTTTTTTTCTTTTAATCCATGGGAATTTGGCGATCCATGGACAAAGAAAACGGATTTATGGGGTTATTTTAATCTGCCGGCTAAAAATCCTATTGATGTTAATCAAATTCAATTAAAAAGTATATGCGAACTTTATAGTAGTAGAAAAGTTGAGGAACGTTCAAAAACTCCGCCAAATTTTGCATTAGCTTTTTATAAGGCGAACAAATGAACGGTTGGACTGAAAATCAATTCCCGCGGGAATACGTCAATAAGGTTATTTGTGCCGATTCGATTGAATTTATGAAAAAACTTCCTGATCAGTGTATTGATGTTGTGTTAACCGATCCAGTCTGGCCGGGTACGGTTGTCCATGGCCATCTGCCAGGTATCGAAAATCCTGAATTATTATGGTATAAGGCCATAGCTCAAATAATTCGGTTAACAAAAAGATTGATTGTCGTCCTGGGATGTAATTGTGATCCTGATTTTTTGAATATTCCCGATAAGTTGAAATTTCTGAGATGCGTCTGGCTTTCAAGGATCCCCCCATCACCTCGCGATTCGATTCTTTATGATGCCGATATCGCTTATGTTTTTGGCCATGCAAAATTAAACGGTTCGTGCCGGGTAATGCCCGGTTTATCAGTTGGCCGGGTCCAGGATATAACAGTTCCTTTTGGCGATCATCCTTGCCCCCGGAATCCGAACCATATGAAATATCTGGTACACCATTATTCACGCCCCGGATCCTTAATATTTGATCCGTTTTGTGGCTCCGGACAAATTTTAGCCGCCGCAAAATCTTTACGTCGCGATTATTGCGGTGTTGATATATTAAAAAAATATGTTGAATTATCGGAATCCGAGATATTAAAAATTCAGCCAAGGCTTTTTGATACCGATAAATCGAAATTCGAACCTGATTATATAAATAATGATTTGGAGTTGTAATATGATTTATGATATATCAGACGAAAAGTTCCCTCAGCTTTGTTTAACTCCGGAAAATGCCAAAGATGAGGATGATATAAACATAATAAAGTCAAAATTGGCCGCCAAAGATTTACTCATACATTATGATTTGTCTTTTAGATGTTATATGATTTCTATACAAAAGGTGCAGTCAGATGAAATTTGAATCAAACGCATTAAATACTTATATCCGGCGAATCGAAAAATATGACGATTTGTTTCTTTTGGCATGGCCGGAAGGGCCAGAGTCTTTACATACAATCAGAATATTTATTGATATTGCTAAAAATTTCGGTATGGATGGCCGGCTTAGTATTGCTAAGTGCATTCTGAATCGGTTACGTCCTTTAGTTGTGGAAAATTCCAGTTATGATTTATGTATGTCTTTTATAGATGTTAATCTTTTTGTTGATCATAAACTCACTCAAAGCGCTAATCCTGAGAGGGGGTGATATTTAATGATTGTCCTGTATCGTTTTTGTTATCGCGATACCAATGGTAGGTGCCAATGTGTCGATTGTTCTCATTTGCCGACTTTATACTTACTGGAAAAGGCTCTTGTTGTTCTCGGATATACGAAAATTGCTAAAGTCGAAGAAATGGCCGACCTCAGGCGTGGTGCATACTATTGGGATGAGGATTACGAAACTATAAACAAGGAAAGCGAAAGTTGATATGGATATCAAAATTAATTCACAAATGTTGCTCGACAAATTACGCGATTTGTCAGATTGGCCAGATATTAAGGATAAAGTCGAAGCTCTCAAGGGCAAAAAATTCGGCTTTGACCTTGTTGTGGCCATGATCTCTTTAATTTCCGATGTAATGATGGTTGTCGAGGGAATTGTCGAAAAAGTCGGCGCTGTTAAGATTGGCGCGGAAAAACGGAAAGCTGTCGTCGAATTTGTCGACAAAAGCATTGAGCTGCCGTTTTACTTAGAGGGGATCGACGGCCCTTTAATCGGCATGATTGTTGACCGGCTTTGTGATTTATTGAACTTTGGCCGCAAATAGTCGTGTCGCTTCATAGAAGCAATGATCTGTTCGGCTATTCTCCAGGTTCCCCGGGAAATCTTAAATACCGGGGAACCGATAATAACCGAAAAACATACGAAACCGATTTAAGTCCATCGGAGCGCTATGTTATAGGCGATTTTATCAATAAGGCCGCTCGAAAAATATTGTTTGAAAATCCCAAAAGCGGGACCGCTTCATTTGTCGAATCTATCCGGTACGTTAAATGTGGTTTAGAGGCTCTCGATCTTCAATGCCCGGAATGTCATACCAAATATTATATAAGAAAATTATGCAAAAGCCGGATCTGTGAAGTTTGCGGCCGGATATATCGGGGGAAATTATTCCGGACAATGCAAGACGTTTTAAAAAAAGAAACGGCTCATAAAAAACGTGGTTATTGCCTGTCGATGTTAACATTATCGGTAACGTCCAAACGGTATGGCGATAAAATGCCGGATCGGTCTGATATAAAACGCTTCTATAAAGAAACGTCCCTTTTCCTGAGACTGCACTACGGAAAATATAAATCCCGTCTAACTGATAAAGGCAAAATTGTCGAAAATCGTAAACGATATATCGGCAGCGGTTGGATAGCCGCCATCGAATTTGGATCAGATAATAATAATTTGCACTGTCATGCGATTGTTTACGGTCCTATTCGGAAATGGTTTGAATTGAAAACGTCCTGGTCTTCTATTACTACTGACAGCCTGGGCGTGTGGATAAAAAAAGTCGATAATCCTAAAAAGGCGGCGAATTATGTTTTAAAGTATATTACCAAACCGCCAAATACCGATAGTTATGCTTATATCGCCAATTACAGCATTTCGGTTAAAGGATCACGCCGGTTGCGGTCCGGGGGTGTTTTCTATAATCGCATTAAATTGCCGAAATATAAAAATCGTCCCTGTCAGTGTATTTATTGTCGCCATAGGTTGATATATTCAGGCGATATCGATTTAGATAAGGCTAATAACCATATAGATTTATATAAAGAATTAGATGAAATCGACGATTTGGGTTTAGATACCTATAATAATATACTCGGTTTGGATCCCAATCAAGATATGTCCTCGCCTCGCAAAGATTTGCATAATCAGCGCAAACTTTTTCACTAAATTAACAAAATATCAAATATATGCAATATTTTGCTTGACACGCAGATAATTGCATATTATCCTACGTCTGTTATTGTGTTTGGAGCTTTTTATGAAATTTGAGCTTTCTGGCATACCAGATGGGGAATTAGGAACTGATTTGACGGTCGATAAGATCGGTCAACTTGTGAATGCCTCTTTATTGCAACCAATTGTCAGAATCTATACGCTAAATTTGCTCAATTCAAATAATTATAATTCCCGAAGTCAATTCGAATCGGCCAGTATTATTTTTAATCATATAAAACGATATATCCGTTTTATCCGGGATCCTTACTGTATCGAAACTATCCAGGCCCCGGAGATTACTTTGAATTTGAAATATGGGGATTGCGATGATCAGGCCGCTTTAATGGCGGCCATGGCTTTGTCTATCGGTATACCGGCCAGGTTCCGGGTTACCGGGCAAAGTCCGGATAAATTTCAACATATATTTACTGAGTTGCTTATCGGCGGCGAATGGACACCGGCCGATACTTCGGAAATGACTTCTTTAGGCGAACGTATACCGCGTCAACCATATGAAAAAATTTATTATTATAAAGGATAATTAAATGGCTTATCAAAATTATGTATACGCTGGCCGATATCCGCGGCCTGACGATAATTTAGGCTTACCGCCGGGAGTTGTTATCGCAGGGGCCGGAATCATAAAAGGCGTTTCATTCGGCCCGACTCCAGAATTTCTTGAAAGGCAGGCGCGTCGTGATCAGTTCTTCGGTTGGCTCGAAGCCTGGCGGCAATTTTCCGATATTGCCCCTCAATGGAAAAAAGACCTATACGCCCCGATTTTGGATCAAGCGGCTCGAATGGTCGCTGACGGTAGTCATTCAAACCAACCGGCAATTGATTGGATGTTCCAGGTAGATGCTGATATGAATGTAATTGAACGAATGCAATTGCCGACAGATACCCGACCTGCTAATCTTCGGCCTGATTTTCAGGCGCCGGTTACTGCCGGTTTTGCTATGCCTAGCGACCTGGAAAAATGGTTGCCGGTAATCGGAATTGCGGCCAGTTTGTTTTTTCTCTTAAAAAAAGGTTAATGAATAATGCCTCTTGCTAATGGTCCTTTGGGCCCGATAGGAGATTATCAGGTTTCGGAATATGAAAACCTGATATATAATTTCCCGGCTGTTTTTGATCAAGCTCAATCGGACTTGATTAAATACCAATTAGCCGTAGACGGGGGGTTTATCAGTGAAACCAATCGCGTTACTGTTCTGGAATGGTTTAATGAGTTTCCGGATCTATGGGATGCCATCAAAGATAATTGGTATAAAGCCAATCCTGATTTGAGCCAGGCGATCGATTATAGAAATCAGGCTTTTTATAATCGGGTAGATACATGGGTTAATAAAATTCGCGAAACCTTTGCTGAATATACATTGGGAATTGCTCCTATTATTATTGGAGTCTTTATTATAGCCGGTATATTCGGAATTGCCGGGGCGATCTGGGCGGTCGCGTATGTTAAAGAACAAAACAATATCTCAAATATTATTGATCAAGCCGTTGCCGGTAATATTAGTGAAGATGTTCTAATGGCGGCCCTGGCTAAATCTGAAAAAGGTCCCCTCGAGGGTTTTTTGGATAGGATCGGCGATATTGGTATGATCGCCATAACCGGAGCTATCGTTTATAAGTTTTGGCCTCAAATATCGAGTTTTGTCCGGAGAGCTTTTAAATGAAAAATGCCAGAAAAAAAGCTGTTGAGCGGTCTTGGGCTTTCTACGGAATGAAACCGCGACATAAAACAAAGGTCCTAATCGAAATGGGTCGCCGGCGTGTTCTTATGTTGATCGGTCAATGTATGCAGTTAAATTATAAATGTGATAAATTCGATGGTAAGGTCAGGGAGTATTATCATCGGTTCGGTCCTGGTTGTCAGATATATGCACTGGATAGCCCGCAACCTGACGGCTCGGAAATATTGATAATAAAGGGACCTTTTAAGATTAAGCCGGCAGGTCTGACCGGTTGAAAAGGAGTTTAATATGCCAGTGTTCGAAGTGATCGAAAATCCCCGGATAAAACGCGGCCGGAAAAAAAGGTCGTCAAAAAGACGTTCAGTCTCGAGACGGAAACGTCGGCGTTCGCCTCGTAAAAATCCTTATATGGCGGCTTATAGTAATCCCCGGCGTTCCTCTTACAAACGGCGCGGTCGGCGACGGTCTTATAGTAATCCCAGAGCTATTGCCGGTATTGATCTGAGCGCGGCTTTATGGGTTACGGGCGGTTTGATAGCCGGAAAGTTATTGCCGGCGATGGTGCGTAAGGCCTGGGCCGGTATGCCGTCAACTGGTATCGGTTATTATGCCGTACGTATCGGTTCGGTGTTGGCCTTAGGCTACGGGGTCAAGATGATAACAAAAAGCACGCTCCGATCTCAGCAAGTTGTTATCGGCGGCGTAGCCGGTATATTATATGATCTGTATAATATGTATCTGGCTCCGAAAATAAACGGCATGGCCTTTGTCGAGACTGCACCAGCTGGTGGAATAACCAGTATCTCAGGCTTTGAACCGACTCCGTCTGGCGTTCGTTTAGGCGGTTTTGAGTCAACTCCTCCCGGAGTCGGTCGGTATGCTGTCACGCAACCTTATGAGGTGATGGCCGGATAATCTTTGCCTGCAGGCAAAGGGTATTTGTCTATGGAAAAACATAGATGATTGAGGATATAATCATAATCGATAAGAATAAAGATTGAATAGGAGATATTAATTATGCCACGATTTCAAGGTACAAGTTATAAGTTATGGGAACCGCTTTATGATACGGTTCAGCTGGCCGCCGCTGCCGGTCCTTTAGAATACCAATTTTTCCGGGTTCCTTTAGGCGGTCTATTGGTTGCCGGCGCTCCCAAAGGATACCAACATACTAATATGACTCAGGCCGGAGTTCTCGAGCGCGGAAAAGTTTTCCAGGTTCGCGGTTATTCCATGCATTTGAGGTCCCTTGCTAAAGCCGGAGCTGCTCCGACATTCGTTGATGCCGGAGTTGTTAAAGATGGTCATATTAATGTCGAATATGGCCAGGTTTCATTTTTGCGGTCCCAGGCTTCGGCTTTCCCGTCTGGCGGCCATGATATTGTCTTGAACGATACCGTAACCGTCAATGTTCAGTTTGGCGTGAGCGCTAATGCCAATATCTTCTGGCTGAACGGACCCGAAGCATGGATCGATATCGCCGAGCAAGAGGATATAATGGTTACTCTCGCTATTCCCGGAACAATCGTGGCGGTTACTGATGTAACTTTCGTAATATGGGGAATGGAAACCAGACCGGTCCGATAACATTTTTTCTATTATTGGCGCCAGGCTTGGAGTTTACCCGATTCCCTCGAGCCTGGTTCCAATAATTAAATGGAGTCTTAAATATGAATGATAAAGATAAACCAGACTCAGTATTTCGGCAATATTTTGTATATTCGACTGAGGCGGTCACGATTGCGGCTACGATCGGCGCGGTCGGTCAGTTTACGATCTCAATTTTGGCGGATGCTGATTTTGAATGCAATTATATAACCGGCATTTCCACTCAGGCCGGTTTAATCGTCTTGACCTGGGGCGGATTGATCCAAATAAATGATAGCGGAGTCGGAAAAACTTTTTATAATACGCCAATTCCTTTTGATTCGGGTGTCGGTAACGGTAGGGAGCCTTATCCTTTAAATCCGCCGCGATTCGTTTCGCGTCAATCAACTTTGATAGTCACTTTTACTAATAATATCGCGACCGAAACAGTAGTTATTTTATCTTTGCATGGCAATAAACTGTTTGCCGGAGAAACTCCGTTGACTGCAGATATGCGTGGGGGCTTTAGATAGTGCCAGCTCGTTATTATGGGCGTGTCGATCCGGCCAGGCGGAATCTTCAAAGGTTAACTCCTGATCAGATACCGGCTGTTCAGAAAGAATTATCCGATCAGGAAGAAATTTTAGTTCGGAAAGCCGAATTAGAATATAAAGCCAAAGCCAAAGCGATCGCCTCAGGTTTAATCGCTTTAGGTTTCGATCGCGTCCTGGATGTTGTCGGGACTCTCGAGAATCCGGATGTTGTCGCTAATTTGGTTGCGTTTACGGTCCCCAATAATCAAATTGCAATGATTGATCAAATAGGCGTTTATTATTCAGATCCTACTGTTGCCGCCTGTATTGCTATCGGCTGGCGGATTATTGTCAATGTAACCGAAGTCCCCAATATTCAAGTAAATAATTTTATTTATCGATTTAGTAGTATTGGTGATGTTATGGAACCGATGAAAGTGCGACCTTTCTATGTGCAGGCCGGTCAAACCGTATCGATACAAATTGATCCGCTTTCTAATAAGATTAATGCTTTCGATGAGCATTTAACAATGATGGGCCGCCTCTCCGGAGAAATCTATCGTCCGGTAAGTCCTGACCTTTTAGTTGTAGGGGTTTAAATGGCATTACTCGCAAGACAATTTAGAGATTTCCCCGGGGCTCCGCGTCGAATGGTCAGTCCTGTCGTTTCTCTCGGAAATATAGCGCCACCCGGATTTTTGCTTCTTGGCGCCGGTGCAACTTTTATAATTAGGCATGACGCGGCCGGAATCAATCCGCCAGCGTCGGCGGCCTGGAATATCAATACTTATAATCATTTCAGTTGGTATATAGAAGCTAATACGGCTAACGATAATCTCGGCGCAACCCTGCAATTTGAAGTCAGCTCCGACGGAAACACTTTTACTTTTTGGAAAAATTTCGCAATCGACGGCTTCGGGATTCCTGATTTTAAACGGGATGTTGAGGTCCCAGGTTGGCAATGCCGGATCAGTTTGATTAATGCCAGCGCGGCCAATATAACTACAATTTTCGGAACTCTTAGATCACAGAGTAAATAATATGAGTGAATTTGCAGACGGTTTCTTAGAATGGCAAAGCCGGGTCCCTTTAACTGATGCCGGGACAATTATAGTCGAATTAGGTAATCAAAACAGTGGAACGACGATTACCGATGTCAAGAACTCAGTCTATTTTAATTTCGGTATTATTGCTCAATTGGCCTGTAATCTTATAATTGATGTTTCGATGGATCCTACTTTCGCTGTCTTTTCTACCTGGATCACGTTCCCGGTACCGGCTAATACTTATCAGACGGTTTACGATCTGGCGCCGCCTTTGAATAATAGCGGCAAATTAGTTTTGAATTATTTATATATGCGAATCCGGTTGACCGATACCGGACTCGCGGATCATTCCTTTACAAATTTTTATGCTAAAGCCTGGAGATAACTGAAATGGCATATATGGGCGGAAATGAATCGTTCTTTGTCCAGGGAATGGGCGAATTTGAGCAATTAACACCGGGCAATCCGGCCGCAGGAGCAGCTGTTTTTACTTTCACAGTCCCGGTTGCGCCAGCTGCGGAAATCTGGTTGCCTCATAGTTTTGCTTTCAGCTTTACAGCGGATGCTAATGTAGCCACCAGGCAATTCGTTTTGTCGGTTAATAATGGTGTTGCGGATGTTGCTATCATTTATTATGATGCAATCCAATATCTTGCTAATGAAGTGGGCCGAGTCCATCTAATGGCCGGTTTGCCGAGTCTTGAAATTGCGGATCCGACCGCGGCTGTCAATTTCATGGGTTGGCTTTGGCCCTGGTTACTTATACAGCCATCGGCAACTTTGAGCTTAACTGTTAGAGCTGTCCAGGTAGGCGATCAGCTTTCCGACATTACTTTAAATATTCAGAAATGGCGCGTTGAGGCTTAAAAAATGGCTCAATTCGGCAATGTCGTTATCGGGGGTATAGTTTCTCCCGTCACAAATTTTGAACACCGAATAAGATGGACTTTTCCCGATACTCCAGGTGTCGGGACTATAAATTTTGCTTCTGTTCATTCTCAGATTCTTGTTGTTGCCGGAGTCAATCAATTAGCGGTTCATTTATATGTTCAGGGCGCTACCCCGGCGCTTTCAACTCTTGCCTTTAGTTCCGGCGTTATCAATGTCGTCAACATGGTTGCTCAGTGGAATAATTTGCCGATGGCCGGCGCTTTGGTTGCCGGAACTCCTTATATTATTGACGTTCAAGGAATGAACTCTGTCGGTAATCGTTTGCGAATATCTTCGGCGGCAACGGCTTTCGGAAATGAGCAGGTTTTAGCTGATATCGATTTTATCGCTCCTGCTAATTTGGCCGGAGCTGTCGGCGGTAACTTAAATGATTCTGTCATAATCGATTTTACTCCTGCCGGCGCCGGTCCTGTCGGATCTCCGGGAGTCGATATCAAAAGGCGATTATTGTCCTTATCTGATAAATAATACTTGACATTTAATTAATCTCGACGTAATATAAATATGGCATTACGGTTACTGTACCTCTCATTAGGTGATTAAGGCCGGGGGAAATCTTCTCCGGCCTTTTTTTTTATAAAAAACGAACGAAAAGACTTGACAATTGTAAAAAATGTGTTTAATAGTCTGATATTGAAACAATTTAAAAGAGGGAAGTAATGCCGATAAACCCCGAAATCTGGAATACTTTAAGGAATCTACGCGAAGATCAATTCAAAATTCCGTCTTTTATGGATGAAACGATCTTAATGGCCTTAGATTCTTTTATATCTATTGTCGGGGAAAACCCGAAGATTCTTTCAGATTTCAGAAATGACGATCCCCGGCAACATGGGCTCGGCTTGGCTGTTGATACTGTCTTTGTTCAGTCTGATCCCCTTTTTATTTGGGAAAATGCTTTAGCTTCTGGATTGTTTAGCGGTATAGGTATTTATCTCAATGAAAAAAATATTGTAAGTTTTCATTTCGATACCCGGGTAGATCGAACTCCTGCAGATCCTGCTACTTGGGGGGATTTTATCAGCTATCCTATCGATCCCGATACTAATATGCCGTTTCGGAAAGATAATTACACTGAGGCGCTTGCGGTTATAGATGAAATTAAAAAAAAAATGCCGGCGATAATGTCGGCTTTATTGATAATAGCAATATTTTGGTTAATGATGAGAAAATAATAATTCAGTCAAATAAGGGAATCGGGAAATGGCAAAACCAATTAAAAAAGCTGATAAAGTTACTTCCAAAGATAATAGCCAACATTCCGGGTCTGATTCGGATAATTCGGGCAATACTAAAAATTTAAACGATCAATTTGAAGATTTATTCGCTGAATCTCCGGAAGGTATACCGTTTCGCGTAGAATTGCGCCGTATTGAGCCGCAAGAATATGATGGGAACGATATTACTGGTTATCTGGAGGATATGCCCGGAGAAATCGGAAATCTTTCTGTCCAGGCCTATGTCAAGAAAAAATATGGCGGCGGTTTATATCATGCGATTAAAAGGTCGATAGGTGAAAACCGGGGGCAGTTTATGGATCATCTCCGATGGCGAATATCGGGCCTACCGAGAATACCAGATATCGAGGAAGTCCAGACAGGTCCCTTGAATCTGTTGCCGTCGACTGATTATCACGGCATGGAAATCGGGGGAACTCATAGTCAGTTTGAGGCTCGTATGGAGCGTATGTTGATGCTTAAAAAAATATTAGACGAACCCAAACCTATGGATATTAATTCGGTCCTTTTGACTTCCTTGCTTGAAAGCAGATCGTCAGGGGGAATCAATTCTCAATTGGATCAACTGACTACATTAGCCGGTTTCCTTAAAGAAATTAAAGGCGATGAATCGGGGGCGCCCGGCAAAACAGCTTATGATTTGCTCGATAGCGCTTTAACTCAATTCGGGAAAATGATCGATAAGGGCGGCCAGGGCGCTAATAGATCGATTGTAGGTCAAAAATCGGTTTTATTACCACGAAAAACAGGGGCTTCTGACAATAATTTACAGGCTAATAATAATCAACCTGAAAATATAGAGGGTGATCAAGTGGCGGATATGAGTAAAAATGAACTGGCAAGCTATGCCGTATCGATCCTGGTTTCGCTTTTTATGCTACCACAGCGAAAATCGGTGTCCGAGTCTGTTAGCGCTTTAAATCTCGGTTTGGACCTGACTGATCAGGTTAAACAGGGTTTGGCTTCTTATAAGTCGGCAATTTCTGATCTTGGCCTGGCGCAATTAAGCCAATTGGGCGCTTTTGAAGAAAAACCGGAACTCCAGGGCGAATGGGAGAAATATTTCTCCAATGTTTTCGATTCCTTTGTTGCTCCTAAAGTAGAGGGAGCCTGATAATTATGGCAATTATTGAAAATATTTCTAAGGAACCAGCTGATGATTCTGTTTGTCCTGTTATGTCTGGCCCGATTGTTGTCTCAGTTGACCGGGGGTTAGGACTCAATAATCAGGGCGCAAAAGTCAATGTCCAGATTATTCCGGTGCCGTGTCTCAAAGAAAAATGTAAATTCTATCAAGTTTTTGAGGTCAAAAGTGACGGCGTTCCCAATATGGCCCGAACTGGAGATTGTTTATTGCTTTAATGAATAATTGGCATGGCGGTTCAGCCGGTAACTTCAACCGGCAGGCGTAACTTCCCTTTCCGCCATGCCAATATTAAAGAGGTTTGAGAAATGGATTATATAACAGATTTCTTTTGGAATAATTATGTCGATATATTCAAAATTGCAATATTAAGCGGTCTTCTGGCTGTATATATCGGTTTTATGATCTATTGCACAAACAAAATGCAGGTTGTTAAGAGGCATAGCAAGTCTCGTTATAAGCCAAAGATCAATA
>SDBT01012548.1_pt1 | contig 13613 bp, 13 predicted proteins | sample 2277101 | NCBI WGS metagenome assembly SDBT01 (sample SAMN10404973, study PRJNA504765) | marine sediment metagenome | isolation source: marine sediment core GS10_PC15, 103 cmbsf | place: Arctic Ocean: Southern Knipovich Ridge | collected 2010
GCAGAAGAGCCTTACAAGAAAAAGGCTATGTCCTTGATCATCGATATTGGCACCAATGGTGAGCTTGTCCTTGGGAACAAGGAAAGACTTATGTCCTCATCCTGTGCTACTGGCCCGGCATTAGAAGGTGCACATCTCACCTTTGGTATGAGGGCGGCCCCTGGCGCCATAGAAAGGGTTACAATCGACCCCCAGAGCCATGAGGTGAACTTCAAGGTAATCGGTAGTGATGAATGGTCTGAGTATTCCAGACCAGAGGAGATAAAGGCAAAAGGAATCTGTGGCTCTGGTATTCTGGACATCCTGGCCGAGTTCTATCGGACAGGTATCATCTTGAAAAGCGGGGCCTTTAACAAGGGCCAAAAATCAAATAGGTACAGGATAAACAAAAAGGATAATCAACCAGAGTTTGTCATCGCATGGAAGGAGGAGGCCTCCATCGGGCGGGATATTACCATCTCCCTTAAGGATATCAGGCAGATCCAATTGGCCAAGGGGGCCTTATACACCGGTTGCAAGCTGATGATGAGGAAGATGGGGATAGATAAGGTCGATAGAGTTATTTTGGCTGGGGCCTTTGGCAGTTATGTCGACCCGGATAAGGCCTTGATCATAGGCATGATTCCCGATTGCGATCTAAAGAAGGTGTTCTCTGTGGGTAATGCAGCAGGAGACGGGGCGAGGATTGCCCTCTTAAATAAAAATAAAAGGGTAGAGGCGGATCGGATCGCCAAACAGGTGGAATACATAGAACTAACAATGGAGGAGGGCTTTCAAAGGGAATTCATGTATTCCATGCAACTTCCAAACATGAGGGACACATTTCCACACCTTAAAGGGATAGTCCCTGATGATATCCTAAAGCAGTAATAATACTAATATTCTATACCCCTTCTGGCCTTGATCCCTTTGTGAAATGGGTGCTTGATCTCCCTCATCTCAAATAGGGCCGTTGCATTTTCCCTTATATCAGGGTGGGCATTCTGGCCACTTAGTATTATATGCATACCCGTCGGTTTTAAGAACATCATCTCTCTTACCCTATCCGGATGAACAAGGTCTAAATGCGTTGCTATATTAATCTCATCCAGGACAATCAGGTGATATTTTAGAGAAAATATTTCCCTTAAACAGGCCTCCCAGGCACCTCTTGCAGCCTCTATATGTCTTTTCGATGGCTTAGAGGATCCAAGGATAAAACCCTCACCCATACTCTTAATTTGGAGATTCGGGAATCTTTCAGTGGCAATAACCTCTCCATAGGCCCGGGGCGATTTTATAAACTGCAATACAGTTGAAGGGATTCCACTGGCAGCAAAGAGCATGGCCCGTCCCAGACAATAGGTAGTCTTTCCCTTACCATTTCCGGTAATTACCCCCATACATCCTCCCTGATTGCTACCATCAATCTCCCAGGAGCCTTTTTGCCTTTTGTGCTCAACCATCTCGGTCACAAGATCGGCCTGCGCGATGATTTCACCCCTAGCATTCCTGCCAGTCAAGACCAATTCTACATTGGCAGGCTTTTTCTTTATGAGCTTTAGGATATCGTTCACTGGGATAATACCCATATCAACAACCTGATTGATCTCCTCAAGGATGACGATATCAAAAGAGCCCCCAAAAACTGCATCCTGAATATGTTCAAGAGATTTATTTATCTTATCTATGTCACGGCCATGGATGCCTTCATCAGAGGCCTTAGATGTTAAGGGCAAGCGCTCTACCACGATGTTGGATTTGAGAAAGGAGAGCGCCCTGTCCTCTGGATCTATAAATGGGTGCGGAAGAATGCCCATTATGAATGTGCGCAGGTTTTGCCCAGTGGCCCTAAGACTAAGGCCTATATGGGCAAGATTAATCTCCCGTGTCTTTCCTGTATAGATCTGTACTAACCCCTGCTTTAGCATCTGCCTGCCTGAATTTAACGGCCTCTCGGAGATTCTATCCGCTTAGGTATAAAAATCTATATCATTTTCTTTGCATAGACACAATTCATTAGCCCCTTAGATTGACATGAATCCCTTAATCGGCTAAAAAATAGGGGAACTAAAGTAGTTAAACTTAGCGAAGCTCCGCCTCAGACCGTCGAGGTATTTAAACTGTTACAAAAATCGAAATGAAAAATCTTTCACCGCTAAGACGCAAAGGACGCAGAGATGATTCTTTTTTTTCTTTGCCGCTGAGAGGCCGGCAAAGAAAAATGAGCATGCCCTTCAGGCAGGATTTGACTGATTTGAATAACCAATGCGAAGCATCGGAGTTTTTCCTTTTCTGCCCTCTCAGCAGAAAAGGGAAATAACTTCCTCTGCGATCTCTGCGTCTCTAGCGAAGCGGGCGGTGAGATATAGGTCTAATCCGGTAGCAAAACTTGACATAAATGTTAAAATCTTGAGCTACGAATGAAAAACAAGGGTGGTCTTGGTCTGGTTCAGATCTATACAGGGGATGGAAAGGGAAAGACAACCGCGGCCCTTGGCCTGGCCATCAGGGCTGCCGGGCATAATTTCAAGGTTGCCATCATTCACTTTATGAAGCTATGGGGATATGGAGAGGTAACAAGTCTAAAGAGGCTTGACATTGATCTCTTCCGATATGGAACAACAGAGTTTGTTGACCCCAAAAATCCATCACCTATAGACCTTGAGCAGGCCAATAAAGCCATATCAAAGGCCGAAGAGCTTATAGAAAGGGCCAACTACGATGTCCTAATCTTAGATGAGATCAATGTGGCCCTTGATTTCAATCTGATACCCTTGGAAAAGGTAGTTGATCTTTTAGATAAAAAACCAGATAATCTAGAGTTGGTTCTTACCGGTCGAAACTGTCCTCAGGAACTAATTGAAAGGGCTGACCTTGTATCTACTATAGATGAGATCAAATACCCCTTTCAGAAGGGGTTAAAGGCGAGAAAGGGGATTGAGTATTAATTGAGGGAGGCAGAGAGATGTTTATCACCCTAATGAGAAGACACACTAAAGGTATCCTGATTAAGATAATGGTTGGCCTCATTGCCACTGTCTTTATCTTTTGGGGCGTATATTCAATTCGTGAGAAGCCCGGTACAAAGATTGCATATGTAAATGGCGATTTGATCACGGGCCAGGAATATGAAGCAGTCTATCGGGATAGGCTGGTCGCATTACAGAGACAGTTTAAAGCATACTGGAATGATAATCTTATAAGGGCATTCCAGCTCAGGGAAAAGGCCCTGAATAGCCTTATAGATAAGAGATTAATCAGTCAGGAGGCTGACAGACTCGGCCTGGGGATTACAGATGATGAGGTCGCTGATGCAATTCGGACCGATCCTGCCTTTCAAGTAAATGGTGAGTTTGATGAGGGCAGGTATAGGTCTGTTTTGAGGTATAATAGGATGCAGCCAGCGGACTTTGAATCAAGGAAAAGAACGGAATTGTTGGGGCAAAAGATCCAACAGCTTATCACAAGCTTCTTCCCAGTAACAGACATGGAGATTAGGCATTATTATACCTATCAAAAGGAAAAGATTAATATCGGTTTTGTCTCCTTCAATCCAAAGGACTTTGGGGAAAAAATAGAGGTAAAACAAGATGAGAAGGAGGACTATTTTAAGGAAAATAAGGAGAAATACAGGCTTCCGGAAAAGATAAAAATAGCCCACCTGACCCTTGAGCCATCTGATTTTGTGGATACTGTAACTATTACAGAAAAAGAGATCTCAGACTACTATGAATTAAGTCAAGAAAGATTTAAAGAACCGAAAAAGATTAAGGCACGGCATATCCTCTTTGAGCTATCATCGGATGCTTCGGAATCAGAAGAGGCAGGGGCAAAAGAGAAGGCACTTGCTATATTAGAAAGGGCAAGAGAGGGAGAGGATTTTTCAGAATTGGCCAGGAAATATTCCCAAGGTCCTACTGCTTCGAAAGGAGGTGATCTCGGCTATTTTAAGAGGGGTAAGATGGTTAAACCTTTTGAAGAACTGGCCTTTAGTCTTAAAACAGGAGAGCTGGGGGGGCCGGTAAGGACCAAGTTTGGCTGGCATATAATCAAGGTAGATGATATCAAGGATGCCACTGTTAAAACACTCCCCGAGGCCAGAGACCAAATAGTAACCACATTAAAGAAGGATATAAGCAGGGAAATGGCCCATGAGAGGGCCCTGACCCTGATGGATCAGATGCCATACAGTACCGATTTAGCCACCTATGCAGCCCAACATGGACTTACAGTGACCGAGAGCGACTATTTTCCTAAAAAAGGATCCATTCCAGGACTGGGGAGGAATGAAAGGCTTCAGGAATCCATTTTCTCCTTAGAGAAAGGGGAGGTAACTGAGGTCATAGAACATAACGGTAGGTTCTATATCATCCAGATTGTTGACATAAAGGATTCCTATATTCCAAAGCCAATGGAGGTCTCTGATCAATTAGATAAGGATTTTATAGATCATCTATCCCTTGTGGCGGCAAAAAAGGAAGCAGAGGGTTACCTTGAGGGATTAAAAGGGGGTGCTGATTGGTCTGAGCTGGCTAAAAAGAAGAATCTAAAAACCGGTGAGACAGATTTCTTTTCCAGAAGAGAAAATATACCAAAGATCGGTTATGCAGCATCATTACGTGAGATCGCCTTTTCGCTGTCATCTCAAAAGAGATATTCGGATCAGGTCTTTGAAGTAAACAAAAAAATTTATATTATTAGATGGCTCGAGAGAAAAGGCATTGATAAAGAGGAATTCGATAAAGAAAAGGACTCCTTCAAACATGCATTTCTTTTAACAAAGGGCGGTAGGATATCCAATGCCTGGCTTAAATCCTTAAAAGACAAGGCAGAGATAAAAATCGTAACCCCTCTTGAGTAAAAGATAAACCCATGTCTTGAACACTCTTTCCTTGACATCCAATAGAAATATATGTTTATTCCTACTGTCTTTTTCAAACAGAAAAGGAGAATAAATAAGGTGAAACCCTCAAGCAATAGCCTGATTATCCTGACTGCCCTATCCCTTTCCCTTCTTAACAATCCTGCCCTCACCCGGGCAAAGGATGTTGTCGAGAGTTCCTATCATGGGCAACTTGGAAAAAGTCCGGCGCTTGGTGGCTGGGGCAATGGTCTTGGGATGTTGGAAAAGTGGGACCCCTTTACGAATTTTAGCTTTGAAAAACAGGGGAGGATTAAAGGGTTTAAGGCGAATTGCGGGGAGTGTCACACATCCTCTTATAGGGATCCTGCAACTGGAAAGACCGATTGCCGACTCTGCCACAAGACCAAGGATGGCAAGGGGAGACCAACGTTAGCCCAATGCTCAAAGTGCCACCATACCTATGGTACGCTCAAAAGAGGGGATATATTCGATGAGGAAAATGATATTCATCTAGCAGTTGGAATGGGATGCCATGATTGTCATGAGAGCCTAGCAGATCCCTATAGCGACCATCAGTTTGCAAGGGGATATGCCATTGATACAACAGAGGACACAGTAGAGGGGACCCTCTCCTGCACAAAATGCCACGAGGAAAAGCCACACGACGGAGTTCCCAAAGGTGAAGTCCTGAACAGCAAACATGTCAATAAAATAGCATGTGTAACCTGCCATACCGGCCAAAGGCCGGGAGAGGCCATAAAGACTAGGAGCTGGAATAGATTTACAAAGGATGGCAAACCGGTAACAGCAAAAAGGAAACCTGGGTGGATCCCTAAACATAAATGGTACACGGGAAAGAAATTAGGTTATCTTCCTATCTTAGGGGCAACGGATCTGATGTCAAAGATCTATCCCTTTAATGTAGTTACCTTCACCTGGTTTATTGAAAGAGGTGATGCTGCACTTGAAGATGTTATTAGTGTCCCAGAGGTCAAGGCAGCAGATGCTGATAAGGATGGGGAAACCACCGTTGAGGAGATGCGCTCCTACAAGAAGGGTAAATACAGGGACGCTACCCTTGTTACCAAGGAGTTCAATTTCAGCGTGACCCATTCCATTGTTCCAAGCGATCAGGCCTTCAATTGTAATGATTGTCATGGAAAGAAGGCTTATATCCTAAACTGGAAAGAGCTTGGGTATGATAGCGATCCCTATCCTCAACTACGGCAAGATCGTTGAGCTTTCTTGCTTCAGCTTTACATAATCATGGTCATAACTGTCAAGTTGGGTGACATCATACTCCCCTACACCTTAAAGACGTCCCCGGTACCGTTGTAATGGAAGCTAAAAAATATCTCATAAGTGCCGTATATGTCCTAAAAGAAAACAATTTTCCCTTGCTTATTCTCGCTGTTATTGGCGGTCTGTTTTTCATGCCAAGCTCTGCAGACAAGCCTTCAGATTTCAATTTTTTCCTGCCAATGATTCTTTTGTTTATCGTGTACCCTTTAATTTATGGCCGGTATACAGAGATCATAATTAATAATAGACAAATTTCTTATCTGAAAATTTTTAGTACGCACTGGTTCAATTATTTTGTTGTCAGCATTATAGTGGCGAGCCCTATATTAGTAGCCACATTTTTCGGCATATTTTTTAAGGAATATGCTATTGATATAAGGAACATCCTATCGCTTTCGATAAATGCCTTAACCATCTATGTTATCCCTTTAGTTTTCTTGTTGAAAAAAAGGCTCTCCAGTGTTTCCTTGGGTATCAAGTGTCTTTTGGGTAATTTCAATTTCAGTATCCCATTGATCTTGTTAACTTTATTCCCATCGGTTTTGGCTTTAGCAATACAAAACCCATCTGGACCTTCAGATAATTCACTTACAACGTTTCTTTTTAATTATTCATTTTGGCTGCTAAATATTCTATTAGATTTTGTGGTTTTTATCGCAGCGACTCTAATTTTAAAGGAAAAATTATTGAATATTAATAACTACCTATAGCTTTTGTATAAAACGCGGCTGAAGTAGGACGGGCAAAACCCTTTTAGCCTAACTGCGAAGTTTGGGGTTAGGTTTTATCAAATATTAGAGAATGGAGCAATCATGGCATAGAGCCACAGCACGCCATATCTTGGTTGACACGCGGCAAAAATGTGAAGATATAAAAGACCAGATTGAAAAGGCAGCTTATTTTGCCGAATTGGCCAAAGAGCACTCTCATTGAAATTCGGATTGACTACCAAGCCCTTAAGATACCTGAATCTATCAGCAGATTATTAGACTCCAAGGATAATATTTTGCCAACGGTAACTATCTTCAAGTTAGCTAACGCTTGGCATGATGCGATATATGATGCAGTGGATAGCGCTTTTGTCTCATGGTTTGGAATCGGGATCTCCGGGATGTTTACCGGCTGAGAATTCCTGGTCATTGGTGGATCCGTCGCCATCGGAATCCAACGCCCCAAGCTCCTTTGTATATTTTTCCCCGGCTGGGATGCCAATCCTCTTATAGTCCTGCCCAAACGGGTTCAGCTTCCCTCCTCCTCTGGGATCGAAATGACACGTGTTACACCCGAGATTTCCAGGGATTTTCCCGGTACGAAACGGCCTGCCTGACACAACCGAAATCGATGTTAATAAAAACACAGCGCAGAGGAAAACTACTATTATGTACCTCATGGACCCCTCCTTGAATTTGTTCGCCTTCATCCTTATGCCTCCTCAATAAATATTTCTGTGCTAATATCCCTGGACACTGACCTTTGCTATAATCCCATTGTTCTTGTGTCTTTGTAAGGGGTGTTCAGACCTCCTCATTAACAATGCCCCACATGCCCTCTCATCTTCATGGGTTCTCCGGGCAGGGCACCTGTGTGCTTTCCATTTTCGACCACCATTTTACCATTTACAAAGACATACTCGATACCCGACGGGAATTGCTTCGGTTTGGCGAATGTCGCTGTTCCGCTGACGGTGACCGGATCAAATACCACGATATCAGCCTTCATCCCATCTCTCAAAATGCCTCTCCCTGCCAGCCCGTACCGTTGTGCAGGAAAAGAGGTCATCTTCCGGATTGCCTGTTCCATAGTCAGAATCTTTTCGTCTCTTACCATCTGACCCAGTACCTTTGGGAACGTTCCATAGGTCCGGGGGTTCGGCATCCCGCCAATCCGCAGCCCGTCCGTAATAAACATATGCGCGGGGTGCGTCATGAGAACTTTAACGTCATTCATATCACCACTGAAGGTATAAAAGGTTGTCCCCAGGTTTTCCTCCACCAACATGTCACATATTGTATCCCATGGGTCTTTCTGAAGCCTGTCCGCGACCGCCTGCACTGTTAGGCCCTCGCACCATTTGTTCTTTTCCGTGTTCACCGCACTGACGATGATTTCTTCCAGTTGACCGACGACTTTGGCGGATTGGCCACGCATTCTTTCCCGATCATCCTTATTTTTGAGTTGCTTCAACAGCTCATGCGGTCCTCCCTTAAACGCCCATTGCGGCACAACGATCGTCATTGAGGTGCTTCCAGCTTCATAAGGATAGGCATCAAAGGTTACATCAACACCACTTGCAATCGCATTGTCAATGAATTGCATCATCCTTCCGGTCTGTCCTCGCAGGGGTATGGTTGCGAAGTAGTGAGAGATGTGGACCGGGCAACTGCTGTGCTTTCCGATTGTCACGGCTTCTCGAAATCCGTCAAAGACACCATCTCCTAAGTTGTATCGGACATGGGTTGAATAGACGCCACCGCACTCGGCAACAGTCTTGCACAGTTCCACCAGTTCATCTGTGGTGGCCCAGCTGCCGGGGGGATAATCTAACCCAGTGGAAAGGCCGGTTGCTCCCTCCTCCATTCCCTGCCGTATCATATCCTGCATCTTTCTTATCTCATCCTTGGTGGCTGGACGATCGTCCCACCCTACGGTAGCCACCCTCAGACAACCATTGGGGATAAGGTAGGCGACATTACATGACATCTTTTGATGGAATCTCTCCAGGTATTCGGTAATTGAACTCCAGTTGTATTCCAACTCTGGGTAGCCATTTACCCCGGAAAACAGGAGCACCATCTTCTCGAGGTTCTCTCTTGAAAGTGGCGCGTATCCGACCCCATCAGACCCCATCATCTCAGTACAGATCCCTTGCATGACCTTTGGCTCATTTAAAGGTTCGGCAAGTGCCATCAGGTCAGAGTGTGTGTGTGAGTCAATAAAGCCAGGTGTTACGATACAGCGAGAGGCGTCAATTATATTGGTCGCCTGTACCGATGATGTGTCGCCCATGAGAATTTTTATCTGATCCCCTTGAATGGCAACATCTCCTTTAAAACCGACATTTCCCGTTCCATCGATAATCTTGCCACCCTTTATCAATCCGTCATACATCTTACCCCCCTCACAATTATCTCTTTACCATGCACCAACGATCCTCGGTCCCAAGAAAAGGGTCGGCAACCATAGCGAAAGTGCCGGCACATACGTAGTTAGCAATAGAACCGGGATACCGACAAGCAGTAGAAAGATCATCATCGGCTTGACCAAATCGATATATGGGACGTCTGCCAATCGGGAACCCACAAATATGGAAATGGCATATGGTGGGGTCACTACACCCAGACCAACATTCACAATGATAATCGCGCCCAGCTGAACCAGGTTCATGTCTATCTTTGTAACCAGCGGCAATATGAGCGGCACAACGATGATGAGAATGGGAATTCCATCAATAAACATCCCGAAAACAAGCAAGAGTAAGTTCATCAAAGCCAATACCAGATATTTATTCTGGGAAAATCCGATGACGATATCCGTCATGGCCTGGCCGACCCCCTCCCGGATTAGCAGTCTTGTAAAAACCGTTCCAAAACCCAACAACAGGGTGATCATACCAAGTGTAACCAGCGTAGTCTGAGCGTTTGTCCATAAGGATCTTACATTCATTTCCCGGTACATGAAAAATCCGACGATTGTAGTATATAAAACCGCAACAGCACCCGCCTCGTTGGGGGTACATATACCGCCATAAATACCCACCAGTACAACTATTGGGCAGCCCAAAGCCGGTAAAGCAGCCCAGCCTGATGTCCCAATCTCTTTTACCGTTTCTTTGAAGGTTTCCGGCAGTTCCGGAACATCTTCTGCCGGGTGCATATAATTCTTGACAATAAGGGTGTTTACCAGCATGTATCCTCCGGCAAGCAGAAGGCCGGGAAAGACCGTGGATAAGAAAACTGCAGCTACTGATTGTTGGGCAACCAGACAGTAAATGAGTGCTGGAACACTCGGTGGTATGAGGTATCCCAGGAAACTTGAGGAACATAGAACCGCTGTAATATAGCTTCGCGCGTATCCGAGCTTCTCTAGCCTGGGAACCAAAATCGGGATCAAGGCAGCGATGCAGGGAAGGGATGAACCGGTCAAGGCACTCATAAAAACGGTGGCTACGATACCGACGTCTACTAGCCCTCCGCGTATCCGTCCCACCAGGGCATAGGCAAACCGTGTGAGCCGGTCGGCAATCCCTGAAGCTGACATCATGTTACCGGCAAAGATAAAGAAGGCGATTGCCATAAGGACATAACTGTCGATCGCATGGTAAGTAGTACCTGCCATAAAAGATAGGGGTTGGTCTATTAGAAAAAGGGCCACGGCTGAGCTTCCCAAAAAAACCCAGCACAGGGGAAGCCCTATCATGATCCCGACAAAAAACAGAATCAGCCCAGCGATGAGTCCAAATTCCATCTACATACTCTCCTTCTGATCCCTATCCACGCAACTTTTTGATTAGCTCGCTGGTATCCCTACCGGTAATAACAAGCAAGTGGACCAGTACCAGCAATAACGCAATATATAACGTAATCTGGAGCCAACTTGTGTTAAACCAACGCACCAGGGTGCCGTATTCAGGGTATTTCATGGCCCTTTTCATGAATCGATACGCCGCAGGCAGAATTGTGCATAAAACAGCAATAGACATCACATCCAGGAAAACCCGATAAATGGCAGCTACAACCGGTCTGTCTCTAACAATCCTGTCACGCAGGAAATCAACCGCAACATGGCCTTCTCGCCAAGTCGCAACTGCAGCTGCAATCAACATAAAAAAGACAAAGACATAGAGTGCCAGGTCGCTGAACCACATGATCTCAAAGTGCAGGAAATAACGATTGATCACCTGGGCGAAGATGAGTATGGTTGTAATAAATAGTCCAATGGCACAAATGGCGCCCTCAGCTACCTGCACGCCGTTTAGTAACGACTTTAATACAGCCTTAATTCGACTCACCTTAATTTCCTCCATACCGATAGGGCAGAAGCCAAAGATGTCCCTATTTTCCCTGCACTTCAGCCCTTACACGCTCCAGTTCATCCAGGATCTTCTTGCTCATATCCTGGCCGGGAAAGTGCTTCTCAAGCCACGGATCACATGAAATCTCCTTAAAAATCTCTCTGGCTTTGATTCCCTCGTAGGTTTGCGTGGGCATTATGATTTATGTTCCCCTAACAAGCCGGCAAAACCCTGTCAAGGAAAAAGGTTTTGCTGCTAGCTAAATCTCAAAGGTGGACTAAATTCAAATCCTGGTTTTAATCTCTTTTACCACAACTGATTTGTTGTTATGACAAGATCAAATCTTTGATATAAAAGTCCATTTTTGATTCTTATTTAACAATGTCCTTGGTCTGGCTTGACAATAAAGAATTAGCAAAATAGCGTCTCGCCTTGACATGAGAGATTTTGTCTTCTAATTACTAACATAGAACAAACAGATGGAGGTGACTTATGGGAGAAAAAGGGATTGTCTTAGGGATCGTTGGTAGCCCGAACCGGGAAAGCAGGACGAACCAACTGGTAAAGGCTGCCCTGGAGGGTGCAGCCCGTGCCGGAACCCCCACGGAACTGGTACAGATGGCCGATCATGTGGTGGCGGCTTGCAAGGACTGCCAGCCCTGGGTTTGCCTTACCAACCAGAAGTGTACTTATGAGGATGAGGCTTTCGAATACCTGAGCCAGAAGGTCCTTAGCTGCGGCGCTCTGGTTCTGGGCGCCCCGGTCTACTGGTGGGATACCAGTGGGATGATAAAATACTTCATCCTGAAGATGTTCCGGGTATATGCCCGGTCGGCGCCCCTCCAGGGGCTGCCGGCCATTGGCATTGGTATTGCGGGGGGTACGGGCAACGGCCTTATCTCCGGACTGCGGCCAGTGTACCACTTTTTTCAGATGATGCAGATGCGGGCTATAGAACCCCTGCCTGCCACCCGTTTCAACTTCGCTTCAGCGGTGCAACGGGCAGGGGAGCTCGGCAGTCAGATCGCAGGGATGGCCCAAAAACGTACTCCTTTTGAGGGTTTAGAGGAACGGCTGCTATGGTATGATGCACTGCCCTACCTGGGACTGAGCCGCGCTGGTGAGCGGCGTCTTCTGGCAGGCCTGATCACCCAAACGCTTCCCATTAGCGCGGACGCAGATATATCCCGCGGCTTGGCCCGAGCAGACGCTCTGGCCGCTGCCGGCCGGGAATTGGAGGCTCTGACCGAGATCACCCGAGTCTACGAGGCTGGCGTCAAGGTCTTCGACGGGAAGTAAACCCTGTTAGATCTCACACGGGGAGTAATAAAGGAGGTTTCTTTTGGGGTAAATAATAATTGTTATGACGTATGATCTGGTAAAAAATGAAAATCTATTAGAATTGCATAGGACTGGTGAAGCCCAACGCAAGTAGTAGCAACAATTGGGACAAAACATGGAACAAGAGAAAATCATCTTGACTCGTGTGATAACCCCCAGGGGAGAGTTACAATTACAACAATGGTCAGGGTCTGATGAAAAAAACCACCCTGTTTACGAGATCATCTTTAACGGCGTTTTCCTGATGGCCAGCTACAACGAGCTATCGGAAAAGGAATTGGCCTATCTGGCCATTGAGCCACTGGAATCGAAAAGGCAGGACATAAGGGTTTTGGTCGGTGGGCTTGGAATCGGGTATACTCTCCGGGCTACTCTGGATTGTAACGGGGTTCAGGCTGTGGACGTTGTTGAGATCGAAGAATATATCATCAGTTGGGCAAAAGGTTTATTCGGCGAACTGAACAACTATGCCTGCTCTGACCCGCGGGTGCACATCATCAAGATGGATCTGGGAGAATACATCCTCAAGACAGAGAAGACATATGACCTCATCATCCTGGATGTTGATAATGGCCCCACATGGCTGACCCTGGAAAGTAACCAGAGGTTGTACCAAAAGCCGGCCCTATTTAAGATTAAGGACATGCTGAGCAATGGCGGTGTGTTCGTTGTCTGGGCAGCGCAGAAATGCGCAGCCTTCCAGAAAAGGCTTGAGGAGGTCTTTGGTCCTACAGAGTTGATCACTGTAAATGATACGGACAGAAGCGGTCGTTCAACCGATTATTTCATATACCGGACACGGTCGTTTGAAGGCTATCAAATGAACTTAGGTGTTAATCAGATTCCTTGAGAAGAGGCAAGCGTGGGTTATGTATGGCTGTTCTGTCAGCTTCCTATAAGATAACAGTTCAGCCACTAAGGCACAAAGCCTTCGGCAAGCTCAGGCCGTGAGCGACTCGACCTGAGCTCGTCGACAGGTCCTGTCGAACGGGCACAAAGAAGAGGTATTAATTTTAAAACTTTATCAAAAAAAGAAGAATCAATAGCTGAAAAATTGTAGATGCAGCATATACTGTTTATTAAAAATGGTATTAAATGAATTATATTAAACCT
>SDBT01012549.1_pt1 | contig 13613 bp, 14 predicted proteins | sample 2277101 | NCBI WGS metagenome assembly SDBT01 (sample SAMN10404973, study PRJNA504765) | marine sediment metagenome | isolation source: marine sediment core GS10_PC15, 103 cmbsf | place: Arctic Ocean: Southern Knipovich Ridge | collected 2010
TTCGGCCAACGCCTTTGCGGCTTGTGAGAGCTTTTCAAATTTGTGCAACCTTTGCCCATTTCACCATCAGTTACAACCCGTTACGCTGAAACGACATCGATGTCGCCACTTCATTGAGGACATGCTCCGCACCAGAAGGAGGATCCGCCTGGTCGGTGACGAGCGGCTACCCGACGCCTGGCGACAGAAGGCCATCATCCTGACGGGCCACCAGAACCGGCGCCTGGACGACCTGGGTGTCTGCCAGGAAGGCGAGGCCAACGGCAAGCCTTTCTACGGGATCTTCCTGGACGACCCTCACCCGAAGGAGGTCGATGCGGTCAACCGACCGCTGGGCCACTACCTGCGCAAGACCTGCACCAAGCGTTTCATGAAGCGGATCTGGGACGCCAGGGCCACGTGCCACAAACCCACGTCAACGCCAACTTGCATCCCCATCCCCTCTCCGCTACCATCCTCCCCATGGCAACCACCGTCCAAGACCAGCGCCTCATGGACCAGGTGCTCGAACGCCATAACCGAACTGGCTCTGAGCTTTGCGGTGTGCAATCCTGCCAGTGCGGCTTCTGCGACGAACTCCACTGGCTGGGGGACATGGCAGGGGACCTTGAGGACAAGTTAGACGAAGTCGACTGGAAATGAAGTGCTTGATGGCGAAACGCTACTTCGACAATCAGAAGGCCAAGAAACTGGCTGAGTACAACCAACTCCGCAAATCCGGCAAGACTGCAATGCAGGCGTCAAAAGCTGTGAGCGTGGACTACATGACACTCTTGTGGTGGGAGAAAGGACTAGCAGGACGTAGGGACGAAACCCGAGACGTACAAGGTGTCGGTGTACGCCGGCGAGTTTGTCGCCCTGAACGACGAGCACGGACCGGTCATGAAGGAGATCCAGATCCAGGAGCGCAAGGTGATGGTGGTGGATGTGGTGCAGAAGGTCAATGGTATTGGTTCGCTCGTGACCCAAATCCAATGAGGGAACTGACATGAAGTCGGTTGGCCCGGGACCGGTATTCCTGTGCATTGCTCCACCACCGGCCAGTCCGGTTGCGCCACCAGCCGGGCCTGCATACTTACTCGGCTACCTCCGTAGCAAGGGCTGTAGGGACTTCGGATTTCTCGACCTGCGACTCGGCGTTCCTGACGCTCATTCACCATCATGGACATACAGCGGTGCCTTCGGTGAATCGTTCGTGATGGACATTCCGGATCTGCCACTCGTTCTTGAGCTTATTACTGCGAACGATGACGGCAGTGCGTTTTTCTCCACTCAATCCTGTCTTTTCAGAAGGTACTGTGTTGAGCGCGCAATACCACCCGACTATCTACACTCCTACTTGCTGGGACTAGATCGGTACTTCGCAGCGGTCTTTGCTCAGTTGCCCGAGATTCGATTTGTTGGGTTCACTGTTTGGACTACGAATTTTCTTGCGACGCTACTCGCAGCCGCTCACCTCAAACGTCTGCCTAATCCTCCTGTCCTCGTCGCAGGTGGTCCCCAGGTAACATCTAGCACTGCCAGCGCTGATCTTGCACTGCGAAGCAGGTTGTTCGACATCGTAGTTCTTGGTGAGGGCGAAGCAACATTGCACGAGATCTACAACAGCTTTTCGCGAACAGGAGCAGTGCCCCGAGGAATTCCTGGGACGGCAGCCCTAGACGATGCATGTGCTGTCACACGAATCGAACGTCCGCTGCTCCGGCTACCCGAACTACCGACGCCTAGCTTTGCCGAGATGAACATCGAGGCGTACCAATGTACGCCTGGCCAAAGAGTCCTCCCTTTGCAGTTCTCGCGCGGCTGTACTGAAAAATGTTCCTTCTGCAGTGAGTGGAAGTTCTGGAAAAGGTTCCGCCCCGATACTGTCGACCATGTCGTTGACCAAGTCGAGGAGTTCCGGGGGAGATACCGTGCGGACTTCATACTCTTCGTGGATTCCCTGCTGAATGGTGTCCCTCAACGCTTGGCTAACTTCGCGAGGTCTCTATGCGCGCGACGGATAGACCTGGATTGGTCATCCTTCATGCGCGCGAAGATGGACACAGATACCGCTAGTCTTCTCCGTAAGTCTGGTTGCTATGATGTGTTCGTTGGTGTCGACTCCATGTCCGATGAGACGTTGGATCTTATGCGAAAGCGACGGACTGAGGCTGACAATATAAGGGCACTCCACACATTTCTCAGAGCTGGCATCGATGTGACAGCAGGTCTCATTCCAGGGTTTCCAGGCGACTCCCGAGAGGCGTTTCTTCATACAATCAGTGTGGTTCGTGACGTGCAAAGACAGTATCCTGGCCGATTGGAGATTCAGATTGAACCGTTCTTTGTACAGAGTGGAGCACCGATAATGGAGAGACTCGAGGATGTCGGACTCAAGGGGCAGTGCTGGGACGATGAGTACGTGGATATTGCATTAGCGTACGCAGACATCACTTCGAAAGTACTTTGTCACGTGGAAGGAAACAACCAGGGGATCGAGCGCTTGGGTAGACTCTCTATCACGAGGACTCTAGAGGCAGACCTAACAACGAACTCAGTTTTTACTTTCATGCGAGCCAGCGAGGAAGCCCTTTCCGTGTGCGAGTTCGAATTCATTGCAATCAAGAGTGGATGGCACTGCGCTCAAAAACGCTCTGACGCAGGTCATGTGTTCGCATTGATTGTTGACGATGGCGAGAAAGAGGAACTAACGCTCTTGCAGGATGAGATATCGCTCGAAGGTCTCCCAACTCGACGCGTCCGATCTACGTTATCAAGACTTCGAAGCAAACAACTCATACCGCCACGGCCAAATGGTCCTCTGGTAATTCAGCCTTTGGAGACAATTGACGTTCCAAGTCGTTGCCGATACGCGATCTCTCCCTATATCGTTGCACGAGTCGCGCGCAGGTGCGGAATTATTCTTTTTAATGTTGCGAATCAGCGAGAGTATTTCAAGCCAAGACGTTACGCGGCCATTCTTTCCGCATTAAGAAGAGGGGCTGCGATACCGGCTACCATCGAGAGAAGATTGGCGGCAGCGGGTCACGCCTTTCCGAGACGAGGGCTTCAGAGCGCCTTAGGTGATTTGGTCGAATACGGAATAGTTGTTCGATGCGGATCAAGTAGGTAAATCGACTGCGCTTCGAATGACTCAGGAGGCCAAGGTGTGGTCTCGACCAAAACGGCGTCTGGTGCTGCCGAGCTAGTGCTGCGCACGAGCGGCTCACGTCGCATCTCAAGCTCCAGCTAGGTTTGGAACATTCGCTCCACACAAATAACGGCGAGTTTCCTCGCCTCTTGTCGTAGGTCCTCAGGAAGGGCCTTGACAATGTCGTCAGAGATAGCAAGAGTCTCGAATATGTGTCTCGCAACGACATCGACGTTCTGTGATCCGCACTGTTGCGTCATCTCTCCATTAGTGTGGCGAATCTCCTCGGTCTCGAAAAGGAGAGCGATGGCACTTGCGTTGGCGTTCTCTTTTTGTATAAGCGGTAGCTTCGAGAATATCCCATAGTGAGACAGGCGATTTGCCTCTGACGGGAGTTGCGTAACTACGAACGCAAACTGAGTAAGTGTCAAGTTAGAGAGCCGAAGCGCAGCGCGAGCGACTTTTACGCCTGCGTCCCCGAGCTCTTGGGTTTTATCTCTTATCAAATTCTCTATTTTGGCACTTCCTGGAACTTGGCCATAGTGCTGCCGTTGCCACATCAGCAGATAGACCAGAATCCTGCGTGCCTGTCGAGGACTCCTGAGTTCCAGGATCGATAACAAGCGGGACATATCTTCCTTCGCTTCAGGTAGCCACTTCTTATTCTCGGCAAATTTGTCGAGAATGTTCGCGGTAAAACATTTCCATTGTCTCGTATGGAAGTGGTATCTGTACGATATAAACTTCGAGACATAGGAATTCGCTTCAAGCATACTGAGACCGTAGTGCTGACCGAATGCATTGGCGACGTAGTCAGGATCGATCGAGAGAATGAACTTGAAAGGGATTGCAGCACTAATTGATGGATTAAATGTCAATTCGAGCTCATCAGGGCCGCAAAACACCATTCGGAGAGCTTCTATGACTCTAACAACATCCGTTGGTGCGCAGCGGTCGAGTTCATCAATGATCACATAGACCGTTATGCCAGCTTTGTTGAGCTGATCTGAAAGAATGTCGAAATGCTCCCGGACTCTCTCTTCTGATTCTAATATGCTCTTGAAGGCTTCAAGCTGGTGTTTTCGTGCCTTCCTGTAGACCCGACTGAGTATGCGTGTCGCGACATTCAGATCGCTTAGAGCCTCTACTGACGCGTCCGCAAGGATCTTGAGAGTTTCCTTCAATTGCGTGACGTCCACCGACCTTTTCTTGAGGACCTCCGATTCTTCCAGTTGTTCCTTCAAGGAGAACACAAATTTCGCGAGTATATCTTTGTGAATGCTTGATCGCCATGCGTTAAAGTACACTGTGGCGCCGCCTTCTTGGGCGCTAGGTAGTTGGGGTACTAGCAAGCGAAGTAATGATGACTTTCCAGTCCCCCAGCTTCCACAGATTGCGTAAACAAAAGGAGGCGATGCTTGACGGATGGTCTGGGCTATTATCTTGGCGATCTTCCGATAGTTGAACGCATCATGGTCTGGTTCGACGAGTTTCTCGGAAAGAAAGTCGATGAGTGAGTTGTCCTGTATCGGGCCCATGACCTGTTCTCCTTTCGTGAATGGCGTCTCTTCTCCGTGGAACTCCGGGCGAAGACGTTTTATACCTCTCTGTATTCTCCTCTCCTCCTTTCTGGCGGCCAAAACCGCCTCTAGAGGGATGGAATTAGTTCACCTATTTCTACCTTGTTTCAGTCAAGGATTTCGGTGACGGGTAAAGGAATGCACAAAAGAAAATGCATGTCAAGAAAAATAGTGTTATCAATTGTATCATAGGACAAACGCAGGACGGTTCAGAAAAAGTCACCCTATTCTCTGTCAGATAGACATACGACTGGTGGCAACGGTTTAGTTCTGGTCTTTCAGGCGCCAGAGGCAACGCACTGCCCAGCATCGTGGATCGGACCTTCTGGCGGCGGTTTTTGCCTTGCCCTTGGGTGCAAGGAGGAAACGCCCCTATACGGCAGGGACCGCTGGGAACCGAGGAGGGCCTCAGCGGAGCAACTTCCCGGTCGTGTATCCGTTTAGGCACCGAAGCCACGCACCGCCCCGCATCGCGGATCGGCTCTTCTGGCGGCGGGGGGGCAGGAGCCAGAGGAAAACCTCTCGTGGGTTGGAGCAAGCCATTCATCGTAATGGCACCCGATAGCGCTCAAACAGCATTGTAAAGAAGTCCTTCACGCAGTCCGGTCCCGTGGTGGCATCTAGCTCGGCTGCGCCAAACCTGTAGACCTCATATCCAGCGAGCCGAAGTTCCCGGTCGGATCTGACCATCTCGGCATAACGGCTCGGATCAGCGTGGCCGGAATCGCTGGCGTAGTGCTGGCGACCATCAACCTCGATGACCACCCGAATCTCGTGTGGGAAGAGCATCAGAAAGTCCATGCGGAAACGGGCGAGCGCGTCTGGCCCACGTTCGCGCACGGTTTTCGGGTCCCAGTGGAGCCACACCTCAGGCAGTAGAGCAGGAAGTTGCTGAATGTGTGCGGAGAAGCTCCTGAAAAAGCACTCGAACAAGAGCTTCTGCGGTGGTGAACTCTTGGGTAGTGACTCAAGGAGCCGCTTGTAAAGGCTACGCTTCGCTTGCTCTTCGTCTAGGCCATGGAACTCGGCCCACCACTCTTGAAGGTCACGCCAGCGCAGACCTTCCGCGGGAAAGGGCCGGTCGTACACCAATACCTTGTCAGCGCCATTGACTATCTCAACGTCGTTGTTCACCGCGTCGCGGAAGCGCAAGTCCGGCTTCTCACTCGATGCGAAGATCAGATTCTTCGGACGCCAGGTGCTGTTGCCAATGGTCGCGAATCTGAAGACCGGAAATCCTCCGTCAACGTCGACATCGCGAAGCTCTAGCCCATTGCCCTCGATGCCGGAGTTCACCGCATCGACAAATTCGCGTTGGCTGGTCTCGTCAGGCCGTACCTCCGACGATGCCAGGCCCTCGATGAACAGAGCGAACCGTCGATCTGAGACATCAAAGGCACCAACGCGCTCGAAGAAATGCTCAACAGTCCAGTCGTCTGGGTTTCGGACGAGGTGTCGCTCAACGTCCGCGATTAGGGAGCCTCTCCGATCTCCGAAAAACGAGTCGAAATCCGTCTCTCTCTCCCAGAAGCGGCGCACCAGATCAACAAACGCGGATGCCTTGATATAAAGAGGCACCCCATCAAGCGCTCTCGCCAAATCGTAGCGCGTGCGCTTCGGGACATCCACTGACGGGGCAAATGCCCAAAGAGACTCCTCGAGTTCGAACCGAAGCTCGGCCGACAGCTCGCCACCGTGTCGATGCAGGAACTTCTCGATACCGTCCATCAGCGATTGAGGAGTTACGAGCTCAAGCCGGCTCTCAATGTATTGTGCCTTCGACAACTCGGGGTCGTCGAGCGCGTCCGGGATATCAAGAACATCGAGAAGGCGCGGGATATCGACTCTCCTACACGGCTGAATTGTAGCCATGACGGCTCGATGTAGCCCGTCGCGAAGCTGCGCTTGCTCGATCTTTGAGAGGCTTTCTCGCACGTCTCTGAACCCTCCAGGCTCACCGCAGCATTCGCGGACCAAAGTACTCGACGACAACGGTATTCGCCTTTTCGCAAACCGAAGCACCTACGATGCAACTATCCGGCCGTTGCAATGTAGTGCGGAGACCACCAACAGGGGTAAAGTCCGGAGTCAAAACCAGATCAACTTCTTTTCGATTCTCTGAGGGTTCAATCACGACCGCCGCCCTGACCTCAGGTGACCCGCTGAACCATGTAACCCGCACGACTTGTGTTGTGCGCTTCCATCGACGACGACCCCCTGTGGTTCCACCCTCGAAGAAACGCAGCCAAGCATGTCGACTCTGCTCCGTAGAGGGATAAGAACAAAGACCTTTCTCGACTCCACTGTGAATATGCTCCCATCTTTCGGGATTTCATGTCAGAACCATTGCACGGATCTGACCCCGGGGCAAGTCAAAAAGCACAGCCTAGAAGACCTCTCAGTCCCAGGGAAACTGTATGCAACTCGGCGATCTCCGCCTTACGCTCGGCCAGCCTGTCATCGGACTCCTCCCGCTGCATATTCGCCACAGCCACCACCCGGTCGCTCTGGTCGCAAGGAGGACGGCAAGCCCCCGGACCATCGTAGCGAATACCCCAACAGCGACCCCACCAGGGCCACGCCCCACAGCCCCCGCCAACTCCCTACTTGCATCCTCACCCCTACTCCGCTAACATCTTCAACCATGTTAGCCACCGTCCATGTCCAAGCCCAGCGTCTCATGGACCAGGTGCTCGAACGCCTGAACCGAACCGGCGCCAAGCTCTGCGGAGTGCAGCCCTGCACCTGCGGCTTCTGCGGAGAACTCCGGTGCCTTGGGGACATGGCCAGGAAGTACAACGAGGACAAACTGGACGAAATCGACGAGAAAGGGAGTGCATGATGGCAAAGCGGCTCACGGAAAAGCAGAAGGCGAAGAAGCTGGCGAAGTACAGGCAGCTCCGGGAGGATGGGAAGACGGCAGTTGCTGCCGCGAAGGCGGTGGGCGTGGCCTACTTCAATCTTGTGCGATGGGAGAAGGAAGGCGGTAGAAGGCCGAAGAAGGTGGGCAAGAAGGCCGGGCGGAAGCCTGGGAGTCGTCGAGTTGCTGCTGCTGTGGAGGCGCCGGCGCCGGCCAGTGCCAGGCTGACCTTGACGACGCCTGAGGGGTACATGATTGAGGCGGATAGGGCCGAAGATGTCGTCGCGGTGCTGAAGGGGTTGAAGTAGGCTTGCCTCGACGGACCCGTAACGGATCCATGGCGGACGCACGCGTCGAATCCATGTGCGATCGGTTTCATCAGACCTTTGGCCATCTTTTTTCAGCTTGTCGGGCGGTAAGGTGCAGGCTTGACAAGTGCCTGGAAATGATGTTAAAAGAGAAGAATGAGGAAATCGGCGAAGACAAAATCGCGGCGGCCGAGCGTCAGTCGGTCACGTAGGAGTTGTTCGCTTGTAGGTTGCTCATAGTTCGGACGAGGATGAAAAGTCCACCTATTGAATCGAGACGTTGGTCAAGGACTATGTGATGGTTACAGGACTCACTTGAATAAACATACCACTTGACCTGAAAAGACTTGGATAAGGTTTTTTAAGCAAGGAGCGACAACCATGTCTGATGAGTCCAACCAGGACACCAAATACTTTACAGGTAATGATACCTACAATTGCCCATTTTGTAACCGAAAGAACGTCATGTTCCGTTTGTGCACGCATTTCCATTTTCATTGGTCCGAGGGAGAAAAATGCTATGGCTACATAGTACAATGCAGGTCTTGTAACAAGTTGTCGCTCCACTTGTCGAAGAAAATACTCAGGAATGACAAGCCGTATCCGGATTGGAGTGATCTAAAAATTGGAATGAAGTACAACGACGAAATTGATGATGCTGTCTTCTACTCTCATCCAACTAGCTTCTTCACCATAGACAAGAGAATCGCAAATCGAAAGATAAGGGATTTGTTGCATGAGGCAGAAGGGTGTTTGAAATTTAATTATTTCACTGGTGCCTCTGCATGTATCAGGAAGGCAATCTATGAACTGTTGGTATTTGAGCAGGTCCATGACAAGGCACAAGACTATGAGAGCCGCATCAAGCTACTGAAGAACAAGCATCCTGAGGTTCAGCCAGAGCTAATTGACGTGATCTTTCACATCCAGGCAATGGCCAGTGACAATGTACATGAGCAGTCCTGGGAGGCCTGGGACAGCACCACCATCAGAAAGCTGCTAGAGGCTCTGGAAAGTGTTCTGCATGAGATGTATGTTCTACCGGATGAAAAAAAAACAGCGCATTCAGGGGATTGGAGGCATGCTGCAAAATTTACGCGAAGACCAGAAGAAGCGTTAGACTTAAAATATACCCAACAGTATGCGGTATTATGGCTTAAGCGATGAGGGCCAGTGCCCAGCGGTCATGGTCTCTACGAACACAGAAATATACTTGGCGCAACAGCTCGAAAACATTTTCGGATTCCGACAGTATCCGACTAGGTCGACGGTGCAGACAAGGACGGCAACACGACGGTCACCATTGTCTTCGGCGACAGTGGCGTGCCCTGCACCTGAGGCTTCTGCGGAGAACTCCGATGGCTTGGAGAAATGGCCAGGAAGTGCAGCGAGAACAAACTGGACGAAATCGACTGGAAAGGAAGTGCATGATGGCAAAGCGGCTCACGGACACGCAGAAGGCGAAAAAGCTGGCTAAGTACAGGCAGCTCCGGAAGGGCGGGAAGACGGCCGTTGCGTCGGCGAAGGCGGTGGGCGTGGCCTACATGACGTTGCGAAGGTGGGACAAGGAGACCGGGAGGCCGAAGAAGGTGGGAAAGAAGGCCGGGAGGAAGCCGAAGAAGGCGGGCGGGAAGGCAGGTCGGAAGCCTGGGAGTCGTCGAACTGCTGCTGCGAAGGCGCCGACCAGTGCCAGGCTGATTCTGACGACACCTGAGGGGTTTCGGATCGAGGCGGATAGCGCCGAGGATGTCATCGCGGTGCTGAGGGCGTTGAAGCAGGCCTAATGAGCTACATCCCGCCGGTGGCGTAGATGCGCCTGGCACGAATCTCTTGAGTGCCCAACCCGCATCAGTATACGGTGTCTGCCCAACTTTTTTCAAAGGAAAAGGAGAACGTCATGGAGCGGCAATGGTTTTCAAGGCTGGTGGTTTGCGCGGCATTTGCCATGGTGGGAGCTTGCGGTGGGTCGGAGGGCTTAGACTGAAGTTCCCCCAAAAAAAGGGCAGAAACACAAGACAACCCTTTGAAAATATTATCCAATTGCGCCATTGGTGTGCGTCAAAATGTTGGCATGTAAATGAGTTCGTGGAGTATTTTTTTACCGATTTGCCCTGAAAAACCTTGACATACAATAGCTGACACCCTAATATTAGTTGGCATGTACGTCCATACTATCCCCAATCGCAACTCTCCCCCGGCCAAGTTGCTGCGAGAGGGCTACCGTGAAGGCGGCAAGGTCAGGAGCCGCACGTTGGCCAATCTCTCTCACTTACCGGATCACATCATTGAGCTCATCGACCGATCGCTCAAGGGGGAGACGTTTGTGTCCGTTGAGGAAGCCTTCGAAATCGTCCAGGACGGTTCGCCAGCTCACGGCCATGTCCAAGCAGTGCGCACCACGATGAAGCGTCTTGGCTTTGCCGAGCTCATTGCTTCTCGCCGTTCGCGCCAGCGTGACCTGGTTGTCGGGATGGTGGCCGCCCGCATCCTCGCGCCTAAACCTCCGTCCAAGATAGCGACGACGCGCTGGTGGCACAGCACCACCCTCCCAGACCTGTTGGGAGTCGCCGACGCGGATGAAGACGACCTGTACGAGGCAATGGACTGGCTGCTTAAACGCCAGCCGACCATCGAGAAGAAGCTTGCGGCTCGTCACCTCGAAGACAAAAGCCTGGCACTGTACGACCTGACGTCGAGCTACTTCGAGGGGGTGACCTGTCCGTTGGCGGCATTAGGCCATCCTCGGGACGGTAAGAAAGGCAAGTTGCAAGTCAACTGGGGACTGCTGACCAACCGAGTGGGCATCCCTGTTTCCGTGTCGGTGTTCGACGGCAACACCAGCGACCCCAAGACGCTTCTGCCGCAGGTTTTCAAGGTCCGCGACGACTTTGGCATCAAGTACTTCGTAGTGGTTGGCGACCGCGGAATGATCACGCAGAAACAAATCGACGCGATGCAAGGCATTGACGGCATCGACTGGATCACCGCGTTACGCACCGGAGCGATTCGCAAGCTCGTCGACGGGGGCCAGCTGCAGATGGGGCTGTTTGATGAACGGAACCTTTTCGAGATAAGTGACCACCCCGACTTCGTTGGTCAACGGTTGATTGCGTGTCGCAACCCCGAGCTGGCCAGACGGCGTGCGCAGAAGCGCCAGTCATTGCTACAGGCCACCATCGAGCAGTTGCAAAAGGTGCAGAACATGGTACAGCGGGGCCGGCTGACGGACAAGAAGGCCATCGGCGATCACGTGCGCAAAGTCGTTGGGACATCGAAGATGCGCCGGTACGTGCGCTTCGACATCCGTGATGATGGCTTCGATGTTTCCATCGACCAGCAGAGAGTAGTTGCCGAGGCGACACGCACCACCGTGACAGAGTTGGTCCGTGTGCGGCGGTTGGTGGAATGCGGCCGGCTGAGGGGCAAACAAGCCATCGCCGAACGGGTAGCCCAGGCGATCACCAGGCGCAAGGTAGGAAAACACCTTCATGTCGATGTCCAAGACGATGGCTTCGACTTTTCCATCGATACCTCGGCTGTCGTTACCGAGGCGACGGCTCCTTTGCAGCGCAAGCTGGACAAAGTTCGGCAACGGATCGAGCGGGGCCAACTATACGGCAAGGACGCTATTGGCGTGCGTGTCGGCAAGGTCATCAACAAGTACAAGGTGGGCAAGCACTTCGTTCTCGACATCCGCGACAACGGGTTCGACTTTTCCATCGACCAGGACAAGGTGACAACCGAGGCAGATCTCGACGGCATCTACGTGGTGCGTACCAGTGTTCCAAAGGAGCGAATGGATAGCGAAGATACGGTACGCAGTTACAAGTTGCTCACCCAGGTGGAGCGGGCGATTCGCTTGATGAAGACCATCAAACTTTTGGTGCGACCCATCCACCACCGTCTTGAGAGGCGCGTCCGCGCCCACATCTTCCTCTGCATGCTTGGCTACTACGTCGTGTGGCACATGATCGAAGCTTGGCGACCACTGCTGTTCTGTGACGAAGATCAGGCCGCCAAAGCTACCCGTGACCCGGTAGCGCCCGCACAGCGCTCCGAGGGAGCCCTGCGCAAGGCGGCGACCAAACGACTCGACGACGGCACCCCCGTGCACAGCTTTGAGACTCTGCTGCAGGAGCTCGCCGGCATCGTGCGTAATACCTGCCGCCGTGTCGGCGCCGACGAAGACGAACCGACCTTCTACATGACCACGCCGCCCAATCCCAAGCAACAGCAGGCCTACAACCTGCTCAATACCATCGAGGTGTAGGCAGAACGGCGCATCCTGGATATGAGGTAACGGTTGATGATTACAAAACAAATCTGCTCGATGCACCAGGGAACTTCAGCTTAGACGGCGCCGAAGGCCTTTCAAGCCTGTTGACGGTCACGGCCGAGCCGGCCGGCGCGAACTGCGCCAACGGCGGCAATCGAATCGACACGGGTTTGGACGACAACGGCGACGGCGTGCTCGATGCCGAAGAAGTCGACAGCACCACCTACATCTGCAACACCGCTGACGGCACGGACGGCACGGACGGTACGGACGGCACGGACGGCACGGACGGCGCTGACGGTCCGACCAGCCTGGTATCCGTGACCTCCGAGCCTGCGGGTGCCAACTGCCCGAGCGGCGGCTATAGAGTTGACAGCGGGGTGGACGACAACGGCGACGGCGTGCTCGATGCCGAAGAAGTCGACAGCACCACCTACATCTGCAACGGCGCTGACGGCACGGACGGTACGGACGGTACGGACGGCGCGGACGGTTCGACCAGCCTGGTATCCGTGACCTCCGAGCCTGCGGGTGCCAACTGCGCGGACGGCGGCTACAGAGTTGACAGCGGGGTGGACGACGACAACGACGGCGTCCTGCAGGCAGCCGAGGTCGACAGCACCACATACATCTGCCACGGCTCGGACGGCACGGACAGCCTGGTGTCGGTGACCCCGGAGGCGGCGGGGGCGAACTGCGCCAACGGCGGCAATCGAATCGACACGGGTTTGGACGACAACGGCGACGGCGTGCTCGATGCCGGGGAGGTCGACAGCACGACCTACATCTGCCACGGCGCTGACGGCGCTGACGGTTCGACCAGCCTGGTATCCGTGACCTCCGAGCCTGCGGGTGCCAACTGCGCCGACGGCGGCTATAGAGTTGACAGCGGTGTGGACGACGACAACGACGGCGTCCTGCAGCCGGGCGAGGTGGACAGCACCACCTACATCTGCCACGGCACGGACGGCACGGACGGTTCTACCAGCCTGTTGTCGGTGACCGCGGAGCCGGCGGGCGCGAACTGCTTGAACGGGGGCCAGAAGGTGGAGAGCGGAGTGGACGACGACAACGACGGAGTGCTCCAGGCCGCCGAGGTGGACAGCACGGTGTACATCTGTAATGGCACTGACGGTGCACCGGGCGCGAGCAGCCTGATCGTGGTGACGGTAGAGCCGGCGGGCGCCAACTGCACGGACGGGGGCCATCGGGTGGACAGCGGCCTGGACGACAACGGCGACGGGACGCTGCAAGCGGGCGAGATCGACAACACGGCCTACGTGTGCCAAGGCGCGGCCGGTGCGACGAGCCTGGTGTCGGTGACCCCGGAGTTGGCTGGCGCGAACTGCCCGAGCGGCGGCCAGAAGATCGAGACCGGGATCGACGACAACGAGAACGGGACGCTGGATGCCGGTGAGGTGGCCAGCACAGTATTCGTGTGCAACGGCGTGGACGG
>SDBT01012550.1_pt1 | contig 13612 bp, 11 predicted proteins | sample 2277101 | NCBI WGS metagenome assembly SDBT01 (sample SAMN10404973, study PRJNA504765) | marine sediment metagenome | isolation source: marine sediment core GS10_PC15, 103 cmbsf | place: Arctic Ocean: Southern Knipovich Ridge | collected 2010
GAATTCCAGTTGAGCGTCGATATCTGGCCCAAACTCAAAGGACTGGAATCGAAGATTTTCCTATCGCTTCAAAAGCTCATAATAAAGCGGAGTTTCTTCGGCCATTGTGAACTTTGCCCAGATTGATTTGGTAATAATACAAACGACATTACAAATAAATGTCTGTTGCTTTTATTGCTCTCCTTACCGCCTCGTGGGACACATTATATTCCCTCGCCAGATTTCTCAAGCTTCGGGAGCCACGAGAACGGATTATTTCCCCCCACAGATGAGACGGGATTTTATGCCGAGTTCCAATGGGATAGGGTAGAATTACTGGGTAGAGCCCGATGTCAATAAAGTAATGAAGTGGCGACCCCGGCGGGATTTGAACCCGCGATCTCCACCGTGACAGGGTGGCATGTTAGGCCGCTACACCACGGGGCCATCTGATATATCTTTACGAGTAAGATTCGGGTTTTTACCCCTGCACTTAACTAGAGTGTAACAAAGGTGGTATACTGTGTCAAGCTCGTGAAATGGGCGGTGATAGGTGGCGGAGAATCTGCCCGAATGTATGGGTTGATAAAGCATTGTCGGTATCTGCCGTTTGTGGTATAGTGGTATAATATTCGAGAAAATTTTCTAGGTTGGAAAATGGCGACAAAAAAGAGCAGTAAAAAAGAAGAGGTAAAAACAGAAGAGCAGCAGTTACGTGACTACGAACTGGTACTGGTGGTCAATCCTGAAGGGGCAGAGGATGCTCTTGAGGCTACGATCAATAATGTAAACCAGTTTATTACCGGTAAAGGTGGCGTCATATCCGAGGAAGAACGGTGGGGTAAGCGAAAGCTAGCTTATCCAATTAATCGCCATCTGGAAGGTAATTATGTGCTAACGCGATGTAAAATGAGGCCCAATTGGGCTAAGGAGTTGGACGCAAACCTGAATATATCAGAGGAAGTCCTGCGGCACCTGTTATTAAAGGTCGGCAGTTAAACTGGGGGGTTACCCTGACATCTCTGCAGAAGAGCAGGGATGAAAGGAGTGTTGGAGACATGCCAAGTCTGAACAAAATGACCATAATAGGGAATATCGGTGGGGAACCGGAGATGCGGTTTACACCAAATGGAAAGCCCGTAACTTCGTTTCGTGTGGCCACCAACTGGGTATCGACGACTCCAGAGGGAGAGCGCAGGCAGGAAACGGAGTGGTTCAACGTGGTGACCTGGAATAAGCTTGCCGAACAGTGCAACCAGTTCCTGGCCAAAGGCCGGTTGGTTTATGCTGAAGGCAGACTGCACACTCGTTCCTGGGAAGGACAGGACGGGCAGCAGCATTCCAGGGCAGAGATAATTGCCAATAAGGTGATATTCCTTGACCGTAGAGGGGTATCGCCACTACCTGAGGAAAAGCCGGAGGAAGGTGCCGGTGCTGGTGGCAAGGTCGAGGAAAGCGATGCCGCGGAACTGGAACCGGACGATATTCCATTTTAGATAAATGCAGTTGAAAGGGTTGTGAATGGCAGAAACGAGGGAAGCGCCTAGAAGCAGGAAGTGGAGCAGATCAAGGTATGTACCCAAGCGCAAGGTATGTGCGTTCTGTGCGGACAAGTCGCAGGTCATAGATTACAGGAAACCCGAGAAATTACTTCTCTTCATTACCGAGAGGGGAAAGATTGCGCCACGTCGTAAAACTGGTACCTGTGCCAGGCATCAGCGCATTCTGGCGAGGGAGATAAAAAGGGCTCGTCACCTGGCCCTATTGCCCCACGCACCAGTTCATATTTACGGGCTGGAAATGTCCCGTTGATTGGTGACGACGATAGATAACGATATTTCCGCTTAATTTTCCAGGATTAAAAAGGGAAAAATTGATATATTTATTAACGGTGAGCTGAAGTGCCAAAAAGGACGTATCAACCAAAGAGGATTCCGCGGAAGCGAGAGCATGGTTTCCGAGCGCGGACAAGCACAAGGAGTGGACGCGCCGTTTTAAAAGCAAGACGACTGAAAGGACGTAAGAGATTAACGGTCGTATAATGCTTGACTAGCCAGTCATGTAAGGGGGGCGTGTGAAGTGAGGGGCAAGCAGTATCTGACGAAACCAGCGCAGTATGCGCTGGTCTACAATAAAGGCGATTCGTGGACCAATAATTTGCTGGTGATGAAGACACTATCTAATGAACTTGCATCGTCCAGATATGGTTTTTCGGTTGGCCGCCGAGTAGGCAAGGCGGTGGTGAGAAATAGGGTAAAACGCTTGCTCCGTGAAATCCTGCGGTCGACCTCTCTGGTGGCAGGATGGGATATTGTCTTCATTGCTCGCTCATATACGGCGGGTGTTGATTACGCCGGGCTCGAAGTGGCAGTTAAGGATTTACTGTCTCGGGCCGGCTTGCTGGTTGAAAATTATGAAAAAGTTAGCCTTAGGTCTCATTAGACTGTATCAGATGACCCTATCGATGGTCACGTTGCATTCCTGTCGATTTGCCCCTACCTGTTCTCAATACACATTTGAGGCTATTACCAGGCACGGCCTGGTGAAGGGTATCTGGCTGGGAGCAAGACGTCTCTGTCGCTGTCATCCCCTGCATGAAGGGGGATATGACCCGATACCATGAATAAAGAGGACGCTGATTCTCTATATACAGGAAACAAGGCGAGGAGTACAAAATAGTTGCTTAAAAAACGAACGATAAGTAAGGTGCTGCTTCTGGCAGTAGTGCTCATGGTACTGGCCAGCGGGTTGGCTGTCCCCAGCTGCCAGCCGGCCAAAGGTATACCAAGGGGATGGTCAGGGATTTACGTTGGCGATGATGCTCTCTTTCTGGGTTCAATGGAAGGCAAGCTGGTCGCCATCGATAAGTCCACCCAGCAGCGCCTCTGGCCGGATGTCCCGTTTAAACAGAAGAAGTCGAGCGGTTTTGGCTGTGCCCAGGGAGACCAGGCGGTGGCCATATACGGAACACCTGCGGTGGCGTCGGAATTGGTCTACATTACCGGCTATAACGGCAAAATGTATGCCATAAACGTGGAAACCGGTGCGCTGCGCTGGGTGTATCCACGGGAAGATGAACTTGACCCGATTGTTGGCGGCCCTGTGGCGGCAGGGGATAAAGTATATTTCGGCGGCTCTGATGGCAAGTTATATGCTCTCGATGCTGCAACCGGAGATGAACTCTGGATATTTGAAGAACCCGAAGGGAAGATATGGGGAACACCGGCGGTAAACGGTGAAGCCCTTTATATCGGCTCATTTGATAAGAAGCTGTATGCGGTGAATGTGGCTGACGGCTCCCTGAAGTGGGAGTATAAAACGGAGGGGGCGATTGTCAGCACTCCACTGGTGTATGACGACACGGTTTATTTCGGTTCTTTCGACCGGCATCTGTATGCCTTGAGTGAGGCCGACGGCAGTCTGCGCTGGAAATACCAGGCCGATAACTGGTTCTGGTCACAGCCCCTGGCTGATAATGGCGTCATATATGCCGGTTCGGTTGATGGAACAGTACATGCTTTGACGGCTGATAAAGGTAAAAAAGTCGCCGTCTTTGACCTGGAAAGTCCGGTTAGTTCCTCACCGGTTCTGGCCGATGGCAATGTAATTGTGGCGGTGGAGGCAGGCCAGGTGTATTCATTAAACGCCAGTCCCAGGCAGAAAAAACAACTGGTCAACTTGGAGGAACAGATTTACGCATCTCTGGCAACTGGCGATGGCGTTGTCTACATTCACGACGCCGATGATGTACTCCACGCAATGGATGCTGTGTCTGGAACAATACTGTGGATGATTGAATTGGAGAGCGAGTGAGGTAAGTTATCTTGGTTGGTGAAATCTGGGATTTAATCATACTGTCACCGATGATAAATGTCCTTATCGTCATATCTGGCGCTCTGTTCAATTATTTTGGCCTGTCAATAATAGCGCTGACCATTATTGTGCGGGGGATAACGATGCCGCTTACCCTCAAGCAAACTAGGTCAACCAAGGCACTGCAGGAGCTGCAGCCGAAGATGTCCGAGCTGCAGAAGAAATTCGGCAAGGACAAGCAGAAACTGGCCCAGGAGCAGATGCGGCTTTATAAAGAGTCCGGCGTCAATCCCGCCGGCTGTCTGCTGCCCATGCTGGTCCAGCTGCCGGTCTGGATAGCCCTCTTCCAGTCGATAATCCGCGTTCTGGCCGTCGTACCCGAGGACTTTTTGAAGCTTTCCGGACATTTATACGCTGCGTGGCCGCAGGTCTTTTCTCTGGTGCCGCTCAACAGCAACTTCCTCTGGCTGGACCTGGCAATACCGGACAGGTTCCTGATGCTGCCGATTCTGGTGGGCGGAACGATGTGGCTGTCGCAGAAAATGGTTACGCCGAGGACGGGCGACCCCAGGCAGCAGGCGCAGAGCACGATGATGTTGTGGGTGATGCCACTGATGTTCGCCTTCATCACCATGCAGTTCCCGAGTGGACTGGCACTCTACTGGGTGGTTTCCAATGTCATCCAGATCGGCATGCAGTACTTCATTACGGGTGGGTGGGGTGGATTATCCTCTCAGGCAGCCAAACCGGCGGGACGGGATAAAAGGTATCTGACGCGTATTACCATGGCGGAGGAAAAGGTGGGCGACTACACGGCAGCTGAGTCCGATATTGGAACGGACGTTGGTGCTGACATCGCTGCGGCTGATATGGCACCGAAAGCAGATACGGGGCTCGCAAAGTATCAACCGGGCCTGAGGGCAATAAAACGACATCCGAAGAAGAGCAAACGCCCCAAGCGAAGGTAATCAATGTAAGGTAGTGACTACGGATGAACGAGAACGAATCTGAAATTACTGACGCAGCACGGGACATCCTGGAGACCTTGCTTGACCTGATGGAAATACCAGCTTCGGTGAACCTGGTACACGAGGCGCTGGTGGAAAGCAGGGCCGAAGCACCAAGCTCCATAACCCTCAATGTAGAAGGTGATGATCTGGGAATCCTGATAGGGCGGAGGGGACAGACCCTCTCCTGCCTCCAGTATCTGGTACGGATTATCATCGGTCAACAGAAGAAGGTATGGCTGCCGATTGTCATCGATGTTGAAGGCTACAAGCAACGTCGATGCAATGCACTTCAGACTATGGCCTTGAGGGTTGCGGAGCAGGTAACGCAGAGGAAAGACCGATTTGCCCTGGAACCAATGCCTGCCTTTGACCGTCGAATCATCCATCTGGCGCTTGTTGACCATCCGGACGTGACCACGGAGAGCAGTGGAGAGGGTGAAGCACGGCGGGTGGTCATCATACCGAAAGAGCTGCCATCTAATTGACTTGCCTTCAGGACTGTGCTAACCTTTAGCCACAAAGGCTTTGACGGAGAAGAGTAGGGGAGATTACGGTCACCCAGCGAGTCTGGTGCGGTGGAAGCAGATGTGAACGCCTTCCCGAAAATCCCTCCTGAGCTGCCAACCGAACGGTCGTCAGGTGGATATTGACGCTCAGTAGACTTGGCCGGTGGCGTCAGCCGTTATCCGGGACGAGGGCATCAGAGGGTGCCTTTGAAGAGTGCCCCGAGCCATCGGGGAAATAGGGTGGTACCACGGGTTGATAATTCCCGTCCCTAGAGGACGGGTTTAGTATTTTATGGGGGTAAGAATATGTTCCGTCCGGTGAGCAGTAAGCTCGACCTGCCGCAGCTTGAGGAAAGGGTCCTCCACTGGTGGAAGGAAAATAAAATCTTTGAGCAGAGTGTGGAGAATCGGAAGGGCGGTCCGCGCTTCACTCTCTATGAAGGTCCGCCAACGGCCAACGGCAGCCCCGGAATTCACCACGTTCTTTCCCGCATTTTTAAAGATATCATCCCCCGTCACCGGGCAATGAAAGGCTACTACACACCGCGCATTGGCGGCTGGGATACCCACGGCCTCCCCGTGGAACTGGAAGTGGAAAGGGAGCTCGGCATTTCCACCAAGCCACAGATTGAAGAATACGGCATTGATAAATTCAACGCTCGATGTCGGGAGAGCGTTTTCCGGTACCTGAAAGACTGGAACGCGTTGACCGAGCGCATCGCCTACTGGTGTGACCTTGAGCACCCCTACGTCACCATGGAGAACGACTACATAGAGACCACCTGGTGGGCGATAAAGCAGATGTGGGATAAGGGGCTGGTCTACCTGGGTTACAAGACAGCCGCCCATTGCCCCCGCTGCGGCACGTCGCTCAGCTCACATGAGGTAGCTCTGGGTTATGAGGATAATGTTGAAGACCCGTCAGTTTACATAAAGTTCAAGACTCAGCTATCGACAGGAAGAGAAGACGAAGTAAGTCAGCGGTTGTCTCAGCTTGCTTTAAGTAGAGACACTTATTTATTGGCCTGGACGACCACTCCCTGGACCTTGCCTGGTAATACCGCTCTGGCAGTAGCAGCCGATGCGGAATATGCGGTTGTAGAAGCGGATAATGAGTATCTCATCCTCGCTGATGCTTTACGGGAGCAGATGGGGCTGGGTGATAACAAAGTAGTGATGAAGGTGGAGGGTAGCTATTTGGCGGGAGCAGAGTATGAGCCCCTTTTTAATCCCCACGAATTCGGGGTGGAGCGCCGGCGTTTTCAAAGCGGTGCCGAACTTCTCCCGCAGAAACCGGACCAAAATTTAACGTATAGAGTAATCGCCACTGATTTTGTCTCCATGGAAGACGGAACCGGTATCGTGCACGTGGCGCCTGCCTTTGGTGAAGTTGACTTTGAAGCTGGAAAAGAACAAGGCCTCGACTTCGTTCAGCAGGTGGATTTGCAGGGCAATATAACCGGGAATTATTCGTTTTCCGGTAAGTTTGTTAAAGATGCTGACCCACTCATTATTGATGACCTGAAATCAAGAGGTCTGCTTTATCGCAGTGAGACCATCCGTCATACCTATCCTTTCTGCTGGCGTTGCAGTACACCCCTTCTTTACTATGTCAAAGAGAGCTGGTATATCAAGACTACGGCGGTGAAGGACCGCCTCATTTCCGGCAATAACGAGATAAACTGGTATCCCGAGCATATCAAGTACGGTCGCTTTGGCGACTGGCTGGAGAACAATGTCGACTGGGCATTCTCCCGCGAGCGTTACTGGGGCACGCCGCTGCCCATCTGGCGCTGTGAATCGTGCGATTATCGGGAGTGCATTGGCGGCGTCGATGATTTGAAAGGTAAACCTGGTTTCAACGGTCTGAAAGAGCCGCTAGACCTGCACCGCCCTTACGTTGATGATATGACCTATGACTGCCCGCAGTGCGGTGCTACCATGCGGCGGGTGCCCGAGGTTATAGACTGCTGGTTTGATTCCGGCGCCATGCCGGTGTCCCAGGTACACTATCCGTTTGAGAATGAGACACTGCTCGAGGACGGGCGCTTCCCGGCGGACTACATCTGCGAAGCGGTTGACCAGACGCGAGGCTGGTTCTACAGCCTGCACGCCATCTCCACCCTGCTGTTCAGTCGTCCCTGCTTCCTGAACTGCATCTGCCTGGGGCATATCCTTGATGCCAAAGGAGAGAAGATGAGCAAGGCAAAGGGCAATGTCATTGAGCCGTCCGCGGTGATTGATAAGTACGGTGCCGATGCCCTCCGCTGGTATTTCTTTACCTCCTCGCCACCCGGAAACGTGCGCCGTTTCAGCGTCGATATGGTGTCGGAGGTTACCCGTCGCTTTCTCCTGACCCTGTGGAACACCTATTCCTTTTTTGTCAATTACGCCAATATCGACCGATTCACGCCCGGTATGGAAGGCGTCCTCTCCCATTCCGAGCTTGACCACTGGATAATATCTGAGCTTAACCAGCTGGTGGCGGATGTTGACAACGGGTTGGAACACTACGACCCCAACGGGGCGGGGAGAAAGATAGAGGGTTTTGTCGACGACCTGTCGAACTGGTACGTGCGGCGGAGTCGAAGGCGTTTCTGGAAGAGTGAGAACGATGCTGATAAACTGGCTGCCTACACGACGCTCTACCAGTGCCTGGTGACGCTGACCAAACTGCTTGCCCCATTTATACCTTTTGTCGCCGAGGAGATGTACCGGAATTTAGTGTGCTCGGCGTTTCCGGACCAGCCGGCAAGCGTGCACCTGGCCGATTTCCCGGTGGCTGATATGGATAAGGTTGACCGGCATCTGGCCGACGATATCCGTCTCATTATGCGGGTGTCCAGCCTGGGCCGGGCCGCCCGCAGCGAGGCCGGAATCAAGGTGCGCCAGCCGCTGTCCCGTCTTCTGGTCAAGGTCGCCTCCGAGCGGCATAAGCGGGCGCTCAAGCACCTCGCTCCACAGGTGCTGGAAGAGGTCAACGTGAAAGCGCTCGAGGTGGTTGATGATATGCCGGTGACGAAGCATAAAGATTGGCCCCTCGCCTCCGAAGGCGACGTGATGGTGATGCTGGATACAGACATCACCCTTGAGCTGGCAGCGGAAGGTATGGCGCGGGAAATCGTGCGCCGTCTGCAGATGATGCGACGCTCCGCCGGTTTTGAGATAGCCGACCACATCGCCACCTGCTATCAGGGAGATGAGTATATAAGAAGCGTAATGGCCGATTTCACCGACTATATCAAGCAGGAAACGCTTTCCGAACAGCTTGTAGATGGTGCTCCGGAAGAAGGGGCATACACGGAAAAATTCAAATTAGAGGGCCACGAGCTGCTTATCGGAGTCAAAAAGCTGAATTAGCGCGGTGGGCTCTCGATTGGTATCACTTCCGTAGTATATTCAGACCGGTCACGCCAGTAAGTTACGGGTATTTTCTGCCCGATTTCAGACAGGTGAATCGCCCTTATCATATCTTCCGCAGTGGCGATTTCTTCACCGGCAAAGCGGGTAATCACATCGCCGGGTATAAGTCCGGCTTTATCGGCAGGGCTGCCCTGAACCACCTGGGTTATCAGGACACCGCTTTCTACTCCCAGCTCATACCTGGCGACGGCAAACTGGTCCACGGTGTAGAGCACAATCCCCAGCCACGGACGAATAACGTAGCCGTTGGTTATCAGTTCCTCGATGATGGGAATGGCCGTTTCCGTGCTGATAGCGTAGCCCATGCCTTCAATGCCAACGGTGGCGATTTTGGCGCTGGTGATGCCAATTACCTCTCCGGCCAGGTTAACCAGCGGTCCGCCGCTATTGCCGGGGTTGATGGCAGCCGTTGTCTCGATGAGGTCATACAGGGTCTGCCCCGGTGCCACCGGTATGGAGACGCCCTGACGACTGATTATGCCTTCGGTCGCTCTTATTCCCTGGCCGAGCGCGTTGCCGATGGCAACCATCCATTCCCCAACGCGTAACGCAGCGGAATCACCGATAGTTACCGCGGGCAGGTTCTGGGCATCGATTTGGATGATGGCCAGGTCATTCAGGCCATCGGTGAAGACGGCGCTCTGGTCAACGGTATAAGTGCTGCCATCGTACATGGTAACCGTGATGCTGCTGGCATCTTCGACCACGTGGTTGTTGGTCACAATAATACCGTCCTCGTCCAGAACCCACCCTGAGCCGGCCCCCTGCTGGGTAAACGGCCGGTTGAAGAAGTCGAAGGAAACCACTTCGGTGGTGATAGCGACAACCGATGGCTTCACCCTGGCAACGACATCGGCGATGTTGGGCAGTGCCAGGGAAGCGTTTTCTGATGGTGCGGTAGGCGGAGGTGTCCAGGTGGGATTTATGGGTTCGGGTGGCTGTGTTGGTGCCGGGGCTGGTGGCGGGCTTGGCGCCGGTACTGGTGTTATTTCCACCCGGGGTAGGGCACATCCAACGCTCAGTGTCAGCACCAAGATGGTAATTAAAAGCGTTAGTATGAAGTTAGTTTTTGTTCGTCCCATTACAATTCTAATTGTAACACAGTCAAAAAAACGGGACAATTAGGGGGCTGGGTATAACCCAGCCCCCTAGTTTAAAGAATCTAGACAGATACCTTAGGTAAGTGCTTTAGCGCCTCTTCTACCTTGTCCTTAGGGTACGCGTAGTCCTGCATCTTGCCGGAAAGGTACTCATCATAGGCAGCCAGGTCAAAATGCCCATGTCCGCTGTGCGCAATCAGGATGGTTTTTGATTCCCCTGACTGCTTGCATTTCAGGGCCTCATCAATGGCTACTCTGAGGTCGTGGCATGGTTCCGGTCCGGTGATGATGCCTTCGGTGCGGGCAAACTGTACACCGGCCTCGAAGACGGCGGTTTGATGCTCAGCCCGAGCTTCAATTAAGCCCAGTTTGTAAAGGTGGCTGACAATCGGTGCCATACCGTGATAGCGTAGTCCTCCGGCGTGCACTGGAGGTGGCACAAAGGTATGCCCCAGAGTGTACATTTTGAGAATCGGTGCCATACCGGCGGTATCCCCAAAATCCCAGGTATAGGGCCCCTTGGTCAGGGTGGGGCAGGCTTCAGGCTCAACGCAGATAATGCGCAGGTCTGGCTTCTTGCCGCTGAACTTGTCCCGAATCCAGGGCAGGAACTGTCCAGCGAAATTGGAGCCGCCTCCGACACAGCCGACGATGATATCCGGATAAGCATCGGCCATCTCCATTTGCAACCGTGTTTCTTCACCGATGATGGTCTGGTGAAGCAGGACATGGTTGACGACACTGCCGATGGAATAATTGGTGTCATCGTGGGTGGCGGCATCCTCTATGGCTTCGCTGATGGCGATTCCCAGGCTACCAGGAGAATCGGGATTCTCGGCCAGTATATCACGCCCGGCTTTGGTATCCTGGCTGGGGCTGGGTATCACCTTGGCTCCCCAGGTCTCCATCAGGATGCGGCGATAGGGCTTCTGGTTATAGCTTACCTTGACCATGTAAACCTTACATTCAATGCCGAAGAACGCGCAGCCCATCGCCAGGGCGCTGCCCCATTGTCCGGCACCGGTCTCCGTGGCCAGCCGTTTAACGCCTTCCTTCATGTTATAGTAGGCCTGAGCGATGGCGGTATTCGGCTTGTGGCTGCCCGCCTGACTGGTCCCTTCGTATTTGAAGAAAATTTTGGCCGGCGTATCCAGAGCTTTCTCCAGTCGGTGCGCCCGGTGCAGGACCGTTGGCCTCCAGGTTCGGTATACAGCCTGTACCTCCTCCGGGATGTCAATGTAGCGCTCAGGGCTGAACTCCTGCATGATTACGCCCATAGGGAAGATTGGTGTCAGGTCATCGGGGGTTACCGGTTTGCCTGTGCCGGGATGAAGCTCGGGTGGCAATGGCTCTGGTAAATCCGGCAACACGTTGTACCATTTCGTTGGCATGTCTTTTTCATCGAGTATAAACTTGGTTCTCTCCATTGTGTTCTCCTTTCTTGTATATTTTATGGCGTTTTTGCCTGTTAAATCGTCATTTGGCCCCGGAGGGCCATCTCCAAGACATCGGTGCCATGGCAATACCCCCTTTTCTGCTATCAGGTAATAAAAAAGCCCCCACCCTGGAAGGGGCGGGGGCTGCTTCCGCGGTGCCACCCTTCTTTGGTCAAGGATTATAGGAAACGTGCGACCATCTCACTCAGGTACGGCCCTTCCCTGGAAGGACGATACCCCGGGATATGATAACGCTTCCCCTGCGTCAAGGCCTACTCGCGGTTACCGCTTTCGGTTTGCGGCTCCCAGGTCCATTCCGCTCCGGCGCTGGCATCGGCTCACAGCTTACCCGACTCTCTGCACCCCGCTCTGGAACCTACTAGTCCTGTTCACAGCCTTTGCGCGATTATTTTTGGTAAGTTTAACAGCAGGCTATACGTTTGTCAAGTACCCGCATCCGATATTGCTGCCTCTTAAGCTGTATGCTATACTGTTAAACGACATATTTAATTCCAGATGGGAAAGGGGGGGAAATTTGCCGGATACGACGACCATTAAACAACTGCTGGAAGCGGGTGCTCACTTCGGGCATCAAACGGGGCGGTGGCATCCCCGTATGAAGAACTACATCTTTACCAAGCGTAATGGTATTCACATCATTGACCTGGAAAAGACGGCAAGCATGCTGGACAAGGCCAGTGAGTATGTCCGGGAACTGGTTGCTGGAGGCGGCACTATCCTGTTTGTCGGCACCAAGAAGCAGGCTCAGGAGTCAATTGTGGAGGAAGCGCAGCGCTGCAACATGCCGTACATAGACCAGCGCTGGCTGGGCGGGATGTTGACCAACTTCACCACCATCCAGGCACGCATCGACCACCTGGTACGCCTTGAAGACCAGCAGTCCAGGGGAGAGTTCGGCCGCCTTACCAAAAAGGAAATCTCGAAAATCAACGAGGAAATCGCCAAACTCAACAAGCAGATGGGCGGCATCAAGGAAATGACCAACCTGCCCAGTGCGCTGTTTATCGTTGACCCGACGAAGGAGGGTATCGCACTCGCTGAGGCCAAAAGAATGGGAATACCGGTGGTGGGCATTGTGGACACCAATTGTAATCCCGACACGATAGACTACCCGATACCGGCGAATGATGACGCGATTCGTGCCATAAAGCTGATATGCGTCAAGATGGCTGATGCCGTCCTGGAGGGCAAAGCGGGTATTGCTGAAATAGCAATGGAGGCGGCGGAGCTGGAGGGGGCAGAGGAAGCTGAAGCACTGGAGACGATGGAGCCGCTTATCTTCACTCCGGAAGAGGAATAAGGAGGATGACTTTTGGAGATATCGATAGACAGGATTAAGGAGTTGCGGAGCCAGTGTGGTGCTGGAGTTATGGAGTGCCGGAATGCCCTGCTTGAAGGGGAAGGAGACCTGGAAAAGGCACTCCAGATTTTAAAAGAAAGAGGACTGCTCAAAGCAGAGAAAAAAGCCAACCGTGCCACCGCGCAGGGATTAATTGAAGGCTATATCCACGCCGGGGGCCAAATCGGGGCACTGGTTGAGGTGAACTGTGAGACCGACTTCGTGGCACGCACCGATGAATTCAAGGAGCTGGCACATGACCTGGCCATGCAGGTTGCGGCACTCTCACCGCAGTATATATCGGAGGAAGAGCTCCCCGAGGGAGCTGATATTGAGCCTCAGGTTGCCTGTCTACTGCAACAGCCGTACATCAGAGACCCCGGAAAGATAGTCCGTGATGTAATCGTTGAAGTCATTGCCAGGGTAGGTGAAAATATCAGGGTAAGCCGCTTCACCAGGTTTGAATTAGGCGTGAGGGACGAGGAAGATGGCTGAGACCAAGTACAAACGAGTACTCCTCAAGCTCAGTGGTGAGTCCTTTGCCGGGGAGAGTAAGTTCGGCATTGATATCGCTACCCTTACCAAAGTAGCCAAACAGATCAAGAACGTGGTGGAAATGGGGGTGGCGGTCGCTATTGTCGTCGGTGGAGGTAACATCTGGCGTGGCAATGAGGCCGAGGCAAATGGCATCGACCGGGTAACCGCGGACTATGCCGGAATGCTGGCCACCGTCATCAATGCCCTGGCACTGCAGGACACGCTGGAGAAAGCGGGCGTCCACACACGGACGCAGTCGGCCATTGGCATCAACCAGGTGGCCGAACCATATATCAGACGTCGCGCCGTCCGACATCTGGAAAAGGGCAGGGTGGTCATCTTTGCCGGCGGTACCGGGAACCCCTATATGACCACGGATACTGCGGCAGCGCTGCGGGCAATCGAGATCAATGCTGAAGTCCTGCTCATGTCCAAGAACAAAGTAGAT
>SDBT01012551.1_pt1 | contig 13612 bp, 24 predicted proteins | sample 2277101 | NCBI WGS metagenome assembly SDBT01 (sample SAMN10404973, study PRJNA504765) | marine sediment metagenome | isolation source: marine sediment core GS10_PC15, 103 cmbsf | place: Arctic Ocean: Southern Knipovich Ridge | collected 2010
GGTTTGGGAGATATCTATGACTCGACATGTTCAGAGGAAACAATGTATGGTTTTGCAGTGGGGGGTGAAACCAAGAAACGAGATTTGAATTCAGGAGACATTACAGGAGTTCGAAAACTCTACTAATCATACAGTGGGGCCTCGTGGGCTGAATAGCCCATGGGGCGCTCATCTTTAAACGTAAACAGGCAATTAGAGAACAAAGGAAACTAAACCAATGATCTCAACAGAAGCAGACGTGACAACCCCGGTTATCTTCCCACTAGTCACGTTCACAAATATCGAAGGCAAAGAGTTTATGATCCGGCGCGAGCGTATCTTGCATTCTGAAACGTATTGTGAGAAGGATGAAGATGGCTACGAAATTCTGGATCATAGCAAAACCTTCGTCAATTTTACGAGCCCAAACCACAAAAGTAAAGGCTCGTTACACGCTATAGTGAACATGCCTTTAGCAGTATTTAGAGACCAAATTATGCGTCCGGCCTATGAGGGAATGGGTTCATAAGGATATCAATCATCTTAAAAGTGATATTCCTACTGAACGATTCAAAGAATTATGTAGGCTTGTAGCAGCATGTGAAGGTCCGGCAAATACATCTGGCTGACCCCGTCATGAAAAGAATACTCAAGATGCTTGAGGCGTTCACCCTGGCTTTGTTATTTATGCTGGGAATGACCATAGCTCATTTGTTGGCTCTTTACGTTGCGGCAGGTGTCGCACTACATGGCGATTGGGATAGAGTTCATAGTGCTATTGAGAGGGCATACAATGAGTTCGTCGATTGAAGAACAACAGGAAAAGAAATAGAAACCACTTGACTTTCAGTCATAACGTGGTATAATAAGGTGTTATGAGATCCCTCGATAAGGCAAGACAGATCATGCGTTTGCTGCAAGACGTAGGTGCGCGAGACGTGCTTATCGTCGGTGGTTACGTTCGTGATCTCTACCTCGGCGTTGACAGTAAGGATGTTGACATCGAGGTCTACGGCTTGTCGCTAGATGCTATTAGTGACGCTCTGCAAGTTGCTGGCTTCCGAGTGAACGCTGTTGGTAAGGCGTTCGGTGTTCTCAAGGTCGATAACGAAATCGATGTGAGTGTGCCACGTAGAGAAAATAAGGTGGGTGTTGGCCATAAGGGTTTCAACGTAATGCCTGATCCAGACATGAGTGTGGAAGAGGCAGCTAGCCGACGTGACTTCACGTTCAATGCTATGGGCGTGGACCTTAACGGGGTGTTGCATGATCCATTTGACGGTAGGTTTGCTATCGATACGCGAATGCTTATGCCTACGTCTGATGCGTTTGTGGAAGACCCTCTGCGTGTTTTGCGCGGTATGCAGTTTGCTGCCCGTTTCAATCTTCGTCTCTCTCAACGTTTCATCGAGTTTAGTCAAGGCATGGTCAGTTTGTTTGATGAGTTGCCCAAGGAACGTGTCTGGGAAGAGTGGAAGAAGTGGGCTCTGAAGGGCGTACTTCCAAGCGTCGGTCTGGATCTGTTGGTTGATACGAACTGGATTGTGCATTTCCCCGAGATTAACGCTCTGCGTAACGTGCCCCAAGATCCCGAGTGGCATCCTGAGGGTGATGTGTTTGTGCATACGCAACATGTAGTAGATGCTGCTGCGAATATTGCGGATAGAGAGCAACTAGACGAGCATGATAGGCTCGTGCTTATGTTTGCTGCACTGACGCATGACTTCGGCAAGCCTTCCACGACGAAGATGCAAGATGGTCGGTGGCGCTCTCGTGGTCACTGTGAGGATGGTGTCGAGCCTGCTGAGCGGTTCCTGCTCAACATCGGCGCTCCCCTGGCGGTTATCGCAGAGGTCAAGCCGCTCATCTCTGAGCATCTGGTGCATGCTGGTATCAAGGATCCCTCTCCGAGGGCGGTGCGTCGTTTGGCTAATCGTATCGCTCCAGCGTCTATTGAGGCGCTGGGTCGTGTGGTGGAAGCTAACCATAGTGGTCGTCCGCCATTGCCAAAGGGTAATCCGTTCAAGGTGTGGGTCGACAAGGCACATGGACTCAATGTGTTTAGTGATAAGCCGCAGCCAATCTTGATGGGTCGACATCTGGTAGACATGGACGTAAGTCCTGGTAAGCCAATGGGTGTTCTTCTCAACAAGGCGTTCGAGGCACAACTAGATGGTGTATTCGATAATCTCGAAGACGCACAGGTATGGGCTAGTGACCACATGGATTGGCTCAAGGAGCACATGGGGCGCTAGCCCCTTTTTATCATGTATTCAATCATTACAATCATTAGGATATAATATGTCTCGACTTACTGCTTTTGGTCCCCTCAAGCTTCGTACCGCTGGAATGACGGCGGGTGCTGCCTTCTTTTTGTTTTGCTTAATCTATAGTTTTGTTGCCATTCTGACTGGAATGTGTTGGCAATACTCAATCAATACATGGTTGGAGTGGGCTGACAAGGCAGAGAATGCTATTGGTTTTGGCTCTGCTTTTCTCATCGGACTAATCCCATGGATTAACGCTCTTGGGGTTATTGCGTTTGGTCTGACGTTTGTCGGGACGTTCATCGTTCCCCTCTTTCTGTAAACAATGGGTCGTCTGTCTAACAATCAGAAAGCATTTAACACGGTCTGGCAGCATTTCGTCGTCGGCAAGGGGAAGCAGTCTACAATTACCCGGGACTATACAGAAGAAGTATTCTGGGTGTATCGCGGACTTTACCGGCGACGGGACGCTATTGGGCTTCTTATATCAGATGAGGATTACAACAAAGACATGGAGGGTCTTACAATCGAAGAGGTTGTCGAGGCTTATCCAGAAATACAACTACCGACGAAAGACATCGAGTTTCTGACCGCGCTCGAATGGGCACATGACATTGCCACGTCTTCTGATAAAGAATTTTCAGATAGAATTCGGATAAGGCTACGCGGTATCGCAGAAAAATTCAATTTACAAATTCCACAATAAACGTAACATGAAACAATTTCTCGTAAACACATGTAAGTGGCTGAAAGGCTTTGTGTTCATCATTCTTTCATTACCGTTCCTCCTTATCGGAGCCCTAGCTGCCGCCCTTGCCTTGTTGGGTATATTGGTTGGTGGTATTGGCCTATTACTGTTGATGCTAGCTGGTATCGTCAAGATCGATACTAAATCTCTTCTTAAGGGAATTGAAGACGCGGCGAAAGAAAAGGAAAGGATCGCACGGGGATTGGGAAAATGACTGAAAAATTCTGAGAAATCCCTCTCCAACTCGTTATCCTGGGGTATAATACAGTGTTCGAGGAGACCACTTAGGTCACTCAATTTACTGAGGTAGTTATGACCAACGCGCAGAAACCAAACAAGCATCGTCGGAACAAGACGAATCACGCCACGACCACCAAGGGTGCGCGTGGCAACAAGCGTCCCCAGCACGGGATCGGGAAGGGTGTTCGCAAGAGCGACGGCAAAAAGGGGCGTAGGTGATGTCTAAGGAAATGGTCATTTTGAAGCATTCAGCCATGAATGGCTTCAACGTGTTGTTGGTTGGCAGGCATGGCGTCGGCAAGACCGAAATGGTTAGGGAGGTCTTCAACGACCTGGGATGGGTATGGAAATACTTTTCCGCATCTACCATCGATCCCTGGGTGGATCTGGTCGGAGTTCCCAAGGAAAAGAATGGCGTGTTGGAATTGATCCGCCCCGCTTCGCTCGACTTCGACAACATCGAAGCTATCTTCCTGGATGAATACAACCGCGCCCCAAAGAAGGTGCGTAACGCTGTGATGGAACTGATTCAGTTCAAGTCCATCAACGGCAAAAAGTTTCCGAAACTTAAGGTCGTCTTTGCCGCTATCAATCCGGATGATGACGAAGACATGCCTTATGATGTTGAGAAGCTTGACGGCGCACAAATCGATAGGTTTCACATCAAACTACCTGTTGCCAATTTGCCCTGTCCCTACTATTTCAAGAAAACTCACGGAAGCATTGGCTCTCTGGCTGTCAAGTGGTGGTTAGAGCAGACTAAGGAAATCCAAGATCTTATCAGCCCACGTCGTCTGGAAATGGGTTTGAAAGTCTTCTTGGCTGATGGCGATCCGCAGTATGTGTTCGATGCTACTAGGGTCAACGTCGGTGAGTTTGCCGAATATTTGGATAAGCAAGATCCGATTGATATTCTGGATGCGCTTTGCAACAAAACGGACGAGGAGAAGCGCGCGTTCTTTACGAACCCCAACGATCTCAAACACATCAAGAGGGATTTGCTGGGGAAGGAGCGTTATCTCAAAGAATTGGCTCACTGTTTGCCTGAGGATCTCGTAATGTCGGAATTGCGTGACAAGCGAGGCAATAAGATGATTGGTCACGTTATTGCCAACGTCGACCGCTTTACACACGTAATTGATATCATCTTGACTAACAAGAATAGCTACAGCGCTCGTGTCGTAGATGCCTTTACGGCTTATCAAAAAAGCGAGGGAGTTACATCTTCCCCTGCGACGCTCAACCGCACAGTAATGATCAAGGGTAAGGAAACGGTTGTAGCCAATATGGTCATCTGCTTCTCCGGCAAACTTACCGGCTACACCAGAGTACAGGTGCAGGATCTTATGGAAAGCTACGGAGCAAGAGCCGTAGACGCTATGAACTTCCAGGTCACCCATCTTGTAACTGGCGAGAAAACCGGAAGAAAACTTCAGCAAGCAAAGAATCAAAATATTGAAATCCTTTCGCAGAACGAATTTTACAAAGTCGTCCAAGAGTTAAACGCTCCCGCTAAGCTCTCCAAGGTCTGAGTCATGAAGCGCGAATATCTTGATGTGCTCCGCCAACTTCGCAAGCATCACTCTTTGTTTGCACAGTTCTGGACGGTCGGTGATCTTGTGGAGATTAATCACCCCAGGATGCCCACGGCTGGTATCGCTTTCGACAAGAAAACAGGTAAAGGAATTCAGTTCCTTATCAACCCAAACTTCTGGGCCAAGCTATCCGATGACAGTAAGGCTTTCGTGATTGGTCATGAATGCCTGCACGTTTATTTTGATCACGGTCGACGTAGTTTGGGACTCGATCGAGAAATGGCCAACCTCGCGCAAGACATAGTCATCAATCACTACTTGGTAGATGTCTTCGGCTTCAAACGTGAAGAGCTTACCTTTGGTGAAAACTACTGCTGGCGCGACACCATGTTTCCAGGTCGTGATGACATCGAAGCAGATCGTTGTTTCGAATACTACTACCAGAAACTACTAGAGCAGGGTGGTCCACCTGAGTCTGGAGGCAAAGAGGAAGGCCCGGACGGCGCACCTGGAATGCCCGGAGAGGGCGCTAGCGAGCCTCTAGAGGGCGCTACGAACCAGACGGTAGACGTGCATGACTTCATGGAAGAGATCGATGAGGAGATGCTGGACGCTATTCAGGAAGCCGTAGATGATCTGATGGACCGTATCACCCCCGAAGAAGTAGAGAACTTCGAAGAGGTCATTGAAAGCGGCAACAAGGAAGAAAGCGATAAGCTTCAAGAGCAGCAGCAGAAGCACGCTGGCACGATGTCTGGCGGTATGAAGAAGAGGATCCGTCTCGGTCGTGTCGTTAAGAAGCGCAAGTGGGAAACGATTGTCGAGAACGAGATCGGTCGCATGGTCGGCATGACAAGAGATACGGATATCGAGTTATGGACACGTCCCAACCGCCGGATCTCCGCTATGGCTGGTGACCTGATCTTACCCGCCACTGTCCATGAGGAAATTCCCGTGCGTGACCGTATCGACGTTTGGTTCTTTCAGGACACATCGGGCTCATGTGTCAGCTATGCCGAGAGGTTCTTCAAGGCGGCTGCGACGATTCCAGAAGATCGCTTCCGTGTGCGTATGTTCTGCTTCGACACCAAGGTCTATGAAACCAGTCTAGAAAGCGGTGAGCTTTACGGTTTTGGTGGCACTGCATTTCAGCCTATCGAGGATGCCATCCAGAGCATTCTTAACAAGGAAGAGAAGACTCGATATCCCCAGCGCGTCTTTGTCATCACTGACGGCTTGGGAACCTCCGTAGTTCCAGAACATCCAAGTCGTTGGCATTGGTTCATTACCGAAGGTTATAGCAGCACACAATACGTGCCAGGGCAATCCAAACACTATAAGTTGTCTGATTATGAGTGATAACATCGACGAACACGTTATGATCTCACGAGCAGAACTTGCTGAGATTGTTATGAAAGCTAAGGGTTTTGATCCTGAAAAGTTCGAACTGATCAATATGGATTTGAGGTCAACACAGTACGGACGTATCCTCTCTCTATATATGGGTAAGTGGACTGACTCCCAATGTCCGCTTGATCTGTTTACGTTTGGGGTAAAGAAGAAAGATGGCAACTAGAGTATTAGCGTGACACGTATCCTGTTTCAACTTAACCTTGCAAGAATGCGAGTTCCTTTTGATGATTCGCTCTTTGAGGACTTTAGAGCACAACTAGAGATGTTGCACGCTCTAGCTGAGGCTAATCCAGGGTTCATATGGCGTTATCAGGGTGAAAAGGATCAGGGTGGGTTCATCAAACCATACGACGAGGCTCCCCTAGTCATGGGAAATATGTCAGCGTGGAAGGACTATCGTAGTTTGTATGAATACACCTTTTCTAGTGGACATCTAGAGATACTGCGTAACAAAAGAAAATGGTTTGAAAAGATGCACTCACCATATACTGTGTTATACTATAGTAAAGAAGAGGATCTCCTCAAACCCCCACTGGAACTTCTAGAGGAAGCGAAGAAACGACTCAACTATCTAAGTGTCCATGGTGAGACCCTAGTGGCGTTTGGGTTTGGATCACACCGAGGCATACTGTAATGTTCAAAATAAAAATAGGATCAACTGTTGTGGATAACGAAGCAGAAGACGGTAAGCCCACTACATGGCAAGCTATTAGTTGGATTGTTTTTTACATTCTATGCTTTGCTTATTGTGCTCGTGCAGAGATCGTGGAGATTATGCAATGAAAACTATTTTCTTAGACATTGATGGAACCATCTTTAAACAAGCCGGAAAGTGTGGTCGTGGTGAATGGTTAGATTTTATGCACGATCCTACTCCACGTATGTTGGTAGGCACCGCCGCCAAGTGTGTAGAATGGCATATAAAGGGCTATCGCATTATTCTGACGACAGGAAGACCCTCCACTGTTCGAGAATCTTGCGTGGCTCAATTAGCTTATCACAACATCATCTATGATCAACTAATTATGGACCTCGGGCCCTTTCCTCGTTACCTCGTCAACAATAGAAGTGATAAAGGTGAGGATAAAGCTGTCGCAATTAATCTTGATACCAACGTAGGGATTAATGAGGTTGATCTAGATGAAATGTCCTGACTGTAAAGGAAGCGGCGAGTATATAGGTGCTCGTATTGTTGAGCCTTGTGCTAAGTGTAAAGGAAGAGGTGAACTCAATCCTGACGGCACGCCTCTTAAGCTCCCTAAGTGGATGGATAAATATAAGGATCAAATCGAATTCAACCCAAAGGTCAGCAAAAAGCCAGATCTTACCGTTGAGGAATTAGAAGAACTTCTGAAAGATGGCTTTACTAAAAATTCGCCCACTCCAAAACTAAAGGTCGGCGACATCATCCATATCTATGATGCTGGTTGGTGTGAAGCAGAAGTTATTAGTATTGATTCTGCTGGAGGCATCACGGCGCGAAGCGCATATGATATATGCATGTGGTCAGGCGTGCGTCAACTTGATTACAATCTAACACAAAATCGATGGGAATACATCAGATCGGGAACGCCAGTATATCCGTGAATAGGCGGCAACGATTCGCACGGATCGCCGTCGAGCTTGCGGGCGCACTGGAACAGGACGTTACACACCAACTTTGCGCTCTAGTTGTCTCAAAGAACCGAGTATTGAGTGTTGGTTACAATCAACCAAAAACTCATCCAGTCGCGAAGGACACGTTGATGCAGCAGCTTCATGCTGAGATGCATGCAGTAATTCGGTGCGCTGATAAAGACCTATTAGGTGCGGATATGATTGTGGCGCGGGCACGATCTGGGGGTCAAGCGGGACTTGCGCGTCCATGTCAAACATGTCAAAGTGTTCTTAAACGATGTGGTATAAAGCGTGTGTTTTATACTACAAATTGGGATGATCCCGTCACACCAGATATAGAGGAGCTAAGGCTTTAGTGTATAATCTGGTATGAAGACAGGGGTTTATCAAATACGTAATATTCAAACAGATGATTGCTACATTGGCAGCGTAGTGTGTGCTAGGGGTTTTCCATATCGATGGAACGAACATCGACGCGCCCTAAAAAGTAACAGACATCATTCTATTATTTTGCAACGCGCATTTGCTAAATACGGTAAAGATAGTTTTGTATTTGAAACTATTGAAGTGATAGAACGTCCTCAAAATATCACTAATATCGAGTGGCGCGAAATAGTTCTTATACGAGAGCAATATTATCTAGATACACTGCGACCAAAATATAACATCGCAAAAAATGCCCGTAGTTCTTGGAGTGGCCTATCTTTATCAGATGCACACAAAGCAAAAATCAGCGCAAATCATGCTGATATGTCAGGGACAAATAATCCATTCTACGGCAAAACACATAGCAATGATACAAAACGCAAAATGCGAAAGCCGCGCCCATCAGTGGGTGGCAGTCGCAACCATAACGCTAAACTAAATGATGAACAACGACTATTGATCAAACAATTGGGACAGGCTGGTATATCTGAAAGAAATAGAGCTAAAATGTTTGGTGTTTCAAGAGGATGTATTTGTGGTATCGATTCATCAAAATATCCAGAAATACCGCACGATATCCACTAGTAGCCACATAATAGGAATATGGGGAGAGATCCCCCTTTGCTTACCACAGCACGCAGGAGGTTTGGCCCATGAATAATGAACGTTCCGTCCGCAAAGTGGTTTGCTCACTCGGAGATAACCGGGTGACCCTGAACGGAGGTGATCCTTATCTCTTCGAGTTTACGAAGTAAACCCGTCGTATGGAACGCGCTCATGGGCATAGCTTTTGAGCGCGTTCTGCTTAGGTAAGGATACTAAGAAGGAGAGGATAAAGAAGTGGCGAGTGTGCTCAAAAGGTTTATCACTACAATTGCTCTGACAACCATTATGTTATTTGCAACTAGTGTAGAGGCGCAATCTCGGGTAGTTGTAAAACGTAACGGTAAAACCTATATTGTGGTTACCACGCCGCGTTCTAGACATGAAACACCTAGACAGCATCGGGTGACGCCGCGACATCGTCACCATACTTTATGCTATGCTCGCCCGCAATTTAGGCATTGGCGTCATATTCATCGTTTTTATCATCAAAAGACCCACGCACGACATCGCTGCACGTACTGTATTAGATACGAACGCTGGTTACATTGGAAGCCTTGTAGGTACAATCCTACACTTCATGTCTGTCGATGACAAAATTGAGGAAAATAATACCTAGTTGCTTAATTTAGTGTATCATACCGGAACAGCATGAGAAACGAACACACACAATACCGATGGCCCGACTCTTATAGAAAGCTTGTAGCGTTACAGGAAGTGATCAAACACTACGATGACGCATTTCGCAAGCTTGCAAAGTAAAAGTCACTGGTGTAACGGTAGCATAGCGGCTTCCAACCCCGTCAGGTCTGAGTTCGAATCTTAGGTGACTTGTAACGCGGGGTAGTGACAACTGAACACGCGGGATTAGCGTCCCGAAATAGAGGTATCGAATCCTCTCCCTGCGACCAATTATGGGGCTGTAGTGTAATGAGCACGGTAGCCTAACAGCATGCAAGTGTAGGTGCAACTCCTACTGGCCCCACTAATTTTCTGACAAAAACACTTGACAACTAGCGAAGACGGGGTATAATAGAGTAGTTCAGTAAAGCGGGAAGAATGAGTATTCAAGAAGGTCTCATAAGCCTTCCTTTGGCGGCGCGACTCCGCCTCCCGCCACTAATCCCAGGGAGCATGACTTGGGTGATCAAAGGCATGCTAATAATTGATAAATGAAAGGTCACACTACGTTTCAAACTCCTCTGACGCAGAGAGAACTGCATGTAGATAAAGGTGACCATTATAATGAGATGGTAGTAGACTCTAACATTTAGAGTCTAAAATGTATTTTGAAGAACGCTGGCTGTTGGCGGTCAGCATAGATCTTACAAAGATAACTTCAATAAACTCTTTGCAAGACTGTTTCAAAACCGCCAATTTTTCAACTAGACAGATAGACAAGGAGACAGAAAGATGTTTGTAAGAATTGTAAGAGGCAATAACGAAGCAGTCTACGAGTGTGGACACGTTCGTTCTAGCTACGACCCCGAAAAGCAGCGCATTACCTTCGTAATGGAGGATATGCCGAACAAAGTAGACGCACTGGTTTGTCACGTTGATAAGAATGTCAACGAAGCCGTCGGTGTCTACTATATGAATAACCGGGGTCAAACCATCGATACCGTGTTTCGTAAAGATGAAGGATAGTTGGATTCACGACAACGCTAGATAAATGGGGTGGCGCATAAGCGCCGCCCCTTTAGTGTATAATGCCTTATGACAACGTGTGCTCAATGTCAGCAAAATATTCCCACCAGGATCTTGATTGATGATCAATGGCGCAACCTTCAAAATCGCATTCACTGTTTAGATTGCGTTCCTTTTACTGGAAAAGCTGGTAATAGAGTAAATAGCAATGCAAAATATAGTCGCGAAACTAAAAATAAAAATTGTGCTATTTGCAACAGGTATTTCAAACCATCTAGAAATCATGTTCGGTGTTGTTCAATAGCATGTGCTAATACAATGACTGGTCAACGTAAAATGGTAGATTGGAACACAAGAACATTAGAGGATTCCATTAATCATAGCACTCCAAGGACTCGATACGTCCATGTACGAAAGCATGCTCGTAAAATAATGGATGCTGATCCTAGAAAAAAGCAGTGTGAGATGTGCGGATTTGATGCTGTGATAGAGGTATGCCATATTAAAGGCATTGCAGAGTTTACACTTGACACAACCCTGGGTGAGATTAATTCTCCACAGAATTTGATGTATTTATGTCCAAACCATCATGCAATGATGGATAAAGGAATACTTCATGGGCATATAACTCAATTGGCAGAGTAGCGGACTTTCAATTCCGAACAGTTGTGGGTTCAAATCCCACTGTGCCCTCTAAAATTATGTCAAACATCGAATATAAGCATGATTATTGGGATGTGCTAGAAGCTGGTGGTAAGGTATCTAGAACGCCAGAAAAGCGCTGGACCTGCACTGGCCCAAATAATGACGTGGGGGATGGCATCACACAAGTAAATGCTCTAGAGAGTTTAGTTCATACCTTGTCTGCTAAAATAAGATTGCTGCAAAAGCAGCTAGAGGAAAATGGCATATAGCGATAAAGTTCTTGATCATTACCATAACCCACGTAACGTTGGTTCGATGGACAAAGAGTCTAAAAAGGTTGGTACTGGTATCGTAGGTGCCCCAGAATGCGGCGACGTAATGAAACTTCAAATTGAAGTGGATGACGAAGGAAATATTGTAGATGCAAAGTTTAAAACCTATGGCTGCGGATCCGCTATTGCTGCTTCTTCTTTGGCTACTGAATGGCTTAAAGGAAGCACGTTAGAGGAAGCGGGGCAAATTGAGAATGGTAAAATTGTTGAAGAGCTAAGCTTGCCGCCAATTAAAGTCCACTGTTCGGTTTTAACCGAAGACGCTATTAAAGCGGCTATTGATGACTATAGAGCTAAACAAAAAGTGTAGAGATTGCAAGACGATACTGATTCCAAGTGATAACTGGAAACCGTCTGCCGTAAAAAGAAGGGACTATCTCTGTAAAAGTTGTCGTAGAGACAAAAGTAAAGCTAACTACGCTAAGGATCTCATTGCTAATCGTAAGAAAGGTAGAGAAAAAGCTAGAAACTGGCGCAAAAACAATCCAGTCAAAGCTCTTGCGGCTGACCTAAGACCATTTGGACTTACGGTAGATGGATATAATCAACTAGTAAAAGACCAAAACGGTGTATGTAAACTATGTGATCGGTTCAGGCCAAACAAGCGCGCCAAGCGCTTATGTGTAGATCACGATCACAAGACTGGTAAAATTCGAGGATTGTTGTGCGACCCATGCAATCGATCTCTAGGTGTCTTAGGAGATACGGTTGAACAATTTGAGCGTATACTTGCTTATTTGAAAATAAAGTAGAATAAAACTATGAATGAATATACTCTAATCACTTACCCCAACCCCGACGGAGAGATACCTAAGCGACAAGTTTTGTATAACTTTGATGGTATTAAGATTAGGGAAGAGGTGGGTGAAATTCCCGTAAGCGACATACTCAAACTGCTGAACTCTGGGGCGAAATTAAGAGCCAGATTAGTGAGAGAAACAGAAAAGACCGAGAATGGCAAAGCCCCAGACAGGATAAGCTGATGAGATCTACCTGAATATACGAGTCGTGACCCTCCCTAAATCAAGTTACTACTTGAACATCTAGTTGTAATTTGAACTTAGGAGAGAATCATGGACGAGAGAACGTATTTGAAGGTCAAGATAAAGAGTCTTGCAGCAGAGGCGAAGATTATTCGCTTGGAAACGAAACGAGCTAAACGAGCATCTATCAAAGATGGCTTGGCATTACATCGAAAAGGTATTGTTCGTTTTGAAGCACGGCACACACACCTAGCTTATGGCTTCCTACGAGGCAGAGAATATCGCCAAATAGAGAACAAGGCGCGCGAAGCTCCAGATTGGGCTAAAGTGCGCAAGATGATTGAAAAATATGGAACCCATCTTGATGGGAGTAGCGAAGACTGCGGCTATAGCGATCACCGGGATCGTAAGAAGGCAGTACTCAAGTGCTTCGATGAGTGGGTTGAACGCGCGCAAGCTGAGGTAATGTCATGAAAAACGGCAACGTAGAATACACTTCGGTAGATGAACTTATTGTTGAGCTACAAAAGATTAGCAAAGATGGCTATGGCGATTATCCTGTATGCGTCAACGGTGTTTCGCCAGTGCATGTTGATGGTCGACTATGGTATTATGACGGTGGTTACCTAGTTCGCGATGCGACTAAGGGTAATTACGATTTCTTGAGGTCGCGCCCCCGAGACGCAAACGGCAATGGCTCTCAACGTCCACGTATTGGCGTCAAAGACCGCTGTTTTGATATCGATATCTGTGATCCAACCATGGAGGATACAGCTACTATTGATAGTAGGGAGGTTCGTCAAATAGAACCAGAAAATTGGTCTTTCCTTGATGAGAAAGAACAAGAAGAGATGGCTATCTTTGGTGGCTTAGTAAAATATAAATTATCTCCTACGCAAGATAAGAAAATGGGATATCATCCATTTACTGCATATTTGGACTCTGGCAAAAGCGCTATTGGCCCTAGTATGTATGAAGCAAAGGAAAATCTTAAGAAGCTAATTGGAAAATAATCGCAGTTGCCAATCTGCATAAGTCCTACAAGTATCCAAGGCGGTTGATTCCTATACGGGGTAGAAATATCCAAGTCGGTTGATTCCCATCCGGAATACGTGGCATCTCGATGCGAGAAGCCTAGGGGATGTAGCTTCAAAATTGGCACTATTCAACGCAGTTG
>SDBT01012552.1_pt1 | contig 13612 bp, 16 predicted proteins | sample 2277101 | NCBI WGS metagenome assembly SDBT01 (sample SAMN10404973, study PRJNA504765) | marine sediment metagenome | isolation source: marine sediment core GS10_PC15, 103 cmbsf | place: Arctic Ocean: Southern Knipovich Ridge | collected 2010
GTTATTATTGGAAGCTGCAAAAGTTGCGCCAGGATTAGCCAAGGGAGCCGAACCCAATAGTATTCAGGAAAAAATTGGCGAAGCTGTGGGAGTTTGAAATGGCCAAGAAATTAACTGTAAAAAAAGCTAAAAAAATACTTCGCCACGGTTCTGTTCGAGGTCATAAATTAACGAAAAAGCAGAAAGGATTTTTTGGCTTAAAGGCTTCCGGTAAAAGAACTACGAGGGTTAAGAAGAAATGATAACGAAACAAATGTTAAAAGATGTGGGCATAGGCCAGGAAATGATAGATTTACTTGACGCATATCCTACGGTGTTTAAGCGGGTTAAAGTCCAGCTTAGTAAATCGCCAAGAGAAACTTGGCTACATTGGATAAAGTGGCGGTTGATATGGATTTTTGGGATATACGAATTTAAGGTTAATTGTGATTGTGGATGTAAATTGAGATGTACAGATGGGATAAAAAAATATGTTTATGAATGCAGGTGTGGAAAAATTCATACTGGTACAAAGCCAAGAATATTTACATAGAAAGAAATAATGCCTGTATCAATTATAGTTTCTCTTATACATTTATTTACCAGTTTAGTTGTTCTTGGAACAATTATGTATTGTGGTATTACTATAATCAGGACATTGAAAGGAAAATAATGCCGCACCACACAGCGTCAGAAAAACGTAAGAATAAAAGGGTTTCAAATAGAGCAAAGAGAAAGGCAGGGCGTGGCAAAAGATAGTAATATTGTTACCGATGCCAGAACTTGTTTTTTGGGTTCGGATGCCGGAAAAAGAACTTTGGCGAATATGTTGACTGAAGCGAGGTTTTTTGCTTTAATTCATACACCAGAAGAGCAGTCAGTTGTTAATTTTGCCAAAATAATACTCGGCTGGACTGGCAGTTTTCCGATTGAAGGCCATTCAAGCAAAGAAAGAATAGATAAATTTGTAAATATGCTTTGTTCAATGGAAATTGAATACTAAATTCAGAATAGGGAGTATTAAAATGGCAAAGAAAAAAGTCAAAGTGACTGAAACAAAAAAGGTTGTAGTGCCTGAGCCTGAAAAGGAAAAAGACAAGCGGGATAGTGTAAAACTACTCGTAAAGATGATTGCAATGGAAGCAAGGCTTACTTTACTTGAACAGCGCCTTAATCGCATTGTAACGGCGATTGACAAGAGTAAATCGGTCAGAGGTCTGTAATGGGTGTAGAGTCAATAGAAGTCCGAGATGCACCTGTTGATATTAAGGGCTTGGAAACCAAGATTGGAGAACTCAAAAAGGATATTGCCAAAGTCCAGACTGATGTTACAGAAATAAAAACAGATATTGCAAAAATTAAGGAGAAATGAAAATGGATGAAATATTAACGGAACAAACTGTAGACCAGACTACTACTAATTGGAAAGAAGGTATTGCCGATGAACATCTTAGTGCAGTATCCGGTTTTCAAAGTAAAGCAGAACTTGCCAAAGGTTATAGTGAGTTATTTACCAAGATGGGCAGCAGTACAAAGATTCCGACAGCGGATTCGCCTGCGGAAGAGGTAAGCGCCTTTTATAAGCAGTTAGGCAGACCAGACACCGCAGATGGTTATAAAGTGCCGGAACTCGAAGAAGGGCAGGAAGTGAATAAGGAGTTTTTCGGTAGTATGGCAACTGCTGCGCATGAAATTGGAATGTCAAACTCACAGTTTGATAAGATTGTGGGTAGATATGTAGAGTATGAGAAACAAGTGAGAGAGGCTGAAATTGTTGAATTTAACCGTTATCGTGAAGAGGCTGACCGGAAACTTCACGAAGAACTTGGCGCTGATTACGACAAAGATATTGAATTGTCGAAACGTGCATATACGGAGTACGCAAGTGATGAACTAAAGGAATTACTTACGACCGATAAATGGGTCGGATTAAGAAACGAACCTTCCTTTATAAAAATGATGATAGAGATAGGCAAAAAGAATATGGACGATACTTTTGTAAAAGGCGATGGGCAAGGAGATGCGCCGAAAAATGATTATGTACCCGCTTCTCCGAACTCGCCTACGATGTATAATAATATGGAAACCGAGGATGGTGCAAAGGCGAGAGCGTATTTCCGTGCCAAAGGGCATGTATACGATAGAACAGACTGAATTTCCGAAAGGGTAGAATGAGGTCTATAAGATATCTTGGGTAGCTTGAAATAGTCCAAGCGCAAGCGTGTAAGACACGCCACTTACTCAGTGCTTAAGAGCAGTAGCAGTCGAGCACATACGACTCGGTAGCTCCTACGAACTAAAAATTTTATTAACTTTAGTTTAAGGAGCTACTAAAATGGCTACAAAAGACATCACTTCCAGGGAAAGTTTAGTTACCGCTGCACGTCAGACGGCCAACGGCATGATTATAGATGTCGCAGAGGTATTAAACGAAACAAATAATGTAATCGAAGATGCGTTAGTCCAGAAATCTACCGATATTACTTCTCACAGGGTTACTCGCAGAAGTGGATTACCGGCGGTTAGTTGGGTAAAAGTTGGCAATGGCTGGAACGCTACTGTTGGTCTTACAAATCAGGCGGTAGAAACAATTGGTATGTTGAAGGCAAGATTCCTTGCACCACAGGATGTAATGGACATTCAGGCGAATCCCGATAAGTACCGCTCAAACCAGGAACGCGCTTACGTTGAAGCTATGGGTCAGGAACTTGCCAACACATTGTTTGGCAATGTTGCTGCGGGTGCACTTTCACCAGCCACAGACCCTCCAGAAGAGTTTGCCGGATTTCAACTTAGATATTCTTCGTTAAGTACATCACCCACGGCGTATGTTCTCAGTAACGGTCATACGGCTGATGATAACACAAACACCTCGATTTGGTTTATTCAATGGGCGCTTAACAAGGTCTATCTCATCACGCCTCGCAATATGGAAGGCGGCGGACTCAAGAAAGAAGACAAGGGTTTAGTTTACACCTCCGGCGATAATGCAGCCGTTTCAACAGCAACGCCGCCAGTATACCCGAACCCAACTAATCAGCTTTGGGCCTATATCACGGAGTTTAGTTGGAACGTAGGTCTTGCAATTGAAGACCAGCGTGCAGTAAAACGTCTTTGCAATATCGACCCTGACCATACCTCTGATGATACTCTTGATGAGGATAAGATTATCCAAATCAGGAACAACTTCAAAGGTAACGAGAAGATTTATATGTATTGCAATGAAACTGTCTTTACGCAGTTGCAGATTCTTGCGAAAGACAAAACTAACGTCCACTGGACGGGCGAAGACCCGTTCGGCAGACCTCAATTTAATTTTCTCGATATGCCGGTGCGTCGCTGTGATGCTATTACGGATGTCGAGCCTGTACTTTCTTAGAAAGGAACTAAAATGGCTATTTTTGATGCTATGTTTGAATTTAGTACCGTATCCACTGGACAAGACCTTGGCAATCTTACTGACACAGAAGTTTTAGCGGCTACTAATGTAATTAACTTCACTCAGGCTAATTTGGAAATGGGTGCTGGTGAACCGCTGTGGGTAAATGTAAGAATGGGAGTAGAGGCGCTGTTGAGCAGTGGTTCTGCTACGATGAAAGTTTCACTCATGGCCGAGACAGACGGCACCATAGATACTGACTCTACTACTCTCTGGGCAACTGGCGATATTCCGAAGTCAGATTGCGGAGCTGGTGCGTGGCTAATGCGTATGCCGTTGCCGTATAATGTTGACAGAGGTGGTTACCTGGGTCTTCTTTATACGATTGGTGCGGCGACACTTTCCGCTGGAACTGTAAGTGCGTGGATTGACCACGGGCCGCAGTCGAGTCACGATACGCAAGTGAGTGCGTCTAATATTTAACTAGGAGAGAACCGCATGAAACTTAGCGACGCTTTTGTTTTAGTTGGCTGTCCACTATCGCCGACTTTTCGGGCTGATGCCCGAACGATTGCTATGCTTGAGGCGTGGCAGTCAAAAAACTTGATAACGTATTATCCGTCATCTAATGCGTCTGAAATTGGTTACGACATGATTGTTAATTTTGCAAAAAGATTAGAACCAAAACCAACGCATATTCTGTTTGTTGATTATGACGTTTTGCCAAGACATAACACACTGATGAAACTTCTCGAACACGATAAGGATATTATATCCGGCGTGTATCCAATAATACAGAAATTTAAGGTGTCGTGGTGTTTGTCAAGAAAAAAACCATTCAAGTTAATGGATATTGAAGATTTGCCAAATAACCCATTTAAGGTTCATGTAGCCTGTAATGGAATGTTGCTGGTGAAGATGGATGTATTCGACAACATAGAGTGGCCTTTTTGGAGAAACAAATACTTCGATGACGGCATCAAAATGGGTGCGGATTTATACTTTTTCGAGAAAGCAGCAGCAGCGGGTTACGATATTTGGGTAGACCCGAAGTTGAAATGCGGTCACTTCAAGATGGTTGATTTATTAGGAATTGTAAAAACTTACGTTATGAAAGGAAAAAAACAATGAAAAAGTTAATTTTAATCTTTCTCTTTATTGTCTTAATGGCCCAGCCCTGTTTAGCCGCGATAAGTCCGAGTATAGACAATAAGAAAACTTATAAGAATTCGTATCGCTGGACAGGGAAACCAAAAGACAAACTTCTGAAATGGGCCGTAGCAATAGAAGATGCAATAGACGGCACGGCTGGTATATCCTCTCTGTATTTCTCCGGTCTCACAACCGTGGTTGGCGAAGCTTTGACAACTGAAGGAACTATCTTCTACGATACTGATACAAGCAACTTGAAGTATTACACATCTTCGTGGCAGACAATAGCGGCCTCTACATCGTCTACTCTTGACGAGGCATATACCGCCGGACAGGGCATTACTGTTGATATTGCTGCGATGACTATAGCTCAGGCCGATACCGCTTGGTCTACGTTAGCCATATCATCCACCGCCGGTACTACAAATGATTATGATTGCGTAACTATCACTACGGCTCAGGCTGGTTATACCGGAGACTCGCTTTACATCAATGGTGTTACGGGCAGTACGGATATTCGTGGCGATAGCTGGAATATGTCGCAGGCTGGATTGCTTACCCTGACAAACGGCGATATAATTTCCAATGCAACTAATGATGTTTTTCTATTCGATACCGGCAGTGAGGACTTAACCCTCGATTTGACAACTGGTGATAATAAACTTACTCTTGGTGCTAATGGTTCGGCTGCTACTACGATTGACTTTGGCGACTATATAACTCTTCTCGGTATCCAGAGTCTTACAGGTGAGGCCGGTGCGGATTATGCTATTTCAACTACAAATTCCGGAACTTTCAATCTGACCTTATCTCAAGTAGGTACTGGTGATAATCAGGTAATAGTCCAGTCTGCCGGAAGTGCCGCTAATGCGGTGGAGTTAATATCTTCAGTTGCTGGAATAACCTTGACCTCTGCCGATGATGTTACTATGACAATCACCGATGACCTTATTATTGTAGCCGCAGACGACATAAGCATCGACGGTAATTCCGCTGGTTCAGTTATCACTATCGGTGGTAATAACGATGGTAATGTTATAAACATCGGAGTAGATAATACAGCCGCCGATGCCATTACTATTGGTTCTGTTAAAGACACTATAATTATTGACGGTATTGCAGTAACGGTAGGAGACACAACCGCCGCAGCCGCAACGATTATTCAGTCTGGTACAGGTAATTTAGCATTGACGAGTACAAATGATATTACTCTCACGAATGCCACAGGCGGTACTGACGATATTACCATCACTTGCACATCAGGTACGGCGGATAATGCTATTGTCCTCTTAGCTTCTGCTGGTGGTATTGACGTAGACGCAACCAAGAGCCTTTGGCTTACCTCGGCAGAAGCAGCCGGAGATGCGGTTTATCTTCACGCGTCCGACGCTGCTGGTGGAGTTGATATTACTTCCGGTACAGGTGATATAGTTTTGACAAGTACCGACCAAATTCATTTAACGATAGCAACGAGCGCTACGGATAACATAGTGCTTACAAATACTGCATCGACAGATGTAGATGCTATTTCTCTCGTAGCTACTGCCGGTGGTATTCAGCACGCAAGTAACGACGTGGCTTCTACTTGGACACACACCGCAGATGGCGCTGGCGATGACCTTAACTTTATCGTTGCTGGTGCTTTTGATGGAAGTCTTGTATTGTCGTCCACTGGAACCATGGGTAATGCTATTGATATTGACACCACTGCTGGTGGTATTGATATTGATATGGCTGGTGGTTCTGCTGGTGAAGACTTCAGTATTGTTACAGTAACGTCTATTGATTTTCAACCAAGCGAAGCACAACCAGGCCAGTTTAAGGTTGTTGCCGGTGGAACAAATGCAGGCGATGTAATAGAACTTGAAAGTACCGATGGCCGTATTTTACTGGATGCTAACGGTGGTGATAATGGTGATATTGAACTTAACTCCGCTGACGACGTTGTTATAACTTCTGCCGGTAAAGTGACAATCACTAACACTGAAGCTGTGACCGTTTCCGGTGCTTTATCCGTTACTGGTGCTACTACTGTATCCAGTGTTATTCAACCTGATACTGTTGTTACGACTGGCACTTTTACTGTTACTGCGGCAATGTCTGGACAAATACTTGTTATTCCTGACTTAGCCGGAAACACAACCATTAAGTTGCCAACAGAGGCAGATGGTTTGAATTATGAGTGTTGGTATGTTGGTGCTGCTGCTGATGCGGAAGACCATAACATAACTTCCGAAGACACATCTAAACCATTCAAGGGTGGAGTTGCTTGGATTGACCCCGCTAATACTGTAGCAACTGTTTTTAGTGATGGTTCTGGTAATTACATACTCACCATGCCTAATATGTCTGCTGGAACTCGCGTAAAAATGACTTGCGATGGTATAAACTGGTATGTTACAGGTATTGTTGTTTCTGATACGACACCAACGATGACAGGTTCTTAATGTTTAATTTAGGGGGCAGGTCGTTCCTGCCTCCTTTACTTTTTTACTAAGGAGCAAGAAATGAAGCTGAGTAAATGGAAATGGGAAGTAATTGTAATTAGTTTAGTTGTTGCAATCGGCCTTGCGTGCTGGTGGGCAGATTCCACTAAAGCACAGAGGGCGGAAGATAAAGAAATCGAGGTTATTATTAAGTACGCCCAGAGGCAAGCATTGGAGATTGCGATAATCGAGCAGTCATCTAAATTGGCTAATTACAAACGGCAGTTGGCTGCACAAAGACCAACGCCTCCACCTGTGAGTCCTTTTGTGCCTATTAACCCAATAACAGACCCTAAGAATGTAACAGAATAGGAGGCTATTTTGGCTACAAGCAAGACCTCAATAGCCAACTGGGCTATGCTCAAGGTTGGCGAAGCCATATTCACTAATGTAGATACTGATGGTACTGCTACTGCTGATAAGGTCAATGCTATCTGGGACTTGTCTCTTGAAGACATTCTCGACAGTGGCCCTGAAAAGGGCTGGCGATTCGCCAATAGAACCTTTCACGGCATTGACAGAGATGAGATAGCAGTAACGGCACTGGCACAGGCATCTTCGACGACAACTACAGTTACCGGAACCCACGCTCTTATCGCCGGTGATAGGGTAACACTTGGTACTGACCTTAATCTTGCGGGTACTTACGATGTAAATTCTATATCAACGACAGTATCTTTTGTCATAACGGCCACTTTCACAGCAACCGACACTGGAACTGCATATTGGACTTCGGGAGAATTTGCTTATAGATTTGCCCGTCCGACCTGTACGAGAATAACTTCAGTTAAAGTTGGTGGAGTAGAAATTACCGACTGGCTTAGGAAGGGTAGTTGGATATTAACCAATCTGGAAGATACCGAAGTTGATATGGATTATATTTATGGCCATGCCGCCGCTACTCTTGATATTGCCAACTTTCCCGCCCATTTCGTAAACGCACTCAGAATGAAATTGGCCTCTGATTTGGCTTATGACCTGGTACAGAACAGTGCATTGGGTGACAGGTTGTTACAGGAATACGAAGCCATAACTCTGCCGAGAGCAATTGGTATGGATAATCGTGAAATATATGTCCGGGAAGTTTCGCATTCATGGAGAGATGCCGGACATACAAAACAGACAATAGAGTAAAGGAGTAAATTATGACAGTTTCAACAGGTGCGGTAGTTACGTTTGACAGGCGTTCGGATACGCTTGAAAGATATACTGCTTGGGAAAGGGTGGTTACATTTTCGATTGTTAGTGGCAACGAGACAGGTTTGGCAACGATTCCGATAAATGGATTGTTACAGAAGATAATAGTAACAATTACAGATTTTACTACTGGCGATGGAACGGTTGATGTGTCCCTAACTGACAATGGTGATACTACGATTTGGTCTGTAACTAATTTAGCAGACCCGGCGACTTATACTTATAGTGTTAGCGAACCTCTTGTGCGTGAGGTAAACGTAATACTGGGCTTCACTGACCCCGTTGCAAACGAAACGGTTACGGTAACTTTGAGGGGAATTTGAGGTGAATAAAAGACGTTTGCACCCACTGGAAGTCGCCGATGCGTCAGAGGTTCTGCATCTGAAATTATGGGAAGGTACTGCTTTCGATTACAGTTTGAATAACCATCCTGGAACGTTGAAAGAAACGGCAGCTTACAAATATCCTGGCGTTGATTTGGATGGCGATAGCGATTATATTGAAGTTGCCGACCACGTAGATTTCACGCCCATTCTTACTCCGTTTTCAATTAGTACGTGGGTTAATATGCGTAGTTTTGTATATTTTATTCCGGCAAGTAAATGGCAAGATGGGTCAAACGAAGAATGGCTATTATATACCGGTACACAGAAAAAGATTATCTTCCATATGTATGACAACAGCGAAGATGCCTATATTGGAAGAACATATGGTACAAGTTTGGATTCTTACAAAAATAAATGGACGCACTTTGCTGCAACCTATGATGGAGGGACTCTAAGTTCTGGTATTAACATCTATCTGAATGGGAACAAGGTTGATGATGCTGATAGTGAAAGCGTGAATAGTTTCATAGAAGTAGAAAATCTTTCCGCTCCTGTTTGGATAGGAAGATATTCCGCAAATTATTCCAACGGCCTCATCGATGATGTAAGAATTTATACTACAGAGCGAAGCGCCGCTCAAATAAAAGACTTTTATGAACAAACAAGATGGAGGTACGGGGTATAATGACAGGCTTTTCAAATAATCATTTAACTACGAAGTCAAGTCCTATTTATGTTGCTCGCAATGAAGCAGATGAGAATGGCGCCAGTGGTGCTCCTGCAATTTTTGTATTAGCAACCGAGGGAGACTTTGCACAAATGCCTTCAACCGCACTTGATTTAGCCAGAAAAGACTTGTTCGTTCCCAGAGATGGGCAAAGATTTGGCGAGCTTGTGCAGAATGGATTAGCGTTTTCTTTTTCTGGTAGTTCTGCGGCAGGTAAAACTTTTACTTATGATATATTTACCTGGTCTCCACAAAACGGACCAGCTAAACATTCAGTAAATGGTACGGGTATATTAGGAACGCAACAGGTCCTTATATATCCTCACAATGGAATAGCAACTACTACTGATAGATTTTGGGCTGATACATTAACTGTTGCATGGGAAAATCATCCCAAGGAAGTTGAATCCACGGATATTATTGGACATAATTCTCTTGCAGAGGTCTGGTTTGATGGCACTGGAATACGATATGTATTTATTCAAATTTCCGATGCTGATGGTTCAACTGGAACAGAAGCCGGTGATATAGCATGTTTTTACAGGTATTTCTAAAATGCCAAAAACGCACAAAAATTTATTCTGGTGGCAACAGCACAATAATCCTATTGTCGCAATGAAATTGTGTATGACTTGTGTTGCTTGGGAACAATTTAAGATTGTCTATTCGGTTATCATCCCTAATGCCGTTAATATGATGAACAACTTCTTTTGGTTTAAGATGGCGACCAAGAGATTTTTCCATTGCAAGGCGATGTTCAGGAACATAACCACGTTGGTCAGCAAAAGGATGCTTAGGTTTCAAAATACGAATATATCCATTGGTTGTTGTTTTTTTGCCACCCTTCCATTGAGAATTTTTATTACCTATTTGCGCTTCGCCTTGTCGCTGACTCCAAGTAGCGGAAAATTTTATGCCTTTATGCGCAATACTCATTTTCATTTTTGTCTTTTTGGAAAGCGTTGTTCCCATGTGAGCAAGTTTGAGTTTTTCTTTGGCCAGTTTGCCTTGAGGAGTTTTGAAATGCTTTTTAAGCGCTTCGCTTATTCTTTTTCTGATTTTTGTGGTTCTTGTATAAGTTCCAGTTGTCATAATAAACTCCAAATAAATAAGGCAGTTTTCAGCGAGCTAATGAGAACACAGTTAAGTGTTCAACGCTTACTAACTGCCTTTGATTTTTTGGGAATTACTGCGTTCCCATTAGCTTTTACTAATATAACAACTAATTTAATAATGTCAAGGAAAAAACCATAAAAACGCGAAAAATAATCATGTCCCTGAATGCTGGAGAATTAAGCCCTTTAATGGACCAAAGGTTAGACCAGCAGAAGTATGCGGCAGGATGTAGAACTTTAGAAAATTTCGTCCCACTAATATATGGCGGTTGCACAGAACGTCCTGGTTTGGAATACATAGCTTCGCAAAAAACAAGTAGTGCCAAGGGAAGAGTTGTTGCTTTTGAACATTCAGTAGATGATACATATATTTTATTGTTTGAGAATCAGGGAATGCGATTTTTTAAGGACGGTACACAAGCATTAGATGGTGTTGGCACTGAAGATTTATCGGGCGTAGATGGCGGCGCTCTTCTGGCTCAATGGAATTTAAACGAAATAGATGGTACTAATGTAGAAAATGCGGACAATCCTGGAACGTATGATATGACTGCGACGACAGGTGCTGCTACTTTAACTAAAACAGGAAAAGTTGGTATAGGTTGCTTTGATTTATATGGACAATTTACAACTGAGCTTTCCGTTAGGGATGCTACTTTTAATTTTACAGATGATTCTGATGATACCGCTTTTAGTCTTGCAGTGTGGGGATATGTAACAAAAAAAGGTGATATTCAAGTTCTTTTATCTAAATGGAGACCTGTTACAACAAAGGAATGGCGGTTCAGTCTTAATAACGAACAAAAACCGCAATTACATTTAGCTGATACAACCGGAGATTTTTCTGGAGATGCTGTTTCGCAGTGGAAATTAAATGATGATGCTGGCACTACTGTTGTTGTTGATACCATCGCTCTTCAAAATGGAGTCGCAACATCCAATACAGATACTTTCAATGCAACCGGCAAAATAAGCGGAGCATTGGACTTTGGCTCGGCAGAAGCGGTAGAAGTAAATGATAATGCAGCATATACTTTTGCTACTCCTGGTACGTCAGATAGTGCAATGAGTATCGCTGCATGGATATATGTAACGAATACTGCTGTGCCACAAATGATTTTGACTAAATGGCAAAGTAGCTCCGCAAGAGAATGGTATTTCTTTTTAGATAGTGATGAAAAGTTGGTTTTCTCGACTTATGATGAGACAGTTAATGCTCAATCTGCAACAAATATGGACGATGCTTTATCTCTTGGTTGGCATTTTGTAGTTGCTACTTATGCAGGATATACTGGTTCGGGTAATCCTACTGATTTTATGAAAATATATGTTGATGGTTCTTTAGTAGATACGACAGCACTTGTAAATGAAGCGGGTTATATATCTATGAGAGATACTTCCACTAAGGTAGTAATTGGGGCCAATTACAGCGAAGTACCGGCACTTGCTTTTAATTTTGCAGATAAGATTGATAATGTAGTTTTATTCGACGTGGAACTTAGTCAGGGAACTATTACTACATTATATAATTCAGGGAGTGGGACAGAAGATATGACATCGGTAGAAGTATCTTCTGTTGCCGATGACGCTATTCCTATTGGCTGGCATTTCTTTGTTTGTACCTATAGCGCTCCTGCTGACGAAGCTACTGCTGCTGATGGAATAATCCTATACGTTGACGGCATAGCAGTAGATTCTACAGCCACTAATAGTGCAGATTATACAGCTATGCAGAGTGGAGCAGAGGAAATTAGAATAGGTTCTCAGCGTAATTCCGATGATTCTGCAAACGAAAAGTTCTGGGGTGATAAGATAGATGAAGTGTCTGTTTTCAATGATGTTTTAACTCCAACGGAAATAGCAAGTCTTTATTCTACCACTGCATTTGAATTGATAACGCCATACTTAACGGCAGATTTACCAACACTAAAGTTTGAACAATCGGCGGATGTAATGTTTATCACTCATCCGAGTTATGAAGAACGTAAGCTTTCGAGATTCAGTGATATAGTATGGACGTTAGAAGTTTCGGATTTACGAACCGGCCCGTTCAGAGACCAGAACACAACTACGTCAAAGACCATTGTGGCTTCAGGAACTACCGGAAGCGTAACCCTGACGGCCGTAGGCCATACTCCATTTGTACTTGGTAACACAGCAGGGCATGAACCAAGCGGCTCTGATGCCACATCTAAGTCTCAGACAGGTGCATTGTTTAAGTTAGTCCAGGCTGTTTCCGGAACAAGTCAAAATATCGGCGAAACACTTAATTCCACTACCACTAACGCAGTAACTACCACCCTGACTGTTCCTAAAGGTGTTACATGGGACTGGACTACTAATGGCACTTGGGGCACAGACGGCCCTTCAACGCTTGTGTTAGAACGTAGTTATGATTCCGGAACGACTTACGAAACAGTACATAGCATAACTTCTTTAGCGAATAAAAATGTTATTACTTCCGGCACTGAAGAAGTTGATGATGCTCTTTATAGAACAAGGGTATTGGATGGTACTGGTACTGGCAATGTTTCTGTTCAGTTTTCTATACGAGATACATCACATATTGGCATAGTAGAAATAACTTCAGTGCAAAGTTCAACTATAGCCACAGGGACGGTCTTAACTACGCTTGCTTCTACCGACTTGACTCATAGATGGTCTGAAGGGACGTTTTCTAACTACAGGGGTTGGCCGATAGATGTTACTATATCTTCAGAGGAAAGACTTACCTTTGCTGGTAATATATCCGAACCATTAACGACTTGGGGTTCTGTTATAGGAGACTTTACAGATTTCAAGTTAGGTACAGATGACGATGATGCGCTTAATATTACATTAGTAGGTTCAGGTCAGCAAAACAGGATTCGATGGATATTGTCTAAAAATACTCTTGTCTTAGGTACAGTTGGTGGTGAGCATATCTTAGGTGCTTCCAAAGACGATGAAGCACTTACTCCTTCTAATATCAGGGCAAGGCTGCAAACTACTTATGGTTCAGAGAATATAGCTGCCAAAATAGTAAATCAAGCTGTATTATTTGTTCAAAGGGGTGGAAGGAAGATAAGAGAATTTTTGTATAACTTTGAACAGGATTCTCATAAGGCCGACGACCTCACTGTGTTTTCTGAACATATCACCGAATCCGGTATAGTAGATATGGCTTTCCAAAGAACTCCCGACCCTATTCTTTGGTGTGTCAGGGATGACGGCGAGATGGCGGTAATGACCTACGAGAGGGACCAGAACGT
>SDBT01012553.1_pt1 | contig 13611 bp, 17 predicted proteins | sample 2277101 | NCBI WGS metagenome assembly SDBT01 (sample SAMN10404973, study PRJNA504765) | marine sediment metagenome | isolation source: marine sediment core GS10_PC15, 103 cmbsf | place: Arctic Ocean: Southern Knipovich Ridge | collected 2010
TGCTGAAGCCCTAGGATTAGGAGCATGTACGATAGGTGCAATATATTATGACGAGATTAATGATTTATTAGGAATTGATGGTATTAATGAGACATGTATATATGTAGGTGCTATAGGAAAGAAACTTATGGGGAACCCGTAATTACGGATCAGTAGAGAATTTAATTTCTTGATTGGAATTTTGAAGAAAAGAGATTTTTATTTTAAACTGAATATTTAATAAACTAAAAAATAGAAAAAAAAAGGTGAAGAAATATACCAGTTGCAACCTTAAATGGTCCCATTATTGAAAATCTTGATGTTAAAAGAGTATTAGTAAAGGAAATTACTGATGCCCTCGAAAAAGCTTACAAATTACCAAGACATACTTATATTGTTTTAATAAAAGAAGACTCCCCTAATAATGTAGGGGTTGGGGGAGAATTAGTTATAGATAGAGAAAAAAAATAGTGTGGCTGGGAATAACCATAAAAATATAATTTAAAAAGTTCATAAGTACAATACTAATTTTTTTTATTTTGCTTGGATTTACAATCTATATTATTCTTTTTCTTATGAAAATACATCTGGAACATGTTCGTACCTAAAGTTAAATGAAGATTTTCTTTTGACTTACTTAAAGTTCAATTTACATTTTAAGGTGAAAAGAAAGTGAGTATCGAAGTGTATCTTAATAAAGGAATTAAATATGTTATTATAGAATTTCCTGAAATAGAGCAAATTTTAAATGAATATGGAATAGGGTGCGGGTCCTGCGGTGAAGGATTATGCCTATTGAAAGATGTCGTAGAGATCCATAATGTAGATGAAGATGTAGAAGCTGAACTCATGGGAAGAATTTCAAATGTGATATATCCTAATAAGAAAATTAAATTTCCAAAAAGGAAAAGGAAGAACCAAGGTCAAATAGAAATAAAATACTCACCTCCTATGAAGAAAATGGTTGAAGAGCATGGATTAATTAAGAGATGGTTAGCCCTTATACCAAAAGTAATTGAAAATTTAGATCTTGAAAGCGAAGATGGTTTAAAGCTTATTAACAATGGGATTGATTTCATTCGGAATTATGCTGATAAATATCATCATGCCAAAGAAGAAGATGAGACATTTAAATACTTTAATGAAAACCTAGATATCATAAAAGTTATCCTCAATGACCATGCTAAAGTTCGTGGCCATGTGAGAGCTATGTTACAAGCTATCGAAGATAAAGACAAAAAAGTTCTAGCAGAACATTTAAAAGCTTACAGTGAGATTTTGCCTGAGCATATTAAGAAAGAGGACGAGATTTTATATCCATGGATGGATAGAAACTTATCAACGAGTCAAGTAGGGCAATTATTCTTAAAATTTAATGAAATTGACATAGAATACGGAGATGCACCTGAAAGATATAGAACTTTTATTGAGACTTTAGAAAATAAATTTTAACTAATTTTTACTACTAAAATTTCTCTTTTGATATCAGTAAGGATATGAATTATTTAGACGCTACAAAAAAGTATACTTTTTAGGGATTTTTGTAAGATTCAGCTTTCTTCTGTATATCGTCTTTCTTTTTCATTTTCTAAAATAAATAATAAAATCTAAAAGTCAATTACGTTTCACTTTTTTTTCTGGGAGTTTTTCTTAATTGGAATTTCATCTTCCTTTCTTTTGTAAGGTTTTGATGGTTTAGACTCATCCATAGGAGCATCACATATCCAACATGTATTTTCTAAATCAATTAAAGCCCGAGCACAATTTTCGCAATATAAAACCTCGCATTTTGGGCATATATAGTTATTAAAGCCTTCTATATTACCTTTACATACTAAACAAATCTTTTTTTCTTTATAATATGTTATTTCTTCTTCTGTAATCTTTTGCGGTGTTTTAAGCTTTTTTATGAATCTATAGTCACATGTAGGAGCTCCAATCATAAGAGTTTGAGTGCGGAATAATCCAAATCCAAAAATGAATGATGTGCGCATCGGTCTCATGCATAACAATGGAATAAATCTTTCAGCACCTAACTCCTTGAATAATTTATGAATCATACATTCAGAAATATTGATACCATATTCGAATGACACACCATCACTCTCTACAAAATCTTGTACCATATCATATGGAAACGTTCTTTTTTGGGAATACTCAGAGAAAGATTTCGTTTGATTTATAACTTCTATTTCAAAAGGGTATTGAGCAGGATCCTTCCCATTTTTTTCCAGGATTTCTTTCTCGAGTTTAATTTCGCCATCAATTAGTTTATAAAAAAGTTCCCCGATTTCCTGATAGGAGAAACCATCTTTTTCTAAGCTCCAAAAAATTGCGAGATAATATATATAATTGATTAGGGTTTCAGTATAAGGATTTTTGGCTCCTCCAATATAAGGTATTTTTGGAATTAGGTTCTCAAATTCCTCATTCATTTGTTTACGAATTTTGTCTAATTTAGCATTATCAAACTTTTCAGCAAGTAATTTTCGTCTGTCATTTGTGTATTTATTAAAATCTTTCATCAATTTTGCTTTTTGTTTGATATAGTAGTCTTTAACTATATTATTAGACATTAAATATTTCACCATTTCGGTCTTTTTTCTTGATTATTTTAGACCTTTAATATAGAATTAAAGGAGAAATATTTTCTTTAGTTAATAAATATTTTTGAACATTTATTGAGACTTTAGAAAATAGATTGTGTTAAAAAGTATTAATATAATTTTATTCTAATAATTCCTTCAAGGGTTCCCAGTAATAAGAATCCCATCCTTCTTTTACAGATTCATAAGCTCCTTCAGGAATATCAATATGTGTGAATTTTATAAGAGTTCCTGAATCAACTGGTTCAAGAATTATAGTAATTGTGGAATAATACCCTTTTGGCCAATTTTCACTCTCGCTTCGCCAGGTTTGTACGATTTTTTTATCGGGTATTAACTCTACATTTTTTCCATTTATATCTCCCTCAAAAACCGAAAAACTCCCCCCAATTTCGCGACTAATTTTTGTTTTGCCTTCAGTAAATTTAGAATGAATTTTAGAATCCATAAAAGCCTCATAAATTTCATGGGGGGTGGTTTTAATTACAATTTCTTGTTCGATAATTTTTGTTTTTTTCATCCTTTCAACCTCATTTATTTTATGGATATTGTTCTTTTATAAATTTAACTGACTTAATTTGTAAATGGCAGAAAGTGATACTTATTAAAAGTTTGAAGGAACTCTTTTTTGTTTTTTTTCTAAATATTCTTGATGGTATTCCTCTGCTTCCCAGAATTTTAACGCTGGAACAATTAGGGTAACAATACCTTTCTCAAAACGCTTAGATTCTTCTTGATTAACTTTAGATTTCATAGCTGTCTCTTTTTGTTTAAAATTAAGATAAAAAATCGCAGATCGATATTGAGTACCGACATCAGGCCCTTGACGATTCAATGTAGTTGGATCATGGCTTGACCAGAATATATCTAATAGAGCATCATACGATACTTTAGACGGATCAAACCGTATCTCTATAGCCTCTGCATGACCAGTTTTATGGGAGCATACATCTTTATAGGTAGGATTATTAAATTCTCCACCAATATACCCCACTCGAGTAGATATTACTCCTTTTACTTTTCGGAAATTAGCTTCTACACCCCAGAAACAGCCTGCGGCAAAAATTGCTTTTTGTAGCTCCATAGTTTTTATTTAAGAATTCTGAAACTTAAACCTAAGCCTAATTTTGTATAAATATATATGGATTATTCAAAGTGTCTTTGAAATTCAATTCAAAATATTAATGATGAATTGTAATCCAAGAACCTATGGAAAGTCTGGAGTTCCTTTTTAGACTGTTCGCTATCGATTAGAATAATCTAGTTGCATCTGAGACCTTAAATCAATGAGCAATAGCGAATTTTTATATAATTAAATAACTAATAGATATTATAATATTAGTTCTATTTCGGATAATATTTCCGGATAGAATAGTATCAGATATGGTGTAACAGTTTGGTGAAAATCAAAATAAAGCAACCCTCGGAGGAATACTCATGAAAGCAATTGTATGGACAAAATACGGACCACCAGATGTTCTTCAGCTCAAGGAGGTAGAAAAACCTACTCCCAAGGATAATGAAGTACTGATAAGAATATATGCGACAACAGTACTAGCAGGGGACTGTGAACTTCGAAGTCTCAAATTCTCTCTCTTGATGCGGGCTCTCATGCGATTAGGATTTGGTCTCAGAAAACCAAAGAGAGTAACTATACTAGGGGGTGATCTAGCTGGGGAAATTGAATCAGTAGGCAAAGATGTAAAGCTGTTTAAGAAAGGTGACCAAGTTTTTGGAATGACCGGTCCTAAATTGGGTGCTCATGCCGAGTACATATGTCTGCCTGAAGAAGGGATGCTGGCACTAAAACCGGCCAATATGACCTATGAAGAAGTAGCCGCCGTTCCTGTTGGGGGTCTTAATGCATTGCATTTTCTTAGAAAAGGAAATATCCAGAGCGGGCAAAAAGTTTTGATTAATGGTGCGGGTGGAACTATAGGTACATTTGCTGTACAGCTTGCCAAGTATTTTGGGGCTGAAGTGACTGGCGTGGATAGCACGGAAAAACTGGACATGCTACGTTCCATAGGTGCAGACCGAGTCATTGATTACTCTCAAGAAGATTTCACCAAAAGCGGTGAGACCTATGATGTTATTTTTGACGTGGTAGGCAAGAGTTCGTATTCAGGTTGTATAAACTCGCTAAATAAAAATGGTTTCTATGTTCTAGCCAACCCTAAGCTGTCATTATATATTCGACGGTTATGGACTTCAATGAAAAGCAGCAAGAAAGTAATAACTGGAATAGCGTCATATAAGACTGAAGATTTAATTTTCTTCAAAGATCTTATTGAGGCGGGGAAGATAAAATCAGTCATAGATAGACGCTATCCGTTGGAACAAATTCCCGAGGCCCACAGGTATGTCGAAACAGGACAAAAAATAGGAAATGTAGTAATAACCTTTGAGGAATACTTATGAAAGCGATTATATTCACAAAATACGGTAAATTGGAGGATTTCCATTCTCAAATACTTTTGCATGAGTCTTGATAGTACCTTGCTTATAAGATATCATACACAATTTTTTAATGTCCAAATTATTATTAAATAATAATAGAACTAAGTGATATTCTGAAAAAAATTAATTAATAAAGTGATAATATTAGAATGAAGTGCCCGAATTGTGAAGCAGAAATAAAGGACGCAATTATTCAAAAATTTTGTGAATCTTGTGGTTTTGAATTAAATTTGAAAGCAAATAACAACATAGAACCAATAACACAAATTGATCCTGTTAAAACCCCACGTCGTCGTCGTTGTTGTTAATATCTTTTGTAGTTCCACATTTTTCTTTTAATGATAATTAGGTATCAATACAAATGATAATTTTTTGTTATTTTTTTCAAAATGAATTAATTTAATAATGAAATTGAATTCTAAGAGTTTTTAATATTTTTTAACCCTAAGATTTTAATTCTGAGAAATAGTAAGTATTCACATTAAGAATCTAAATTAGATTTAAAATTTTAAAGGGAGTAGGTGATAAAATAATTCAATATCTAATTATTGGAGGAGGTCCTGCAGGGACTATTGCTGCTTTAGAAATTAGAAAGTTGGATTCCTCAGGAGAAATTTCAATTATTTCAAATGAAGATTACCACTTCTATAAAAGAAGCAAAATAATCAATTTAATCTCCGCCAGTTGTTCGGAAGATGATCTTTTTCTAAAAAATAAAAAGGTCTATGATGACAATAGTTTAAAATTCATTTATGATCATGTTTTAAAGGTTAATCCTGGAAAAAAACAAATTTTATTGAAGAGCGGATCAAATTTGAACTATGATTATCTTTTAATTGCCTCTGGAGGGAGTCCTATTATGATTCCATGGAAAGGGGTGGATCTAGAAGGAGTAAATACATTGTATCAGCTTGATGATGCTAAAAAAGTTGGGGAGCAAGTTTCTAATGCTAAACATGTTGTGATCATAGGTGGTGGATCTATTGCGATGAAAGCTGTAAGTAATTTTAAGAAAATTGGCTTAGATATTTCGATTATTGAAAAATCTTCTCATTTATGGCCCATTGGGTTTGATAGAAAAGTTGCCAGAATTGTTGAAAAAAAGATTAAGGAAAACGGAGTTCATATTTATTTAAATGAAGAGATTGTTGAGTTTAAAGGTGAGGAAAAAAAGTTAACTTCTGTACGTTTGAAGAGTGGAAAAGAACTACCCGCTGATATAGCTGTTATAACAATTGGCATGCGACCTAATATTGAATTTCTTCTCGATAGTAGTATTAAAGTGGATAAAGGAGTTCTTGTTGATATGAATATGAAAACAAACAATCCCAATATTTTTGCTGCGGGAGATGTTGCACAAATTTATGATCCTCTCTATGATTGCCCGAAACTACATCCTACATGGGGTAACGCCAAAAAACAAGGGAAGATTGCTGCAGTAAACATGACAGGAGGGGATGTTAAATATAAAGGAACGATATCAATTCAGTCTATTAAAATATTTGGATTTACTGCCATTGCGGTGGGAATTACTCACTCTAAGAAAAACTATGATGAAATATCATGGGTTTCATTTGAAAAAGAATTATGTAGGAAATTTATTTTGAAAGACGGATATTTAGTAGGTGCACTAATTTTAGGTAAAAATATTGATAAGAAGCTTTTAAAACCAAGATTAAAGGAAGCAGTTTTTAATCAATTAAAATTGAATAAATACAAAGATCTTTTATTTGAGGAAGATATCCAATTCAGCTGATTTTTATAACGTAGTCATACTTTCAATATCAGTGATTATTTTCCTTTCTGAAGTGTAATAATTGAAAAATATATATACTATATGAAAGTATTTAGAATTAGAAAAAAAAATTCTTTTGTGCTGAAATCAAAATGTCAGATGAAGAACTAAAGGAAAAAATCAATAAAATCGCAGTTGAAATCGAAAATCTTGAAGTGAGTGCAAAACAAAAAGAAAATTATATCATAAATCGAATCAATGAAGAATTTAGCTCGAAGATTATTGAAATCGAACCAAAAATACAGACTCAACAAAAAATAATTGATGAACTTAGTATTAAAATTGATGGTTTGATAGCTAAAAAGAAAAATTTAATGGTTATCGTAAAGAATTTAAAGAATGAACATACTGCTCTCAAAAAAAGTAAGAAAAAAGCTTTAAATACAGAAATGAAAGCAATTTCTAAAGAAAAGAAAACTAAAACGAAAATAATTGACCGAAATATTAAAATGCTTGAGAAGGAGTTAAAAACAAATAAAAAAATTGATATAAAGTAAAACTTAACACTCCCACACTTTTCATTCTCACATTTGTAATATGATAAATTCTAAACAATTAGAAGAAATCATAAAAAAAGAAATAGATATACTCCGTAACTTAGGAGAGCGTGAACGCGCGGGTAGTGATCATCTTTATTTTAGATCCTAAATCCAATTTAAACTTAGTAAAATAAAAGAGTTAAAGGATCAAGATTCTCCGGCTTATGAGGTAATTTGTTTATATGACATTTATACCTAAACGGAATTCCTTCATTCTCCAGATTTGGATGAGTTGTATACTGAACAATATAAGGATAAGTTTATTTTCGATAAAAATTTCATACTATTAGAAGTTAAAGATATGCGTAAATAAAATTAACATGGCAACTACAATCTACTATTTTACTGGTACGGGTAATTCTCTTAGTGTTGCGAAACTACTTTCTGAGAAGTTAGAAGACTGTGAACTCGTACCGATCGCAAAAATATGGGAAGAAAATCACCTGATGTCCACAAATGAAGAAGTAGGTTTTATTTTTCCTTTGTATTGGTCTGGATTGCCTAAAATTGTATATGATTTTGTTAATAAGATTGATTTAAAGGAGACCAATTATTTCTTTACAGTTATAACGAGTGCTGGAGATATCACCGAGCTTCCCCTGCAACAATTACAGTTGATCCTAAAGCAGAAAGATAAAAAACTTAATGCCGGGATTTATATAACTATGCCTAATAACTATATAATTGGGTATAACATTCACTCAAAAGAACGTCAAAGGCAGTTTTTCGAAAGGGCAATTACTCAAATAGAATCATTCTCTGAGATTATAAAGGACAAGAGCGAAAATCTGGATAATAAAATTTTTGAAAAAGATGTTAGCAGGAGTGAGAAGTTTAATAAAAAATTTCGAGAGAATGTTTATGAAAGTGATAAATCGTTTACTGTTGATGATAATTGCAGTAGTTGTGGTATCTGTGAACAAGTGTGTCCCGTTAATAATATAATACTTATTGAAGGCAAACCAGAATGGCAACATAAATGCCAGCAATGCTTAGCGTGTATAAATTTTTGTCCCGAGAAATCAATTCAAATTGGAACACAAACTCTAAAAACAGGAAGATATCACCATCCTGAAATAAAACTTAAACAGATTATTAGCCAGAAGAAATAATTTTGATGTCTATAACATCTTTTCTTTAGCATTCTATCATCCAATAGCTATTTAAAAAAGAATTTATGTCTTTTTTTTTGTTCTAGTTATTAAATATAGTTAATTGTAATAGATTAGTTTAAATAAAATCAATGAGTTAACATAGAAGTAAAAAACGAATATTTTATTGTTTTTAAATTATTCTACAAAAATAAAAACAAGATTTAATAATTAAGGGAGCTAACTAATTATGGGTAAAGGTGGTAAGGCTTTAGGTCTTGTTGGATTAATTCTGGGTGCATGTGGATTAGGATTAGGTGGTTTTGCGTGGTTGTCCGTTTCAAGATTAGAAAGCCAAGTAGTTTTAATACAAGAACAGAATATATGGTATAAATACAATATAACAAATTTCGCATGTAATCCAACTAACACATATCTAACATTTTCTGGTTTAACAGTTGAATTTGAACTAGGATTAAATGAATCAGTATATTTTAGTTTTTCAGCTAGAGCACACACAGAACCAATTGCAGGGTGGTCACGGATAATGGTCTTTTTCAGAGTGGATGATATTTTTGGAACGGATCCAAGGGCTGAAGTAGGTACTTATAATGGAGCTTTTCCAGTAAACTTTATGTTAAACTTACAAGATGTAAGGGAGGATTTAACTCCAGGTGTTCATAATGTTACTGTAGTTATAAGAGGGGAATCAGGTGCTAATTACATACACCATAGCATGTTATTGGTACAAAAATTTACGACTTAATTTGAAATTTAGCTTAATTTTTATTTTCATTTGTTTATTATTATTTCATATGCAAAATATAGCATAATTTTATTGAAGGAATTTTACAATAAGAAGAAGTTTTTTATATTTGAGTGTTATAACATGATTATAAATAGAGGTGTATTAAATGCCAAGATTAGTTCATTTTGAATTGAATGTGAAAGATGTTGATAAAACCAAAAAATTTTATGAAAACGTATTCGGTTGGAAAATCGAGAAATGGGATGGTCCTGTTGATTATTGGCTCATTATAACTGGTGATGAAAGCAAACCTGGAATTGATGGAGGGTTAGGGCAGGAAGAAGAAGGCTTTCCTAAAGTAGTAAACACAATAGATGTTGAAAATGTTGATGCCGTTGTTAAAAGGATTGAAAGCAACGGTGGTGAAATAGTACGACCAAAACATGCCGTACCGGGTGTCGGCTGGTTGGCATATTTTAAAGATGCTGAAGGCATTGTTTCAGGAATTATGCAAGAGGATCCTGAAGCAAAATAATTTTTTTTTAAGTTTAAATTTGTGGAAATCGTTAGTTCTTTCAATTAATCTTCCCAAATATAAGTAGAATCGCAGCAATCATTACCTTGCATTAAGGTTTTATTACGTATTAGCTTAATTTTCGGGTGGAATGCTTTAGCCATTGAATAATCAGGATTACAGCACATAGCAAATCCAAGACCAGGTTCATTAATTTCTAAGAAAGTTTTCGCCCAAAGACACTTATTAAATTCCAATGATAACTTTGAGGGTGTATCTTGAACAATTTTAAATTCAAGACAATGTTGCATGAATTCGGTGCTCATCTGTTCATTATATATTTCTTTAAATTCTTCAAAGTTTGTGATGGGTTTCTTATCTTTCAGAAGTCTCTCAATTAAATCTATACTCTTCTTTTTATATAGTTCTTTGATTCTATTTAGGGCATTAATTTCGTCCATAATTGGTGCTAATGCTCTTACCATTTCGGTTATTCCATTAAATCGAGTTCTAAAATAATCTGCAAACGTAATGCTAAAAGTTTCCTTAGATTTTTCATCACTATCTAGCAAAAAATCTCCTTTCCTTTCTCATTTTATTCTAAAACAGTTTTTTTCAAATCTTCGAGAGTAGAATAATAAAGAGCCTATGAAAATAAAATTTGAACTCTGTTATCATATGTTTAGCCCAATAAAAAAGTTAATCAATATATTTCAGAAATCATTATTTTATTTCACTTATATTTTTGAATTTGATGAAATTATGGCAGGACTTACATATACTACAGCTGAATTTAACACTATTATAACTATGCTTGGATGTTTATTTGCTACTATTCAATCAGTAACAGGAGCATACGCTGCTTATAAAAAGAAAAAAATTTCATTATTAAAAACAAATGTTGTATTATTTAGATCTCATCGAACTTTTGGAGCATTTGCAACATTATTATATTTTCTTGGATTGTTTGCAGGCACCGTTGGATTTTTGGGAGGGATATTTTTTAATGAACCTCCATTTGAAATAACCAACTTTAGCTATAATTTTCACGTTTGGCCAAGTTTTATAGTATTCGGTATTATAATAACCAAAACTTATGCATCCTATTTCAAAAAACCATTTATTTATAAAAAATGTAAGTGGTTGGGACCTGCTACATTTATCGCCTGGGCATATAATTGGATTTCTTCTGCAACTTCTTATTACTTAAGAACACTTCCTTCAAACCTGCAACACCCACCTCCAATCTATTTATTACCTATAGAATTATTCTGGCTCCAAATTCTTATTCCATTTTTAATTGGAGGGTTAATAGGCTATTTTATTTTAAGATCAGCAGCTAAGTTAATTAAAGATTAGAGAAGAAAGATTTATTAAATCCTTAGTAAAAAAAATGAAGAAAATTATAAGAAGTTAATTAGTCCGAGAATAGCAGTAATCAATGCTACTATGTAGATTGTTCGACTTACCCATATATGTAATAAGCGAATTCTTTTATCTTTTGTTTTTCTGGCAAAAAAACCCACAGCAAGCTCAATAATTAAAAGAATTAGAATAATTAATCCTATTACTCCATGAGGAATATCCAATAATAAAGCGTTCAGAGTAAGTACACCTATTATTGCTAATATAATTCCCACTGCAGAGGTTAGAATATGGAGTCGAAACCACATTTTTGGTTTATGTATGATTATAACCACGATTGAAATACCTAAAAAAATTAGGGCACTTACCATAATAGGAAAGTGAATTAAGCCTAACAGAGCATCTAATGCCATCTAACCAAATCACTTTTTCTTAATCTTTTTATGAATAATAAGTGATGTTACAAATATGAAGGCACTAATAAATATCATCATCCCCAGATATCCCGGGATTGTATCATCTACCACCGGATCGCCTTGTCCAGAACCTATTGTGAGAGTTCTTGTAATACTTCCAGAAATACTACAAATTGCAGTTACTCTAATTACGTCTCCCTGACTAGCTGTAATAACATAATCATAGGAAATTGTGTTTGTTGCCTGACTAGTATAGGTTGTATTTAAGACTAAGCTTCCGTTAATCTCAATATTAACAAACTCGATGAAATGACCGGAAGAAACTTGACCGTGCGTTATTGTTGCTCTTAACCCTGTAGTTGAGTCGTACGTCAAATCTAGACCCGTTGGATTGTTCGCTTTTACACTGAGTGTGCCCAAACATAAAATTCCTATAAAGGATATCGTTATACCATAAAGTATACTTTTTTTCGACATTTTTAATTCAATTACTTTAATTTTATAATAAAATGCTGTATTGGATAATTTTGAGATAATTTTGTATTTAACTATTGTCAAAATAAATTATAAACGAATAAAATAAGATTAGAGTTATTAAGGCTTTATTTAAAGCTTATAAGCCTTATCATCCTTTTTCCTATAAATCAGTGCAGTAAAATATAAAAATTTCTCTTCTCTTCTAAATAGTATATTATGATACAAAATAAGTTAAAAATAATCGTCTATTCCGATTACATTTGCCCATTTTGTTATGTCGGTTTTTATCGTATTAAAAAACTTAAAGAAGAATTTGATTTTGATGTTGAGTGGCGATCATTTGAACTCCATCCTGAAACCCCTAAGCGTGGAGTTTTAATAGATAGTTTACCCTTCGCAAAGGAGTATTTAGAGATGGTAATGATTAACGTAAAACGACTTGCTGATGAAGTAGGTATTAAGTTCACTTTTTCAGGGAAACTTCCTAATTCACGTTTAGCATTATATGTCTCAGAATTTGCAAGAAAAAAGGGGAAGTTCAACGAATTTCATGAATTAATATTCGATACGTATTGGAAAGAAGGAAAAGACATAGGAGATTTGACGATATTATTGGATCTTGCAGAATCTTTAGGATTAGAAAAGAAGGAATTGCTTGACTATATTGAAAGTGATGAACCACAAAACATGTTAAAAAAGACCAGTTTGGAGTTAGGAAATGTTAGAATTACTGGAGTACCTACATTTATAATTGGTGATAGAGTAGTTGTTGGAGCTCAACCTTACGAGACTTTCCAAACTGTTATTGAAGAAGTTTTAGAGAGCATGTAATGGTAAACTAATTTTCTTTGTAATAAATCTTAATAACAAGAATTAATAAGTCAATAATGATAACTCTTATTTTTAAATTATAAATTGAAACAAGGCGTATAACTTGGAACGAATAGCAATCTTTATTGACAATAGCAACATTTTTCAGGGCTTTAGAAAACATAACATCAAGGCTGACTATGAAAAACTAAAAATTTTGATCACAGAGAAACGAATTTTGCAAGGGATCTTTTTATATGAAGGAGTAGTTTTTCCAATGAGTACAGCGAAAAAGAAGTGGTATAAGGATTTAACTAATAAAAGTGGATATATAATTAAAACTAGTTTTGATAAAATAGCGGTAAATGATAGAATAGAAAAAAAGATCGATATCAAGATTGCAATTGATATTATCTCATTGGCTTATGAGAATTTATATGAAATAGCGGCATTAGTTTCTGGGGACGGTGATTTTGTACCTGTTGTTAAAAAATTACAAGAATTAGAAAAAAAAGTTGAGGTTTGGGCGTTTAAATACTCATTAGCTAATGCTCTAAAGGAAGAAGTTGGACAAGAAAATATAAAATATCTTGATGATGTTTTGGATAGAATAAAAATACAAAACAAGTAAGTGTTTAATTTAATTCAGATATTTAATTGAAAGATATTACTTTACTTTCTCTTGAAGACTGATAAGCAGTCTCAATGATTTCATGTGCTCTATATCCTATTTCTATAAATTCAACTAAATCATTCTGTTTTTAACAATGGAGAGTTATTATATATTCAGAACGAAAACCTAAAAGCATAT
>SDBT01012554.1_pt1 | contig 13610 bp, 11 predicted proteins | sample 2277101 | NCBI WGS metagenome assembly SDBT01 (sample SAMN10404973, study PRJNA504765) | marine sediment metagenome | isolation source: marine sediment core GS10_PC15, 103 cmbsf | place: Arctic Ocean: Southern Knipovich Ridge | collected 2010
TATTATCGAACGTATCGAACCAGAGAGACCAACGAGCGGCGAGGTGCGTATGTCAGACTTGGAACTCGATCGGAAGATGGATCTTCTTTCGGGACTACTGGCACGACTGGCGATCGTCCGTCGAGACGACGGTAAGCGATATTCGATATACGTTTTCCCTTCTCGTATTTTTTTGAATACCGCATCTAGGAACCGCGCGACGGCGAATCTGTCGAAAAAGCGCTCGAAGTTGCGGCGTTCTTGCGATGGTTGAGAGACGTCAGAGGTTCCGGAACCTCAATCCTGGGAGATTATTTCATCCAAGTTCCTGTGGAATTGAAACTAATCCAGGTAACAACAACAACGTTTTCTTCGGATCATCTCGGTGACGACCGGATCCGTTCTGACAAATCGATTGCGTTTTTTCATTCAGGATTCCTTATTATTGGATGATACACAGCGTTTGATAATACGAATAAGCGCATATCCATGGTCTTGTATAGTTCCTCCTGAAATTGAAAATCTCATCAACTTGACCAAGCTGAAAATGAACGACAATCAATTGACATCGATTCCATCCGAAATCGGAAATCTCATCAACCTGACTGGGCTATGGATGGACAACAATCGATTGACATCGATTCCATCCGAAATCGGAAATCTCATCAACTTGGCTGCCCTGTGGATTCACAACAATCAATTGACATCGATTCCATCCGAAATCGGAAATCTCGTCAACTTGACTAGTCTGTGGATTCACAACAATCAATTGACGTCGATTCCATCCGAAATCGGAAATCTCGTCAACTTGACTAAGCTGCGGATGGACAACAATCGATTGACATCGATTCCATCCGAAATTGGAAATCTCATCAAGTTGACTCAGTTGTGGATGAGCGACAATCGATTGACGTCGATTCCATCCGAAATCGGAAATCTCATCAACCTGACTGCCCTGTTGATGGACAACAATCGATTGACATCGATTCCATCCGAAATTGGAAATCTCATCAACTTGACTGTGCTGAGGCTGGACCACAATCAATTGACGTCGATTCCATCCGAAATTGGAAATCTCATCAAATCGACTGTGTTGGAGATAAACAACAATCAATTGACATTAATTCCATCCGAAATTGGAGATCTAATCAACTTGACTCAGCTGCGGATGAACCACAATGAATTGACATCGATCCCATCTGAAATTGGAAATCTCATCGACTTGAATCTGTTGTGGATTGACAACAATCAATTGACATCAATTCCACCCGAAATTGGAAATCTCGTCAACTTGAATCTGTTGTGGATGAGCGACAATCAATTGACTTCAATTCCATCCGAAGTTGGAAATCTTATCAACTTGGCCAAGCTATGGATGAACAACAATCTATTGACGTCGATTCCATCCGAAATCGGAAATCTCGTCAACTTGACTGAGCTGTGGATGAACGACAATCTATTGACGTCGATTCCACCCGATTTGAGGTGGAATCTCCACGACTTGAAAGAGCTGTGGATGGACAACGATCCGTTGACGTCGATTCCATCCGAAATCGGAAATCTCGTCGACTCGACGATCGGAAGTCTCGTCGAGCGGTGAGATGGGCGGTCCGGTGGAAAAACGACGGAAAAAAAAAGCGCGAACGATGACTATATTGATGGTAGCGATGGCGAGACTAGGGGGGAGAAGAACATGGAACGAGAATCCATCCACATGTATTTTGCGAAAAAAAAGACGATTCCGTCCGAAAATCACGTCGAGAGCCTACTGTCTCACCCCAGGACTTCAAAGATCAGGTTCGACCGAAAGAAGAAGAAGTTTGTGTACGACGGTAGGATGGTGGACGGCCTGACGAGGCCAATAAGGAACGCCTTCTTTCCCGATTACTATGGGATCAAGAGGAGGAGGAACGGTAGGTCCAGCGTCGAGGTAGGAACCAGGGTACACAGGCAGATCCACCACGTGATCCGGTGCGAGGGAAGGTGGAACGATAGTCCGAGGACGTGCGATTGCGAGATCAAGACCAATCCTCGGAGGTTGCACAAGTACACGAAGAAACTATTGGCCACGCTGGACTTGCTGAATCTCACTCCGTTCGCCTCGGAGGTCCCGGTATTCTCGTCGATCGCTAACGCGTGCACCCAGCTCGACGTGGTGTGCTACAGGTGGAGGAAGGATCCGGACAAGAGGAGGTCCGTAGTGATATCGCTAAAGACTGGGTACGCGTCCGGTCACGACAGGTCCCCGTCCGGAGAGACCATGAGGGGAGCGCTCAGCGGCGTGGAGAGCTGCCCAAAGAACCACAATCAGGTCCAGGGGGCCTGCGAGAGGTTCCTTCTCAAGGAAGAATACGGCATCGAATTCGACGATTACTTCATCGTGTACCTCGGGCACGGTCGGGACGGGAACGGGGTCCTGATTGAAAACTTGACCCACTGGGCTACGAACGACGAAACGTGCGGATCCATATTGAGGGAGATTGGAGGAAGGAAGTGATTGGTCGGTCGGTCGGTCGGTCGATGGGACGCGGTAGAAAAAGAGATTCGTCGTGTATTTTCTAAACGAATCGCGTAATTACGAAAAAAAAATCCATCGTCCATCATCCGAATAGTACGGAGTTACCGTCTCCTGCTCGTCGGGATCCACGAGGGGCGGGGGCGGAGGCGACAGTGGCTTTGTTGATATCGGCCAGACTGGGAGGCCGGGATTCGGCGGACGAGGGAGGAGGGACGCCGAACAGACTGGGCTGATTGGGTACGCCGCCGGGAAATCCAATCCCGGGACCCATCGCGCCCGGACCCATCGCGCCCGGACCCATCACGCCCGGACCCGTCATGCCGGCACCGCCGTTGGCGAACGGATGGGGGCGGGCCGGATACCGGGTACCGGCCGCGGGCATTCCCTGGTTCCATCCACCGCGAATTCCCGCGTCCCTCTCCTGAATCTCGATCACCCTGCCCCTCAGTACGAATCCGCATATGATCCCAACGAACGCCATCGCGATGGCAATGGCAGCGACCACGATGGTGAATATCCTGAATCTGCTTTCCGGATCCACGCTGCACGGGTCCGGGGCCGAACAGTCCACTTCGAGGACGATGAATATGATTAGGAGGGCAATGTCCGCGGCGATCGCGATGAATTCGAGCACAATGTAGGCGATGATGATGCCCCTTCCGTCGTCCCTCATCTCATTCGGCCTCGTCGCCTTGATCCACGATCGGTACATGAACGCGACGTAGAAGGCGACGAGGGCAGAGAGCCAGTGGGGTATGAAGAGCAACCACCACAGGGTATCGGTCCCCAGGAGAGCCGCGTCGGCGAGAAACACCCACACGGTTATCGCCACGGTCAGCAGTCCGACCTCCAGGGCGGCCACGATGGTGGTGCAATTCACGGTGTTCTTGGTAGAACTCACCACATCTGGCCTGAAGGGAAGGGATTTTGGGTTCGAGGAAGATCCGCCCCCCATCCTTTTTTTCTATCCTAAAGGGTCTCGCGGGAAACGTAGGTAGGGTCGATTTTTTTCGACGCGTCACCTCTCTCTCTCTCTCTTTCTGCTGGAACTCCCGAGTACCCGTCGACGTTTATAATACCGAACGACCATAAACGGTCCGAAAAAAACACGTTGTGACTTTCCTCCCCCCACCCCCATCGAATTCGCACCGTTCGAACGCGAGTTTCGGATCCCTCTCTCCCCTCCCCTCTTTTCCCCCGTCGAAAAAACTTTTTTCGTCGTCGGTTTGAGGGGTGGAGATGGGCAGAGAAGGTCCTCCTCGACCGACCTACCTACGCGAAGAATTTCGAGGACCGGTACATCCAAAAGCTTCCGATCCTCAGCGTCAGGTACCACCCGAGCAGTACCAGGACCACCACCTGCGCCGTCACCGACAACGTTCTGACGAACTTTCCCAGCGCCCACCTGGTCCCCGAGAAACAACCGCACTTGTGACACCCGTAACACGTTCCCGCTACCCACACGCTGATTATGAGAGATATGATTAGAAGGTGAATCATCTCCTCCTACTATTAGGAGGAGGAGGAGGAGGAGCCGAACCGATTCCCTTCGTCGGAATAGGTAGGGGGAGGACCCCCTCTCGCAAAATATATATTTTTTACGTTAATATTTCGGGTACGGGTATTATTTCATTTTCGATAATTCTACCCTCCCCCCCCGTTCTTCTTCGAGGTCGCATACCGTAGGATGGAAGATGGCGCTGATACGTTCGAAATCGATACCGCATCCTCGGACGAAAACTCGGAGAACGGAATCGAGACGGTAATAAATTATATCGACGTAATCGATGCGGGCCGGGCGACGGGCGACGAAAAACTCTTGATTGGGGTCGGATACGATTCGGATGCGAACCTGGCTTACTTCGAATCTCGTTTCACCCGTAGTTACGAGAATTACTTCTTGAGCCCGGGGGGAACGGTGGTTTTTAGGAATATCAGAGGACTGTCGCCGACCGAGCAGCGTCGCATCCTGTCGTGGGATTACGAGTATACTCTGGAGGATCGAGAAGACGTTCGAAACTTTTGCGAAAAATTCGGAGCGACGAGATTGATTCACCCTCCCGGCATCTACCCTCCCCAACAGCCAGAGGTCTGATTGGAACACACATCTCTCGACGAGCGCGGCGGTGGTTAGGAGGAGGGGGCGACGAATGTTTGAAAATATATCCGCGCAATCTATATATTCCCGGTAAAAAACGTTTTCGTAACGTCGATCGGGACGAAAACGAATCGACGTTTATAGAATCCCTCGACGGACGAGAATATCGGTCATGATGCATCCGGGCTTCTCCCGGTGGGAACGCCCCGACGTTTTCGGAGGAGCCCGAAACGGAGGATCCGACGCTCCTCCGTCGAATTCGGGCGACGGGTCGAGGGTCATCGTAATCGCGTGGGGGATCCTGATCTTCCTGATGCTCGTGGCAGTCGTGGTGTTTGTCGTATTCGTATCGGTACAGACGACCATCATCAGGAAAGACTCTCCCCCTCACTGTTTTAGGATCTTTGGTACGGGTCCGGACGTGCTGCCGGGTCCCGGGGAACCTACGCCCTTTGCCCCAGAGTTTGGGGGAATAATCAAGGGGGAGATTGAGGTGGGGGACTGCTGCATCAGGTGGAACCTGATATACATCAACATGACCTCGGATCCGCTGCACCTACACCTCCACGGCCCCCTCGTGGGCAACGCCACGCAGGTCGCTCACCCGTTCGTGGACCTCGGCGTGGATGAACTCGTGACCGTAGAGGGAGAACCGGGAAACGGGACCATAACGAGAAGGAGGTGCCTGGAAGTGACCTACGAACAAGAGTTTGCCATCGTGGCCCGGCCCGAGGCCTTTTACCTCGACGCGCACAGCGACAACTTTCCGGACGGAGCCCTGAGATCCCCGCTGGGAACGAGGTGCGGAGGTGGGATCTGATCCGCGCAATCCGTACGATTTCGTATCGTACGGACGGATATGGTTTTATTAATTAAAAAAAAATAAAAACTCGAATCGAAAAACGAAAAACGCTCATTCGTATCGACGGGCGTCGGACCCAAGACTCGCGATCCTCTTCGTTTTTTCCGTTTTTGATTTTTGTTAGATTATACGCAATCTCCCGCGCGACGCGAGGCGACCGAGAGATGAAAATATTAGTTTCGCCTAGTACTGGCCCCCGTTCGCCCCTTCAGTTGGCCGTTTTGGATGATGGCGTATTCGAACGGATCGTCGAATTCCTTCGAAACGCAGATGAATGGATAAAAACTCCAGATCGGTTCGAGCGACCGGAAACGCACGAAGAACTGCAGGAAGAATTTCTAGAGTTGAAGAGAATTTTACACGCGGAGGGATTCCCCAAAACAGAGTCGTACCACAGATTTTTTGGGGAAGAATTGGACGCGATAGTTGCTTTCGTCAGAGAGACCGAAAAAGATTCGCTCGTCGACGCCGCGGAAATAGTAACGGATTGCAACCCCTGCACTCTCGCTCTTTTGGATGACATATGCGAAGGCAAAAAATACGTCGGTCGCGATACCATGACGATCAAGGAATTAGGTTGGACGTTCGAGATGGTATTCGAAAAAGATTTTACGATCGCAGGCTCTCGTACCGACCCGCTATCCGGAATACCCGTCCGTTTTTTCGGAGATCCTATCGTATGAAGAGAAAAAACGATCCAGAATTCGTACCCATCCGTACGGCCATCGAGAGAGAGAGAGAGAGAGAGAGAGAGATTTTAAATTTTTTTCGCGTAAATCTAATAAAAATACAGGACCCCCATCGTTCGAAAAAAAAAAAAGAGATGACTAGCGACCGAACAAAGCGAACCCCGCCTGGGGATTCACCGCGTGCAGCATCCTGCTATCCCTCTCGGTGCGCACCCGCTTGAGAAGTTGCTCGTTGACCAGGCGGGGGTTATCCGAGATTAACGATAAATCGGCGTCCTTCATGTTTTCCACGTTATTTCGGAACACCAGCGCGGTCACCCTTCCGGATACATCCTCCTCTTCCGCCAGTTCGTAGGGCGTCCGGTGGGTTACCTCCGCTCCCATCGGTTCGTCCGTCCCTGTTTTCCATCCCATGGGTTCCATCTCAATATCCCTCCGCAATCCGCCCGGACCCGACGTCACCTCCTTGCGTTTCTTCAACCTCACGATCGTCGACCTGAATTTTTTCTTTAGGACCAAGATCTTTGTGTTGGGATGGTAAAGCTGCAGTACGGGTAGGACGGATCTGTAATGATCGTACAGATTGTCGTATATCGTTCTGATGAAGATTGCGGCGCCTACGCTCATCACGGTGAGGATGAGTACGAATAACATTGTGATCCAACCAAAGATTAGGGTTAGAGTATCGCATGACGGAGCGGATGATAGGTGACAATCGATCAGAAGTACGATCCTCCATACCACGGACGCGATTCCCAGTATCGAATCCAGCACGTAGATTACGTAGATCATGGTCATTAGTTGGGGATTGAATATCGCGTCGGACGCAAAAACGTTGGGAGTACCCGCCACGGATCTTCCCAACAACCACGAGAACAGGTGGAGCGATTGGAACGATATCAAGAGGCCGAACGTCGTGGAAAGGTTGAGTCCGAGGGCGAATATTATGCCCACCATGATCGTGATGAACAGGTCGAACTGCCACAAGAATCCCATCCCCAACCTGGAAAAGTAGACCTGAAAAGGCATCTTTTCTATGGCTCCCGCGGCCACGTTGGACCCCGTCATGGTCCTCACCTCCCTCCGCACCCTGTTGATCCACCTCTTTAGGTTGAACAACAGGAACAATCCGTTGATGGCGTGCAGGGCGTCCTGCGCGACCAACACTCCCGAGACGATGGTCGTGGATGTTTGGAACGTCTCGTCCGCGCACCCCCCGCAACCCAGCAGGCTGACGAGCCTTATTATCAGAGCGGTCAGATCGAACAGGAAAGCGGTTACGTACAGAAGGGCGTAGAATATGTTGAACGATATGCTAATGTTGTAATAGGTGAGGATGGCTCCCATCCAGGAGAATGCGTGGACCCAGTTCAAGATTAGCACGTAACCCAGACCCGCAGATAGCGGGACCTGAATGTAATGGTTGAAGGATAGGTACAGGGTGGCCCAGAAGTCAATCAGTCCCAAGACCAGGGCAACGTTCCTCTGGGTCACGACGATTCCCGTGGGCTTCACGAAGTACTCCATGAGATCTCGCGATTTTTTCGGATCGTCAATCTTCCACCCCCACCCCCCCGTTCGGGGTGGGCAGGTACGCGTTCGCTATATGCCTCCCCTTCCTTTCTCCTAGGATCGATCCTATCATTCCTCGCTCCCCTCTCGTGCACGTACGCGCGTACTAACCTCTCCCTCTCGAATCCCAATCCAGGATATGGAATAAAGAAGAAGCAAAGTTATGTAGATATTTTTTCGTATAAATCCTTTTATTTTTATCTTTTTATAAAAACTACTCTACCGATATCGTTTCGTTCCCCCTCCCCCCCCCGTTAGTTAATCTTCATTTTGGAATCGAACGACCTTACGTGATTGTAAATATCGATCCAACTAAACATCGTGCAGAAGATTACGGCGCAGAAGAAGAAATCAAACCCCCCAGTACGTTCCGCGAAGGAAATAGGAATCGAAGCGATAAAGAAAATCGATCCGATACAGCAAGAACAAGTTAAAATCAGCAAGTAAGCTCGAAATTTGTAACTGTAATCGTGTCTGCGTTCGGGTTTTACGTGATCCATCAAATAAATGTAGCCAATGTGAAGTTGGACTCCGACCCCGATGGTGAATAGGTGAAATCCCAGGGATATCAATAAACAAGTCGAGCCGTATCTTCTCGCTTCCGGCCCATCGACCATCAGAGTCAACGCCAAGAACGAAAGCGCGACGAACAGAGAAGACGTTCGCAAAACTGGGGACAACTGCTTCGCGACCAGCGGTTCGTCCGACCCATCGGGAACGAACGGAGAATCTTTGGTCGACCCAAACGGCTCGCTTCTGGTATTACCTGCCATGTTCCCTCGGGTGCCAACTTTTGAACCTACCGAAATTTTTTTATGCAAATAGAGACGGCGAATTTTTTAAAAAAAAAACCCCCAGCGAATATTTCATTTTGGGTTAAATAAAATAACAAGATGCGATTTCGGTGCTAGGTGGCGATCCGTACGATGGAATCGAGACTCGTCTAGGATATATAATAACGCGGGAAAAAGGGACGAGGGAAAAGGGACGAGGGAAAAGGGACGAGGGAAAAGGGACGAGGGAAAAAACGTAAAAGTGAAAAGGGAAACGTCTTCGTTTTTTGGCTCGACATAACTCTTTAACCGCGACGTTGTGACCGCTCGACTCGAACCCCTCCCCTCCCCCAACCACGAGAAGATTTCGAGAAAACATGAACGAATTAACGGATGACGAACCTCCTACCGAACCACGTCAAAAAAAAGAAGAGAAAGAGGAAGAAGAGGAAAAACGAGAAGAAAAACGAGAAAAAGAAAAAGAGGAAGAAAAAGACAAAGATGGAGAGAAAGAAAAAGAGGGAAAGGAAGAGAAGGAGGAAGAAGAGGATGAAGAAGATGAGGAAGAAGAGGATGAAGAAGCCAGCGCCCCGTTGAGCGCACCCATCGTCGGAGATACGTGGAAAGACGTGAAAGATAACCTTCGCGACCGCATCGCGAAGGGATTACCCTCGAAAGAATTCGAGATAATTGGACGAATCGAGATTCCGGACGCGTCGCACTACAGCGTCGCAATCAGCGCCTGTGGGAGGAATCGGTACCGAAACATCCTTCCGTACGATTCCACGAGGATCGTCCTGAAAACGGACCTAGAGTGCTCCAACGATTACATCAATGCCAGCCGCGTCGAGCTAGGAGGTCGGACGTGGATAGCGGCCACGGCGCCGCCAAAGTGTTGCTTCTACGACTGGTGGAGAATGATATGGCAGGAGAACGCGACCGTCGTCGTAGCTCTCACGAGGTGGACCGAGGGCAACAATATCAAGGCGGACGACTACCTTCCGAAGGAGGAGACGCATCGAAAAGAAGGAGAAGGAAAAGAAGAAGGAAAAGAAGAAGAAGGACTGAACGTCGGGACGTTCGTCGTGAACTCGGTCGGCGAACCGGTTCGTACCACCGACTTTGTCGTGAGAAAATTGATGCTCGGAAAGAAGGTTGGTGGGGGCGTCGTCGTATCTAGGCCCGTCACTCATTACCAATACGTTTCGTGGCCGGATCGTGGCGCTCCGAGCGAATACGTTACGTTGATGAAAATGATGAGCATGGTCGAGGAAGGAGTCGACGCCGATGGAGGGACCACCGTCGTTCATTGCAGCGCCGGAGTGGGAAGATCCGGAACTTGGATGGCCTTGTCCTTCCTTCGGAGAGAAGTGGACGCTGCCCTCGCGTCGAACCGGGCCCCCGTATTGGACCCCATGCTCGCGGTCAAAACCTTGAGAGATTGCAGGAACTACATGGTCCAAGCGATCGACCAATACCTATACATTTACCAAGCCCTCGACGCGTACGTTTACGACGCTCTGGCGAACCGAGTCGATAAGGATCTCCGTCCGCAGGCAAAAAGCGATCGCGTCTGTATCGTTATTTAATTAAAAAACGCTCGACGACTTTTGATTCGACTCATCGATAACGTTATCGTCGCTTTTTTCGTTCGAGAGTCGGATATAACGAACGTCAGAGATCCTTTTTTTTTATAATTTTATTCGTACGAGATGTAATTCTTCTCTCTCTTCTCCTTCCTCTTATTTTGCCGCCTTTTTCGTCTTTGTCCTTTTTCGTTCCTCGTTCGCGGATCCTTTCGATTTCGATCCGGGTCTCCGGACCGCGCCCTTCCTCGTAGGATCGTCGGGTTCCTTCCTCTTTGGGAATTTATCCTCCGCTACGATCCCAGCCTTGGACAGGGCCCCCTTACCGACGGAATTGATGATGGATAGCTTGTGCTCGTCGTCCCAAGGGTCCTTCTCGGTGGACGACGGGCTCTGCTCTCCGACGACCGAGTACCCAGAGATCCTGATGGAGAGCTCCTTGAAGGTGGGCCAGTCAATCACCTTCATGACGTACTGGAGCAGGAGATCGTCCATGTTCTCCCTCGGAACTAGGGGTAGGGACACCTCAATCCTGGGCTTGGTAACGGTCTCCACGAACTGGTCCTCCGACATGTCCTCAATCTCCCTGTCAGTGTAAAACTTCATGGCGCGGTAGCAGTCGTCCTCTGCGTACACGCACCTGTACACGGCCGTCAAGATCTCTCCCAGGACGGCCTTCCATTTTTTAATGTTGGTCATGTAGCTCTTCTCGACCGACTCTGTCGTCGCCGCGGAAGACCTCGTGGCCGTGTCGCTAAACACCTTTCCCCGAGGGACCACGTACACGCCCGACATGGTGTCCTGGTACACTCGATTCACCGTCTCCCAATCGGATCCCCTGATGGGACTAGGCAGTTGCTGTTGGACCAGCTTGTGATTCGTGGGTAGGGGGAACATGTTGTCCCTGTGTTGCTTCTTGAATACGTCGTACGTGCCGGGTTCCAGCGGGTTCTCCGTCCTGTAACCCGGCGTTTCCGTCAACATATCAAAGTAATTTTTTTGGTGGGCCAGCACCTGGACCAGTTCCTTGTCGTCCTTGAAGATCCTACTCTGACTGTCCCGAACGATCCGGTCTCCAGTGACGTAGGAATCGTACCTGTCGGATTCCTTGATGATCCCCTCCGATTCGGGAGTGGTCTCGGTCATGACGGTGGGATTGGACAGATTGAACTCGGCCCTAATCGAGAACCTGTACATGCTGTGAACGTAAGAGTCCTGCCCCAGAGAACCCGCCAATATGGAGTTCAAATGTCCGGTGTAGTCCGGATCGTACCCGAATCCGGAGAAGATGTAAACTTTCGGGTCCTTTTTGGGTTCCTCTATGGCGGACGGGCCGTCACTGTTGGGTTTCTTCAGTCTGTAGTAGGTGAACTTTTTCATGTTGTGCTTTTTGCTGACCAAGATGGTGTAATCGTCCCCCAGGGTCTCGGAGATGACCACGGGTACCACGTGTTCCGACCCCCCAGGTAGTTTCTGCAACCTGACGGCGACGATACCCAGGGTGAAGATCTCGTCCAGGACGTCCCTCAGAAAGGGCATCCAGTACCTCCGAACGACGTCCGAGAACCAATTCGAGGGTTGAACCACCTTTCCCAACCACCTGAATTCTGGAGCGGACTGGAACAGCTCGTTCATCAATATCCCCCTCAGCACGGGGGGGAAGGTGCTCTTCAGGTGAACGTCCCTCAATTTTTTGTACGTGGCGGAATCCAGTTCCTTCCCCCCCCCCCGGAACGGGCGACCGTAATTCATTACCTCGCTCGAACGAACTCGGTGGGAAGGTTACGGTATTTCCTCCTCCTAGTCCTGGTCCTGGTCCTAGTCCTAGTCCATCGGTGGGGTACGCGCGATGGGTGGACCGTAGCGGATGGGTACCGTTTCGTTTCTCTTATATACCCCCACCGATGGTGCAACGATAAAAACGAAATTTCTCGTTTTTTTTTTGAATAATTCGTTTTTTATTTTTCGTACATTACCGTCGCCTGATCCGAATAACTAATCCGAGTCTCCTCCGTACGGGCTCCTCGACCCGGCATAGTATCCTTTATTAGGCGACAGTTGGTATTGTTGCTGCGGCATCACGTTGGGTGCCACCGGCTGGGGATAGAACGTTTGGTAGGGGGGGTACCCGGTGGTGGTGGGCCTCTGGGCGCTACCCGTCTGCGAGTATCGTGAATCCCGTCTCGGGCCGCTCTTGTACCAGGCGCAGAACCCTAACAGGAATATCGCGATCACGCTCGCCACGCTGGCCCATATTATCACGCCAATGAACGCGCCCTCGCTGACCGTGCCAGAGGATGCTTCGTTGGCCAACGTCGCAGCCGTCGGATTCGTATCCGTCCCGGGCGTCGGGTTCGGTTTCGTAGTGGGTACCAACGTCCCCTCTGGCGCGGTACCCTCCTGGATACGGCATTCGTCGAGTTGCTCGGGGCACTCGGTGAGGACCCCCAAGAACGTTCCGTTCATATCATCGCAATCGGATTCCGGTATCGGACCCTCCGTGCAAGCGGGAGATCCCTGTTCGTCCGAGAAGCAACAGGCTCCCTTGGCGCAGATTTCTTCGGCGCATTCGGACCCCGGTCCCAGGAACGTCCCCGACTCTCCCGCGCACGACTCCTCGGTGCGCTCGTTTTCGCACCGAGATAACGTACCGTTAGCGTCCGGGATGCAACAGGCTCCCTCCGGAGCGGGACTCGGGGTGTTGGCGCACTTGCAGCTCCAGGTCTCGAATTGGTCGTCAAACTCGGCGAAACAAATGTCCGTCGTCTCTGGATTACAATCTTCGCACTTGCAACCCTCACCATCGGGTATTTCTCCTCCGGGGGGCAAGCACAGCGGTTTCATGGTGTTTCCGATGGGGAAGAACTGGACCGTGGCGTTGAGACAGTTGAGGTCCACGACGCACGGTTCTCCGGTGGTACCGGTGGTGGTAGCTATTCCGGTGGTGGGTGCGGTGCAATTGGGGTTGAACTCGTGAATGCACCTGCATATCCATTCCGGTACGGTACTGTTAAAGTAGGCGTCGCAGGTGTCGATGGTACAGAAATCGCAATCCTCGCAGGCGCACCCTTCCTCGCTCTTGCAACTCATCTTTCCTTCCGGAGTCCTCTTAGGGGTGACGTTCCTGCAGCTGAAATCCTCCACGCAGATCTCTCCGGTCGTCCCCGTGGTTCCGGTGGTTCCGGTGGTCCCGGTGGTCCCGCTGGTAGCCGTGGTAGTTTGAACTCCGCTCCCGGTAGTGGTAGTCACGTTCTGGCCTCCACGACCGGTACCGGTGGTGGGAACGGTGCAGTTAGGATCTCGCTCGTGGATGCAATCGCAGATCCAGAAACGTCCCGTGCTATTAAACTGAGCGTCGCAGGTGTCCATGGTGCAGGGATCGCAATCCTCGCAGGCGCACCCTTCAGTGCTATTGCAACTCATCTTTCCTTTCAGAGTCCTTTTGGGTATGACGGTCTTACAGCTGAAATCCTCCACGCAGATCTCTCCCGTGGTTCCGGTGGTTCCGGTGGTCCCGGTGGTCCCGGTTGTCC